>Ga0115568_10003091_pt1 | contig 11413 bp, 29 predicted proteins | sample COGITO_mtgs_1204_FD_87296 | JGI IMG/M metagenome (GOLD analysis project Ga0115568, IMG submission 87296) | Pelagic marine microbial communities from North Sea - COGITO_mtgs_120426 | ecosystem: Environmental > Aquatic > Marine > Epipelagic | place: Germany:Helgoland, sampling site Kabeltonne...
ATTGGCTGGCGCACCAATCAATGATGAACCAAATGTTAAATTCAATTACATTCATCACGAAATAACTGATCAAGGTAATAGTATTCTACTATGGATGCATACAGACGAGAGAGGACACCGCCTGTATAAAATTCCCTATGATAGAGAAAAAGCAAAGAAACTTGAACAAGCCAAGAACTCAAAAGGTGCTGGTAAATCAATGGAAGGTGAGTTTCAACCGAATGGTAATGGATACACATCACTCTTTGTAGGTGAACAATCACAAATAATCTATGAAGATATACCAAAAGATTCTCCTTGACAGAATCATATTCATATAGTATAATAAGGAAACTCTTTATGGTGGGGATAAGTACATCATAGTTAAATATATTTATATGATAAGGGGTTGCCATTCAACTCTTTTTATGATATAATTCAACAAAAGGAGAATAAAATGAGTCTTAAAATGATTGACGGTAATGTTATTGATGTAAATGAAGAAAAATATAATGAAATTCTCAAGGATATGAGTGATACTATCGCAATGGATAAGAAGATGGACGATGTAGTGAACGAAAAAGCAATCAAAATGCGAAATAGTATTGAAAAACAGAATCAAGCGATGCAAAGCGGAGGGGAAATTAACACACAATTTAAACAATTCTCCAGTAAGAACACAACACGTAAATCCTTTAAGAGACAATATAAGATTGGAACAAGACCATGATGGATACCACGATAGGTTATAATATGGCATTGGCTGTTACTCGCTCTATAGGAAAGACTGAGTTTGAAGATATGGATACCCATGCCCGACTAGAGGTTCTGAGGTTCATTGATGATTGTATCTCATTGACATATGGAAGTCGTAATGACGTTAAGAAGTGGCGGCAACCTTTTGAGGCTAAGTGGGAGCAACTGAATGAGGCGCACGAAGTTCTGAAGCAGAAGATGCTCAAAGCAGATGTTTAAGTTCTTTATACAAAAGCATTGGATGCACTGGTCACTGCTAGGTACGATGCTTATTCTATTCTCTACATGGTATCAGGTACAGATAGATGTGGCTATCAATGAATGGTTTGGAACATTCTATAATAATCTACAAGAGGCATTGGCTACTCCGGGTAGTGTGACACCTGCTGAGTTCTATGGATCATTGGCCTCATTTGGATGGTTGGCAGCAAAGTTTATTGCGGTTGCGGTGGTCACAAAATACTTTGTATCTCATTGGATATTCAGATGGCGTACTAGTATGGTTGAGTATTACCATGATAAGTTTAAGTATGCTAGAGGTCTAGAAGGTGCGTCACAACGTATTCAAGAGGATACTATTAAGTTCGCTCGTATCATGGAAGACCTTGGGGTTGGTCTGATGGAAGCAATCATGACTTTAATCGCGTTCATTCCTATTCTGATTGGGTTGAGTGCGGCTGTAACTCACTTACCTATACTGGGCGAGGTATCTAATTCTCTTATGTGGGTTGCTATTGCTACTGCCTTGGGTGGTACTTTACTATTGGCAGCGGTAGGAATTAAACTTCCTGGCATTGAGTATGATATTCAAAAGAGAGAGGCTGGCTATCGTAAGGTGCTGGTTCACGCTGAAGATGATCCGAAGGCGGGTCAGCCTAAGACTTTAGCAGAGTTATTTGATTGGGTGAGAGATATTCATTTCAAATCATATTTCCATTATGCTTACTTTAACATGGCTCGTTACTCCTATTTCCAAGGAATGGTGCTGGTTCCTTATCTTGCGTTAGGCCCGACTATTCTTGCTGGTACTATTACTCTAGGTGCATTACAGCAGACTATAAGAGCATTTGGGCGGGTAGAAGGTAGTTTACAGTATGTGGTTAAGTCATGGGCTATCGTAGTTGAGTTGATCAGTGTATATAAACGTCTTATTGAGTTTGAAAGACAGATTGAGATTGGAGAAAACAAATGAAAAGAATTGTAGTATTAGGTTTGGTGGTTACTCTACTGAGCGCATGTGAAGCAAAGATGAGTGCAAACCCGTCCTTTAAGTTCATTGCAAATCCAAATGAATTAACTATAGGAGCGACAATTTAAGTGTTGACATGATCGTATTCTTTTGCTAGATTATAAGAGTAGAGAGAATCACTTGAGAGGATTTGCGAATGTCAGTAGATTATATTTCAGCCCACAATGGCGGCATCCAGATGTATTCAGATACTGATGGTCTTGTCGGTTACGGTAAGTCACCTGAGATGGTTGCCTATGTTCTTATCACAAAGGGTATGGCCTCTGAAATATATGGTGGTTCATCTATGGATTTCGCCTCTGAGAATGGCTTTGCCTCTGATGATGGCGCAAGCATGTTGTTGAAAAAAGCATTGGAGTTGGTGTAATGGATATGAAAACTAAAATGTCGGTAGCGCGGTTGGCTCTATCTGATCTATCTAAGAGCGCAACGAATAAGTACGGTGATAATAATCATGCTTATATCGCGGGTTACCTAGAGAGCGCGATGGTCTATCTTTTGGCAGATTTGTCTGATGAGGCTTACGATAATCAAATAACAATGCTTGTGGCGGCAACAGATAAATTAAAAGCACTTGACACGGCAGCGTAATTAGACTATATTATAAGAGTAGAAAGAATCACAAGAGTATTTTTTAACAGGGTGCAAATTAGATTTGCGGTTTTGATTTGGGGGCGTATGTTGCGATATCCCTAGACCTAACGATAAAGAATGTGTTCCGACAGTAGGACATGACCTTGTTAAAAAATACTCTCATAATTGGAGAAGGTCCGATGGTTTAAATTAACGCCACAAAAAGCGAAAGTAGGTTCTCCCTATATGAATTGAAATCTATGGCGAAGCAAGGCGATATAGGGTCAACTCAGAGAAGTCTGGTCTGAGTTGGTTAAAAGGGGGCGAACCCAATTCAAAAGGCCCAGCAACTAAGTTTTTAAGTAAGTATGTACCGTTTGTACAACAGAGAAACAAGCCTCTGTTATCCCATAACTTAATCGCTTCAGTCATAGCCCTGGTTTTTGATGATATGAAAATGATCATAGTATTACCAGAAAGATGATTGCTGAGATAGGATAATATGTATTGTTCAGATGTTGGAATGTCTTGTGTACGAGATTGAAAGTTATCGGGAAAACATGAGGTGCGGGGCATACTTTCTTAAAGATTTAGGGTTGACAATGGTTACGAATCATGCCATAACTGTAATTGAAGGAAACAGTTGAGAAAGAGAGTTTCAGATGCAAAGTGCAGTTTCAGCGAATATCACTGGTCATGGTTATATGGCGCGTGAGGTTAATCGTCGTGGTTCCGATAATTCAATTCATTTTAATATGGAGCGGGTTCTAGATCGTGATGGTGAGTGGGATTATAACACTCCTATTTGGAGCATTGGTTATACTGTTGATGGTTTTCATTATCATGAGGTAGGTACGATCACAGCGTTTCCTGGAGATGGTATTCAAGCGACTATACGAGGTTCCGAGACAGTTGCTGGTAATGATGTGGTTGAGGTTTTTGAGGCGGCTGTTTGTGCCGCTCTTGAGACCGAAGGTTGCGTGGAAGCAGTGGAAGATATGATTTACGCGACCTCTTATTAATCAACCTCAAGATAGCGAAGCAAAGGCCACCCAATCGGGTGGTTTTTTTTGTCTTGACATTCATACTACTTTCGTGTTAAGATGGATTGACGAGGTATGCTTGGGGCGGCTGATTCGGATAGGTTGTCAGTTCACTATAACACGCCTGTATCCTGTTTGTCAATCCCTAAAATAAATTATTTTATTTACTGATCAAGTCTTGACAATCACGACCAAATAGATTATCTATGCACTCTAGAAAGAGTTTTATTTTTAATAAGGAAAGAGAAGATGAATAAAGAAGATGACACCTCCTGGTTGGTAGGTGCAAAAAATGCATTTGATGACGGTATGAAAGATGGTATGAATAACAAGCCTAAAAAGAATGGCGAAAAAGTTTGGCCCATCCACCATGTTGCTTATTATGAAGGATATGATATTGGGTATGGCTTGCGGGAAGAAGATTGGATGGCTATGGCAGAAAAGCCCGATAATCTCAAATAACTATTGACAATCCTTAACGAATCATGTATTCATATAATGTACCCAGCAGAGAGAGAGCCAAATATGTCTATGATCGTTGAAACCACCATGACCGAAAACAACAAAATGATGTATGCTCTTGAAGCGCGGGGTACAAAGTATCAAGTCGTATATGAGCGGGATGATATGTATGCTGTTTGGTCAAAGCGGAATAGCCTGACCACTACACAACTTGTTCTAATGACACTGAAGGAAATGAAGGCCCGGTCAAAAGCCCTCAATCACCTCGCAACCCTAATTGAAATGTAAAGAGTGATTAAATAACTATTGACAATCCTTAACGAATCATGTATTCATATAATGTACCCAGCAAAAGGAGTCATTTGCTAATGTTAAAAGCGGGATCAAACGAAGCCGAAGCGAGAGCAAATGCTCTACAGGCATCCATCGCCAATCCTGGTCAGTACGTGACCCTCTATTCTTGCTTTGGAGTTTTCATGAAGATATCTAAGTCACTTCATGTCTTTGACCCCAGTGACAGTCTTTTTGGGGTGTATTGGTTAAACGGTAAAGAGAAATCTTTTACCAAGGCTCAAAAAATAAAAGATGAACAATCAACCCCTAGTATGACTTAGGGGTTGACAACCCCCCTTTTTGATTCTATAACATAAGAGTAATCAGTCTTGAAAGGAAGCAAAGATGTTTGATGTTGGAATGGGTGTTGTACGGCCTTACGCTTCTGGGCGTATTGGCATTGGTGAGATTTCATCAATCCATAATGATGCTGATGGCGAAACTCTGATCACTGTCATGTATGACGATGGGGCGGTAAAAGTTTACACCGAAAACGCAATAATGAAAAATCTGGGTCGCCGCATAATTGTTACTGAAACTCCAATGTAAAGGAAAAGACTATGACTGAATGGACAAACTCCGCAAAGATTTCTGCCTTGAAAGAGTGCATTGCTGATAGTGAAGAAGAAATTCAGTATCTCACAAACAGCCTTTATCAAGGTGGTGGTTATCTGTTAGAGTCTTGCTTACGTGATGCTCAAATGGTCTTACGTGATGCAACTCGCCAGTTAGAGGCATTGTTAGATTAGGGGATAAATGATGAATAATAAATATTGGTTGACCAAGGATATTTCCATCTCAACAGATAGCGTGGGGTGTAGGACCGCCACGCATCGTTATCAGGGATTGCTGATAGATAGTAGCCCATGGGAAAATAGCCGGGCAGAATGTAGACAAGAGGCTGTTAAAATCTTGCGAGAAATGAAACAAGAAAAGCAATAGGATGACTAATAATGGTGACAAAAGAAACTTATGACAAGAGAGTTGAGTTCGCTAATTCGTTAATAGATACTCACGGCAGTTATTTCGCATTTCACTACTTGACCAATACCATTGATTTGGATCGGATGGCCCGAAGCATGTGTGAGAACCCCCTTGATCATTTGGTCAATTACTTTGCTCTTATTAATAAACCTTTAGACGATGAGGAAGAAGCATTTCTACAATTAGACTATGAGGAAGAAGAGTTATCTCATAATCTAAAAATACCGCCAATTGTACAAGAACAAATACAAAAACAACTTGACAGTATGTAATTCAAATGTTATGAATATGTGTAATCAAGAGAAAGAGAGAATCACATGAACATCGCAGAAACAATTCGTGACCAAATCAAAGCGTTAGACTTCTGGGCCTTTGGTGCTTGGGGCGCAAAAGATTTTGTCAAGACCAGCACTGATGGTTTACGGTTTAAAACTGGCGGTATGGTTAAGTGGAAAGGTTATGTTTCAATTGAATTGAACGGTCATGACCTTTATGACATTAAGTTTCAGCGAGTGCGGAAAATGAATGTGATCACTGACAAAGAACTTGATAATGTTTTTGCTGATCAGTTGGTTGAAATCATTAATGCACAAGTTGGATAATACTTGACAAATCTCTACTTTTATACTAGATTATAAGAGTAGAGAGAATCACTTAGTCTTGAAAGGACGCAAAATGACTGTTACTGAAATCAAGCAAGCAATGATGAAAATGAACCAAACTGAACTGAGCCAGATTATGCATTACGCAAATCAGATCAAAACTATCGCCGCCCAAGCCACTTTTTCGGTAGGGCAAAAAGTTATGGTCGTTCAAAAGACCAAACAGACCCCCGGAACTATTGTTAAGATCAACAGCAAAAAGGCTGTGGTCAATATGAACTATGGTCGGCATGGTATGACTGATGTTCAAGTTCCTTTCTCAATGTTGGCAGTCGCATGATCAAATCGCTTCTGGTGGCCTCTGTCCTACTCTCTGGACATGCCACTGCTCAAGAGTGTGCCTTAGTAAAGGTTCCAGTATATCAAACGCAAAATGAGTGGGCTGGAATGGCCCTTGGGGGATTGATTGGTAGTCAAGTTGGTAATGGTAGTGGTAAGTACATAGCGGGTGCTATAGGTGCGCTTCTAGGGCGTCATACAGCGTTGAATACGCCCACTGCTAGGATTATCGGTTATAAGACAGTAAAGGTCTGTAATAACCTTCCAAGGTCAAATTATAATAATTTAAACTCAAACATCACCACTTGTAATGTCGGTGGTAAGTTAGTTAGGTGTTAAAAATGAATGGATTATGGGTTATGTTCGCGGTAGTATTTGGGGGAATGGGGTTAGTACTCATATATCTAGGCTCACTCTCAGGCTACCTAATGTGTATGGGTGTATTAGGTTGGTTATTTGTAGCAAATAACACTGGTCAACTATTTACTGAAGATGAAGATGAAGATGAGAATTATTAGTGGAATGTCATAAAATATGACTTGACTCTTGAATAGAATCACGTTATGAGTAAAGTGTAACATATGATAGAAAGTGAGAAGCAAATGACTCAGTTCAATAAAAATGACTTCACATATCACGGTGGATACCTTCACTATACTGGTGATTATGAGGGTCGCCCTGTTTGGCCTTCTGTAACGCCAAATGGTGTTAATGTTCATCCAAGCCGTATTGGTAAACCAAAAGACCTCTTTATTGCGCGGTTTAAGTATGGTGGACCTTTCACCAAAGCAAAGTTTATGAAAGAATTAATGAATTCTTTTACTGTTGAAGAGTATGTTGCGGAACGCACCAAAGGCGGTCTTGATAGTTCTCCTTTGCAGATACTAAGGAACAAGAATGAGAGTTGGTATTACAAGGTAATATTTGCTTGGAAAGATAAGAAAACTGTACACTGTGCATATGATCATGGAGAATGTTTATGACTTTTAAATATGAAGAAAATGAACTCACAGAACTTGTGGCTTGTGTAAAAAACTTCGCTATTCGCAACTATAATAAAGATGGTTGGGATATTTGTGTAGAGTGTTATAGTGACGATGATATTGCATCCATAATTTATGGAGCGGTAAGTGAGCGTGTCGCTATAAGCAAAATGAAAAACTATCTTGCTTCATTGAACGAATATAGAAGTGAAATAATGAGTGAGGCTTGGTAATGGATTTAATGGTAGCACTTACTAACTTGGGTGATATACTCTTTGGAATGGCTCTTATAATTGGTGGGCCGATAGTAACGGTATGGCTGGCATATAAGAATGGGCATATTGATACAACACGAAGAAAAGATTGACAATAGTAATGATATATGCTATAGTTTGCGCTATAGCGTATATTCAATGATTTTGCGCTATAGCGTATATTTAATGGAGAAATGAAATGAAACGTATTAGTACAACTATTGATAATGCATTATCTGCAATGTTTGGTTTAACTCTTATTGGTGTAACTGCATCAATGTGGTTTATAACCTTTATTTTTCTCTTTGACACTGTTACAACAGATGGTGTTCCTTGGACGGCTACAAAGCAAATGGTCTATGGTTCTTTTGGTATTTGGTTAAGTACAATGTTTACTTTTATGTCTACTCGTATCGTGATAGATGTTATTGAGGATTTGTTTTATAGGAAAGAAGTATAATGAATATCTTTGTGAAGGCATATATTTACTTATTGTTTGTATTTTCTTCTACGGGTATGATAAGCGGTTGGATTTTTACTGGTCATTTCTTTATTGAGATGATTAGTAATCCAAACTTCGGTCACTTCTTTTTTATGAGTGTGCTTTTAATACTATCCTTTTTAATGACTTGTATTACGCTCATGATTGGTAATGAAACCTTTAAAACTATAAGGGGAGAATAAGATGACTTCAGAAATCTTTGTGAATATAGGCTGCATTTACATAGTAGTGCATTGTGTGTTTATTCTAGTAAATAATGGTGATTTTGGGACTCATGACAATGACGAATGAAATTATTAATTTGATGCAAGGTGATTGCTGCTGTCGCATGAAAGAAATACCTGATAGTTCTGTTGACCTAACAGTTACTAGCCCACCTTATGACAATCTACGCACTTATAACGGCAATAATGAGCAATGGGGTGAACACGTTTGGAAGGATGTTATAACTGACCTACACAGGGTTACAACAGATGGTGGTGTTGTTGTTTGGGTGGTTGGTGATGCGACGATGAAGGGTAGTGAAACAGGCACATCATTTAAACAGGCGTTATGGGCTATGGAGTGTGGATTTAATCTGCACGACACAATGATGTATGAAAAAGACAACCCACCACCTGTGGGCGGTAGTAATAGATACTACCAAAAGTTCGAATATATGTTTGTTTGGTCAAAAGGAACCCCCAAAACTTTTAATCCTATTATGAGAACAAGAAAAAATAAGTGGAATGATAAACGTACTGAGAGGGTTAAGGGTTTTACTAGAGACAAAGATGGAAACTTTAAAAAGATAAAAGTTTCACTTACGGGAGAAGTTAAGGTAAGTAATATCTTTAAATATGTTGTAGGTGGTGGAAATAGTGTTGAAGTTGGCACTAAGCACCCAGCGGCATTTCCTGATAAGTTAGCAAACGATCAAATTATCTCATGGAGCAACGAAGGCGACACAATCCTAGACCCTTTCATGGGCAGTGGAACAACAGGTGTTGCGGCAAAAAACTTAGGCCGAGACTTTATCGGTATTGAACTAGACAAAGACTATTATAATATCGCTAAAGACCGAATTGAGAACACCAATTCACTAGGAGAATTTTTAAAATGACGAATGAAATTATTATTCTTATGGTTGCAGTCCCTATAGTATTTGCTATTGTAGCAATGTGTATAGATGTAGGAAGAAAGTAATTCTGGTTTATTTTATAGTTTTCCATTTGACTTTGGTATCAAATGCTTCACTGAACTGCTGAAATGTTTTCATTTGTAATATCCGTTTTTATAACATGGTTTACTGTATTTATATACTTGACAAGGCATAGCCCATATGATATATATTCTTTGAAAGGAGAATCTTATGAAATCGTCAACTTTAATATTTCTGTTATGTTCAGTAAGTTTCTTTTTACTTGAATTGACAGTTCCTGCGATGGGTATGATGGTAATGGTTCTAATGTCTTTAAAGTTGGAGGGTTCTTCATGACTATGAATTATAATGATGCTGTTAAATTTGCGACTGTTGCCCATGCTGGTCAAAAGCGGAAATTTACTGGTGAGGATTATGTGACTCATCCTATCGCTGTTGCGAGTATGGTTATGGATCATCTTGCCAATATTGGATTTGATAAAGCCAATATTGAACTTGCTGGTACTATCGCGGTTCTTCATGACACTGTAGAAGATACAGATGTTGAAATGGAAGATATTCAAAAACTGTTTGGTGATACGGTAGCAAAAGGTGTTTGGTTTCTTACAAAGGTTCCTAGTTATGTCGGTAATCGGGCAGAGCGGAAAGCACTATGTGATGCGCGGTTGGCAAATGCGCCTTTGATCGTCAAAGAAATTAAGCGGTATGATATGCTTCACAATCAAGGAAGTTTGAAAGAGCATGATCCTAACTTCTATGAGGTTTGGTTTGCCGAGACTTTAACTACTTTGGCTCAAATGGGTTTCAGTACACTTTGGACTCCTTTGACCTTTGATGCCAAGAATTTACATGGAGAAAAGAAACTATGACTTACGGTTTTACAATTCAACCAAATTCTACATTTAACTATGATATGTTGGATGAGTTTGCACACGGCTATGATGTGACTTACACAATAAATTCAGATGATACAGTGACATTTGAATCTTATGTTTTTGATGATCTTGATGAAGTTCACGATCAACTTGAAGATTTAATTGTTGACACGGCAAGTTTGTTATGCTAGTTTATAAGAGTAAAGAGAATCATCCTAGTCACTGAAAGGGCTTCCAAATGGCTTATATGTCTCAAGAAAAGAAAAAATCTCTCGCTCCCGCGATTAAAGCCGTACTGAAAGAGTACGGTATGAAAGGTTCTATTGGTGTAGATAATCATTCCACACTCGTAGTTAACTTGTCTCAAGGGTCAATTGATTTTGGTTCTACCCATGACGATGTAAACCACTACTGGATTGCAAGTCATTATAGTGGTGTTGCTGAAAAGTTCTTGACCAAACTCAAAGATGTTATGATGAATGGCAACCACGACAATTCTGATATCATGACCGACTATTTTGATGTTGGTTGGTATATTGATATCAATATCGGAAAGTGGAATAAACCTTATCAAGTAACATCTTGATAGGATCACATCAAACCCTCATTTAAAGTGAGGGTTTTTTTATATAAATAATATACAATTTTAAGTACAAGTGAAGGACACTTTATGAAAGACTTTGTAAATTCTGCAAGTAATAAAAAGAATATGCATATGAGGCATATTGAAGATAAAGTGTTATATGGTGGTGTGAATGGTACGAGACAAGCGATTTTTGCGTTACGTGATATGCGAGATGTGCTGAGTGGAGTTAAGGAAGGAAACGTAAGTGTTAAATGGGATGGTTCTCCTGCTATATTTGCTGGTATTGATCCGAGTGATAACCGCTTTTTTGTTGCCAAAAAAAGCATATTCAACAAAAACTCTAAAGTCTATAAATCTGCAACTGATATTGATGCTGATACTTCTGGTGATCTTAATGCTAAGTTACAAGACGCACTCAAGTACTTGCCAGAGTTGGGCATCAAAGGTGTGGTCCAAGGAGACTTCTTATATTCCAGAAACGATTTGTCAACAAAAACGATTCATGGAAAAAGATACGTCACCTTTCAACCCAATACCATACTATACGCGATAGACGCTGATTCAGATACTGCCAAGAATGTACTGAATAGTAAGATCGGAATTGTATGGCATACTTCTTATGTCGGTGATGCGTTTGAAGATATGAACGCAGTTTATGATGTTGATGTAAGTGGATTTAAAACATCAAAGAATGTTTGGAGCCAAGATGCCTTATTGAGAGGTGTTAGTCATGTCACAATGAGTGAAAAAGA
>Ga0115568_10003099_pt1 | contig 11391 bp, 6 predicted proteins | sample COGITO_mtgs_1204_FD_87296 | JGI IMG/M metagenome (GOLD analysis project Ga0115568, IMG submission 87296) | Pelagic marine microbial communities from North Sea - COGITO_mtgs_120426 | ecosystem: Environmental > Aquatic > Marine > Epipelagic | place: Germany:Helgoland, sampling site Kabeltonne...
ATAAAGTCACTATTCTTAGAGACAATACAACCAATTCTTGCCCCACACATACTATAACGCTTAGAAACAGAATCTATGATAATAGAGTTTTGTTCTAAACCTTTAATAGCCATTACCGAGGTGTGTTGCAAACCATCATAAGTAAATTCTCTGTAGACCTCATCTGCAATTAAAAATAAATCGTGCTTTAAAACGATTTCTTTTAGCTTTTGAATTTCTTCTTTAGAATATAAATATCCAGTAGGATTTCCAGGGTTACAAATTAATATAGCTTTTGTTTTTGATGTAATTAGTTTCTCAAAATCTTCAATTTTAGGTAATGCAAAATTGTCTTCAATTTTTGAAATTACAGGTACAACTGTAACTCCAGAAGCTGTAGAAAACCCGTTATAATTTGCATAAAAAGGTTCGGGAATAATAATTTCATCACCAGGGTCTGTAATACTACCGATGGTAAAAAGTAAAGCTTCAGAACCACCAGTTGTAACAACAATATTATCTGAAGTTACATCTATTTTATGCTTTTTGTAATAGTGAACTAATTTATTTCTATATTCTTCAGAACCTTCAGAACGTGCATACGCTAATGTTTTTATATCATTATTTTTTACAGCGTCTAAAGCTATTTTGGGTGTTTTAATGTCTGGTTGCCCAATATTTAAATGAAATACTTTAGTACCTCTTTTTTTAGCATCTTCAGCAAAGGGAACTAATTTTCTAATAGGAGATTCGGGCATTAATAAACCCTTTTTGGATATTAAAGGCATAATAGTTGTTTGAATAATTATGTACGCGAATTTCCGAAATATATTTAATCTAAACCATTTTATTGTAGAAATTTTGAACTTTAAATATTCCCTACAATAAAAATGATACAGTAATAATTCTTTTTTGAATTTAGACATCAAAAATTAATATTCAAAAAGAATGGATTTTTCAAAAATATAAGTGATTTAGATTTTGTCTATGATGGTAAACAAATCTTAATAGAAAAGATAAACCTGCATAAAATGCAGGTTTATAAAAAATTATATTCGATCGAAATGTTTTAAAACAAAGTTTATAGATTAACTATCTGTTAAAATACTTTTGGTTTTCTCTAATGAAATTGGTTTATTCACTAATCCTTTTATCCTAATTACTTTTTTAGGATTTTTGGCATTCGAATAAATTGTAATTGATTTAGAAAATCCTCCAACTCTGTTAGTAGCATAAGAAACTTTTATTTCCCCTTTTTCTCCCGGCATTATTGGTTTCTCTGGCTTTTTTGGGACTGTACAACCGCAAGAAGACTGAATTCGTTGAATAATTAAAGGTTCATCACCAACATTTGTAAAAATAAAAATTCTTTCTCCATTTGAGTCTTTTTCAATTTTACCATAGTTAATTGTTTCTTTATCAAACTTAAATTCTTGAGCGTTTATAGAAAACGAAATAAATAATGCAGCAACTAATAATCCTAGAGTTTTCATAAATAATAATTTTACAATGTAAATTTAATACTAATAATTTGTTTTAAAAAGTCAACTACTAATTTTCTGTAGAGATTAGATAATTGTATTTTTGCAAACTATATTTCAAAAACAATACCAAAGTATGAATATCCCATCAAAATATAATGCAAAACAAGTAGAAGATAAGTGGTATGATTACTGGATGAAGAATAATTATTTTCATTCAACACCAGATGAAAGAGAACCTTACACAATTGTAATTCCTCCGCCAAACGTAACAGGGGTTTTGCATATGGGACATATGCTTAATAACACCATACAAGATGTATTAATTAGACACGCTCGTTTATTAGGTAAAAATGCTTGTTGGGTTCCTGGAACAGACCACGCATCTATTGCTACAGAGGCAAAAGTTGTTGCTAAGTTAAAAGAACAAGGAATTAGTAAAAGTGATTTATCGCGTGAAGAATTTTTACAACATGCTTTTGATTGGAAAGATGAATACGGAGGAATAATTCTTGAACAATTAAAAAAGTTAGGTGCTTCCTGTGATTGGGAAAGAACTGCGTTTACGATGGATCCAGAAATGTCTGAATCTGTAATTAAAGTTTTTGTTGATTTATACAACAAAGGTCTAATTTACAGAGGTTACAGAATGGTAAACTGGGACCCTGAAGCTAAAACTACACTTTCTGATGAAGAAGTAATTCATGAAGAAAGACAAGGAAACTTATACTATTTAGAATATAAAATTGAAGGTTCTAACGATACTTTAACAATTGCTACAACTCGTCCAGAAACTATTTTTGGAGATACTGCAATTTGTATCAACCCTAATGATGAACGTTTTACACATTTAAAAGGGAAAAAAGCCATTGTACCTTTATGTAATAGAGTGATTCCTATTATTGAAGATGAATATGTAGATTTAGAATTTGGTACAGGTTGTTTAAAAGTTACTCCTGCACACGATGAAAATGATAAGAATTTAGGTGATAAGCACAAATTAGAAGTAATTGATATTTTTAATGATGATGCCTCTTTAAATTCATTCGGATTGCACTACAAAGGAAAAGATCGTTTTGTAGTTCGTAAAGAAATTACTAAAGAATTAGAAGAAAAAGGAATTTTAGTAAAAACTGAAGTTCATACCAATAAAGTTGGTACATCTGAGAGAACAAAAGCAGTTATAGAACCAAGATTATCCGATCAATGGTTTTTAAAGATGAAAGATTTAGCAAAACCGGCCATTGATGCAGTTTTAGGTGAAGATACAGAAATCAATTTATATCCAAAGAAATTCGAAAATACCTACCGTCACTGGATGGAAAATGTTCGTGATTGGAATATTTCTCGTCAGTTATGGTGGGGACAACAAATACCCGCATATTTCTATGGTGATGGAAAGGAAGATTTTGTTGTAGCTGAAAATATTGAGGATGCTTTAATTTTAGCAAAAGAAAGAACAGATAATTCAGATTTAAAAATATCTGACCTTAAGCAAGACGAAGATGCATTAGACACTTGGTTTTCTTCTTGGTTATGGCCAATGTCTGTTTTTGATGGAATTAGAAATCCTGAAAATGAAGAAATTAAATATTATTATCCAACAAATGACCTGGTAACGGGGCCAGATATTTTATTTTTTTGGGTTGCAAGAATGATTATTGCTGGTTATGAATATAAAGATGAAAAACCTTTTAAAAATGTTTACTTAACTGGTTTAGTTAGAGATAAACAAAGACGTAAAATGTCTAAATCTTTAGGGAATTCTCCAGATGCTTTAAAATTGATTGAAGACTATGGTGCAGATGGAGTGAGAGTCGGACTTTTGTTAAGTTCTGCTGCTGGTAATGATTTAATGTTCGATGAAGATTTATGTCAGCAAGGAAAAGGATTTGCAAATAAAATTTGGAATGCTTTTCGTTTGATAAAAGGTTGGGAAGTAGATGCAACTATACCACAACCAGAAACATCTAAAGTTGGTTTGGTTTGGTACGAAGCAAAATTTCAAAAAACGTTGATAGAAATAGAAGATCATTTTTCTAAATATCGTTTATCAGATGCTCTCATGGCCATATATAAATTAATAAATGATGATTTTTCTTCGTGGTTATTAGAAATTGTGAAGCCTGCATATCAACAACCAATTGATAAAAAGACATTTGACGCTATTATTGAGGTTTTAGAGAATAACTTGAAAGTATTGCATCCATTTATGCCATTTTTGTCAGAAGATATCTGGCAATATATTGCAAATAGAACTCCAGAAGATGCTTTAATTATAGCAAAATATCCTATGATAAAAGATTTTGACTCTAAAATTATTACTGACTTTGAATTTGCAACGGGTGTAGTTTCAGGAATTAGAACGATAAGAAAAGATAAAAATATTTCTTTTAAAGATGCTGTAGAGTTATTTGTAATTGATAATGATAAAAACACTAAAGAATTTGATGCTGTTATTCAGAAATTAACAAATACAGCTGCAATAAACTATGTGTCTGAAAAGGTAGAAGGAGCTTCATTTAGAGTAAAATCTAATGAATACTTTGTGCCTATTTCTATCGAAAATATAGATGTAGAAGCAGAAATTAAAAAGCTAGAAGGCGAATTGAAAAGAGCCGAAGGATTTTTATTTGGAATTACAAAGAAGTTATCGAATGAGCGTTTTGTTTCTAATGCACCAAGCAAAGTATTAGAATTAGAACGTAAAAAGGAATCTGATACAACTGCAAAAATTGAAACAATAAAAAGCAGTTTAGCAAGTTTGCAATAATTTAGAAGTATTTAAAAGTTTAATTTGATGACACTTGCGCATACATAATTTTGAAAGATTTTAAAAACATAAACCCTCTTTAGTTTATATAACTGGCGAGGGTTTGCTGTTTAAATCTATTATTTATCTTATGCAACTGTGGTTAACTTGTCATGATTTTTATAAAATTGCATCACCATAAAAGAACCGATAAACGAAGATGCCATACCTTCTATTAATAAAGTTATAAAAATCTCTGCTTTATCTAAATCACCAGCGATTAAGAATGAGTTATTCATTGCTTCTATAAATTGACGATCTATAAATTCTACATATACCATTACACCGGCAATAGAGAGGATCACAGCTAGTGCTGATGTTTGAAGTCCTAAACCTAAATTTGATAAATAATCAGTCTCTTTATTCTGCTCAATATTTACCTTTATCGCTTGCCGAATTCCAAACAAAACAAAAAATAAATTTAAAAATCTTAGATATGGGTTTTCTTGTAAACCTAATAATTTAGAAAGTAGAAAAAAACCACCAATTATTAAAGTTGTTAAAATTGCGTATTTGATAATTATTTTTCTTGGAGTCATTTTATTAAATTTAAATGGTTCCTAACAAAGCTAATAAAAAAGATGCAAAAGTTTAAACAAAATTTTAAAATATTTAAATTCAGTGAATTAAGTTTTTTTTAGTAAATTAACAATTTATAGTTTTTATCTATTATGAAAAACTATATGCTCAATTATTCTAAAACGTAATAATTATATACTTGGAGGTACATTATCAATACTCTAAAGTTTTCGTCTGACATACCCTTAAAAGCTGTTAATTGTCATCCTTTTTTATTACCCAGAATATATATTATATGACAATAACATCTTATAAAAAACTATAAAAGTTGTTGATTTTACTCTTTCGAATTAGACTAATTTAAAGACTCTTTTAAAATAGTTATTGGATGTTTTGCTATTCGCTTTGTTCCGTCATAAATTTGATGTCTACAACTTGTTCCTGCAGCAACAATTTGAGTTTCTTTTGGTGTATTTCTCACCTTAGGAAACAACGTATCTTCACCAACTTGCATAGAAATTTTATAATGTTCTTTTTCATATCCAAAAGAACCTGCCATTCCACAACAACCAGAATTGATAATTGTTACTTTGTAATTTGTTGGAATATTTAAAACTTCAAAACTTGCATGCGTTCCAGACAATGCTTTTTGATGACAATGTCCGTGTATTTTTAGGGTTTTAGCAGTTGTTGTAAATAGAGAAATATCAATATTTCCTTTTTCTAATTCTTTTGATAAAAACTCTTCAAACGTAAAACTGTTTTTAGCAATTTTTTCTGCGGATGCTTTATCATCAGCTAAACGAATATATTCGTCTCTAAAACCTAAAATCGCTGAAGGTTCTATTCCTAACAACGGAGTTTCATCTGTTATAATATCTTTAAAAATGGAAATATTATTATTACAAATTTGTTTCGCTTCTTTTAAAAATCCTTTAGAAATATGACTTCTTCCACTTTCATCGTGGTTAACCGTTTTCACTTCGTAACCTAATTTTTCTAATAAAATAACTGCATCTTGTCCAATTTCAGCATCGTAAAAATTGGTAAATTCATCATTAAATAAATAAACAGATTTTTTAGATGTTTTTGGATGATGTTTTTTCAACCAACTTTCTAAGGTCTGATTCGCTAACTTAGGCACTGAACGTTCAGTAGCAACACCTAAAACTTTTTTAGCAATAATTGAATTAGTGAAAAAGTTTGCAATTTTAGGAAAAGCACTTCCTAATTTATTGTATTTGGCATTATTGGCAAACAATTTACTTCTAAAAGAATAGCCATTTTTTTCTTGATATTGATATAAAAACTCTGCTTTCATTGTTGCAATGTCAACATTACTGGGGCATTCTGAAGCACAAGCTTTACAGCTTAAACAAAGATCAAAAACTTCTTTTAACTCTTTGTGATTAAACTTATTTTCTTTCTCTGAATTTGTTAAAAACTCACGTAATGTATTGGCTCTTGCTCTTGTGGTATCTTTTTCGTCTTTTGTAGCTCTGTAACTTGGGCACATTGTTCCACCAGCTTCTACGGGTTTTCTACAGTCTCCAGAACCGTTACATTTTTCTGCTAATTTTAAAATTCCTTCACTATCAGAAAAATTTTGAATTGTTTTAATTTTTGGTTCATTTCTATTCACTTCATAACGTAAGCTTTCATCCATAGAAAAAGCATCTGTAATCTTACCTTGATTAAAAACGTTTTTTGGGTCGAAAGCTTTTTTAATTCTTCTTAATAATTGATAATTTTGTTCACCAATCATCAAAGGAATAAATTCTGCGCGTACAATTCCATCTCCATGTTCTCCACTAAAAGAACCTTTATATTTTTTGACTAGCTCAGCCGTTTCAGTCGTAATTTTTCTAAATAAAACAACATCTTCCTTTTTCTTTAAATTCAAAATAGGACGTAAATGCAATTCACCAGCTCCTGCATGTGCATAATAGACAGCGTTTTGCTGATATTTATCCATAATTTTTGTAAACTCTTCAATATAATTAGGTAAATCTTCTAGAGCAACAGCAGTATCTTCTATACAAGCAACGGCTTTTTTATCACCAACAATATTTGCCAAAGCTCCTAAACCAGCTTTACGCAAATAATGAACCTTTGCTAGATCATTTCCGTATACTTTTGGATGATGATAGCCAAATTTGTTTTTTTCTAAATCGGCAATTAAGTTATCGGCTAAAACCTCTGCTTCTTCTATAGAATTTGCTGAAACTTCTAACATTAAAACAGCTTCAGGATCTCCTTGTAAGAAGAATCTATTTTTTGCCAATTCACGATTATTTTTTGTACAATCTAAAATGGTTTTATCCATCAATTCACAATTATATAAATTGTGATTCATAGCAACTACAGTGGCTTTTAAACTTTCGTTTATACTCTTAAAATGAGTACAAACCATAATACTCTCTTTAGGAGCTACATCATCTAATTGTAAGGTAATTGAGGTTGAAAACGCTAATGTGCCTTCACTACCTGATAAGAATTTCGCAACGTTTATAGTTGGAGAAGTTCCTCCAAATAAATCTGATTTTAAAAACTCATCAACAGCATAACCTGTACATCGTCTATGAATTGTTTCTTTCGGAAACTCTTCTTTAATTTCTTTTTGATTTTCTTTAGAAGAAAGTTCTTCAAAAATAGCCTGATAAATATTTCCTTCTTGCGAAGTTTCCTTTGTTTTTTTGATGAATTCTGCAGAGGTAATTTCTTTGAAAACGGCAGTACTTCCATCACTTAAAACAGCATCAATTTCTAATACTTTATCACGGGTAACTCCATATTTAATTGAAGTGCTTCCAGATGAGTTATTACCAACCATACCGCCCATCATACATCTATTAGATGTCGATGTATTAGGGCCAAAAAACAAACCAGAGGGTTTTAAGTAAACATTTAAAGAATCTCTTACAATTCCTGGTTCTAACGTAATTGTTTTTGCTTTTTCATCAAAAGAAATAATGTTTGTAAAATGTTTAGAAACATCTACTACAATTCCATCTCCAACACATTGTCCTGCTAAAGAAGTTCCTGCAGTTCTTGGTATTAGTGTTATATTATTTTTTGCAGCAAATTTAATTAAGGTAATGATATCATTTTTATCCTTAGGAAAAGCAACTGCTAATGGAATTTTTCGATAAACAGAAGCATCCGTTGCATACAATGTTTTATGTAAATTATCAAAAAGAACATCACCTGAGAGTGAGTTGTGTAATTTTTTTAAAGTATTACTGTCTATCATCATTAATTATGGAAAAATAACAAGTTATTACAAATATCCGAATAAAAAAATCATTATTTCTATCTAAAAAACTTCTTTAACTATTTTTATCGATTCCATAAAAAATGATTTGAAATATTGATGATTTAAAAAGTTTAAAAAAGATAATTACTAGTGAATCGGTAATAAATAATTGTTAAACATAATTTTAGATTTATATGTTGAAAATTTCTTAGATCTCTTTTTCCTTCAAAAAATAATTGAGGTCAACAAAACAAGTGATAAAAATTTAAAAAAGAATTATTTTTTGATTCGATATTAAGAGAAAAAGAATCTGAAAAGAGAATAATAATCAGTTAAAAGTGTTTTGCTACTTCATTAGAATATCTATCTTTGATATCGATGAAAAATGTCAAAATCATAGAATGTCCGCGTGATGCAATGCAAGGAATAAAATCGCATTTTATTTCTACTGAAAAAAAAGCATTATACATAAACTCTTTATTAAAAGTGGGGTTTGATACCATTGATTTTGGTAGTTTTGTTTCACCAAAAGCGATTCCGCAAATGCGCGATACTGCAGCTGTTTTATCAAAGTTAGATTTGTCGAAAACGCAAAGTAAATTATTAGCAATTATAGCGAATATAAGAGGAGCAAATGATGCCTCTCAGTTTGAAGAAATTGATTATTTGGGATATCCGTTTTCAATTTCCGAAAATTTCCAAATGCGAAATACGCACAAAACAATTCAAGAATCTATTGAAACCTTAGATGTAATTTTAAATATTGCAGACAAATCTAAAAAAGAAGTAGTTGCTTATTTATCTATGGGTTTTGGGAATCCTTATGGAGATCCTTGGGATATAGAAATAGTAGGTAAATGGACAGAAAAGTTATCTTCGATGGGAGTTAAAATTTTATCTCTCTCAGATACAATTGGTAGTTCTACTCCCAAAGTAATTGATTATTTGTTTTCGAATTTAATTTCACATTACAAGAATATTGAATTTGGAGCACATTTGCATTCAACTCCAGATAAATGGCATGAAAAAGTGGATGCAGCATACAAAGCAGGTTGCAACCGTTTTGATGGAGCTATTAAAGGTTACGGTGGATGTCCAATGGCTAAAGAAGAGTTAACCGGTAACATGCCAACAGAAAAATTATTGAGTTATTTTACAACTCATAAAGCTGACACGAATATCAAACCGATGAGCTTTGAAAGTGCTTATAATAAGGCTTTAGAAGTTTTTATTTAAAAATAAATAATAATGAAATTTTCAAAAGTATTTTTATGCATTTTATCAACAGTTCTCTTATCATCTTGCACATCAAAAAACGATCATAAAATAGACTTTACTTTCCTACAATTGAATGATGTTTATGAAATAGCACCAATTCAAGGAGCAGAATTCGGAGGAATGGCAAGAGTAGAAACCGTACATAAAGAATTGCTGAAAGAAAACCCAAATACAATGCTTTTTATGGCTGGTGATTTCTTGAATCCTTCATTAATGGGAACGATAAAAGTTGATGGAGAAAGAGTGCACGGAAGGCAAATGGTTGAGGTAATGAATGCTATGAATTTTGATTTGGCCGCTTTTGGTAACCATGAGTTTGATGTTTCTAAAAAAGACCTTCAAAAACGTTTAAATGAAAGTGATTTTCCTTGGATTTCTGCAAACGTTAAACTAAAAACAAAAGATCTTTCAATACCTTTTTTTAAAGAAGTAAATGGTTTGAAAAAATCAGTAGGAGAGACCTTCATAAAAGAATTTACCGATGACGATGGTACAAAAATAAAAATTGGTTTTATAAGTGTTTGTATTCCTTCTAACCCAAAAGAATTTGTAGAATATGAAAATATGTTTGTAAAAGCTAGAACTTCTTATACTGCTTTAAAAGATTCTGTAGATATTGTTTTTGGATTAACGCACGTAAAGATTGCAAATGATAAAAGAATTGCAAAGTTAATTCCTGATTTGCCTTTAATAATGGGGGGACATGAACATACAAATTCTTTAGATACAATTGGCAGTGTTGTGATCTCTAAGGCAGATGCAAATGCAAAAACAGTATTTATTCATAGAATTTCTTATGATAAGATTACAAAGAAAACAATTGTAAAGTCAGAATTAAAAGAAATTAACTCAAGTATTAAGTTTGATGAAAAAGTGGGGGGAATTGTAAATAAGTGGCAAAAAATTTTAACATCGAAAATTAAGGATATAATAAAGAAACCAAATGAAATAATTTATCAAACGAATATACCTTTAGATGGAAGAGATACTCAAATTAGAAGCACGCAGACAAATCTTGGTCAAATTATAACGAAAGCAATGTCTTTTGCATATAATGATAATGTAGATTGTGCTATTGTAAATGGCGGTTCTATTCGAATTGATGATCAATTAAGTGGCAATATAAATGCTGTAGATATTTTTAGAGTATTGCCTTATGGTGGTGCTGTTCTAAAAGTAGAGATAAAAGGAAGATTATTAAAAAGAGTTTTAGATTATGGTGTTTTGGCTAAAAGCACTGGTGCTTATTTGCAACGCTTTAATGTTGAAAATATAGGGGGAAAGTGGATCGTTAAAAATAAGGAATTAGATATAACTAAAACTTATAAAGTTGCATTTTCTGATTATTTATTAAAAGGGTTTGATATTCCTTTTCTATCAATAGACAATAAAAAAGTACTTTCAATTAACACGCCATTAGTTAATGATATATCGCATGATATTAGAAAAGCCGTAGTTGTTTATTTAAAATCTCTTTAAGATTAATTAGCAGATTATCGAGTAGATTTTAAAACATTAAATTTATTTAAATTAAATCTAAATAAGCTTTGTGTATGTAAATATGAATTGTATATTTGCAGAAAATTAAATAACTATTTATAATTAATCTTAATAAAGATGAGAAAAGTAATTTTATCATTAATAGTAGCTTCATCAATATTATTTTCATGCTCAGACAATGACCCGGTTATAGACAATCCAGTTGTGGTTGATGTGCCAGATACATACGTATTCAGCAGAGGAGGTGAATCCACAGTCAGTTTTGGGGGACAAACATCAAGATTAGAGATGGCAGCATCTTTAATGGGGCAATTAAACTCTGAAAATGTTTTAGCGTCAGATCTTTTAACAATGTTTAATGATGGTAATGGTTTTGCAGATGGAGAACTTAACAGTTCTGGAAAAAAATTAGGAAACAAAACGGCTGCTTACGGTGATGAATCTGTAGTAGAGGATATTAGAGGTTTTATAACTGAATATGCAGATGACGTATCTACAAGCTTTAGTACTGATGCTGATGCAGGTGTTGCGGGATCTCATACTGGTGCTGGAGGAAGAACTGTGCG
>Ga0115568_10003107_pt1 | contig 11378 bp, 10 predicted proteins | sample COGITO_mtgs_1204_FD_87296 | JGI IMG/M metagenome (GOLD analysis project Ga0115568, IMG submission 87296) | Pelagic marine microbial communities from North Sea - COGITO_mtgs_120426 | ecosystem: Environmental > Aquatic > Marine > Epipelagic | place: Germany:Helgoland, sampling site Kabeltonne...
CCCAAATATTTTTCTTTAAATTTTTTTCTTTGTAGTTGGTTTTTGCTTAGCTGGAGTTGGGGTTGAAGCTGGGGTTGGAGCTGGGGTTGGAGCTGGTGCTGGGGTTGGAGCTGGAGCTGGGGTTGGAGCTGGGGTTGGAGCTGGGGTTGGAGCTGGGGTTGGAGCTGGAGTCTCTTTTTTCTTAACTGGCGTCGATGCCTTTTTCTTTGGTGCATCAATCGCATCAGCTAATTCTTTCAAAATTTCACATATTAAATTAATATTCAATTTTGGTGTTTCTAATTGTTTGGCAATTTTTTCTCTGATAGTGTCCATGGTTATAATATATGTAAAGGCAAGATAATCTTTATACATATGTTATTCATTGGTCCAACACTTATCAGTGGTATAGGTCAACACGCGAATAAATATATGGATCTTTTTCCTGGAAGTATTTATAAATATATACACGATGATATACCAGATTGTGAAAATGGATTTTTATTTGCGTTACCTATACAAACATGGTTTGATAAAATACCAGAAATAAAAAGAAAAGTAAAAAAATTGATATGTATGACTGTATGTGAAACAGAAACTGTACACGAAGATTATGGTAAATTGTTTAAACTATTTGATAAAATCGCCGTACCGAGTCATTTTTGCAAAAAAATATTTTCGAAACAGTTTCCTGATACAGAATTCTACGTCATTCACGCCCATATACCTTATAAACGCCCTTACACTTTCTACCACATAGGAAACATAAGCGATCCAAGGAAAAACTTTAATAAAATTCTAGAAACATTTGTTCGATTAAATAAACCAGACGCGCGTCTCGTTATTAAGGCGACGTGTAATAACAGTGTAAATATACCAATACCAAACGTGGAAGTTATAAATGGTCTAGTAAATGACGAAGAAATGGAAAAAATACACGCACGATGTGATTGTTATGTGAATTTTTCAAGTTCGGAAGGTGTTGGTATGGGTGCAGTAGAAGCAGCACTACGTAACAAACCTGTAATCATTACAGATTACGGGGGTGCACCCGAATATATAAAAACGCCGTATTTAATAGATTGTGAAAGAGAATGTATAAAAAAAGACGATTTTCTATTTAAATCTGGTATGGAATGGGGTAAACCGAACGAAAATCAACTTCGTGAATTTATGGAAGATGCGTATACCAAGAAAATACGATATACGGAACACCCAGAAACACATGAATTAACAAAAAAAGAAAACGTTCTAAAAGAATTCAAAGAATTTTAAATTTATACGTATTCGTCGCTTATGTAATTTGATAAATAAACTATTAAACCAGTTAAAATTGTTGCATAAACTAAAAACCCCTTTTGCGTAATCATCATAGCAATTGTCTCGTCTATAGGTTTAACATTGGTTGGTTTCTTTAAAACATCAGTGGATATATAAGATATGATTAAATATAAGGCCATAGCAATTATGACCGGCCTGAGTGTACCTTCTTCTAACATATTTATATATACACTATATTATTTTTTACTATGTTTTTTACAATAACCACCACAAACAGCTTTGAATTTACAGTTTGTTTTTGATAATGTTAGTGCTTGGCATAAAACATTATTTTCTTTCGTAACTGATTTTTTGTCTTTAGTATTGTTAAGTTTTAAATAATCAATAACTTCAATTTTCTGATTATTCTTCTTATTCATAAATTTTTGTTTAGATAAATTCATTTTGTATAAACTTTGAGCAAATTTTTCATCTTTATTCATCCTCTTCGCTGTTTCCGAACATTCTTCGTACGTTTTAATTGTTGGTATAATTTTACTATTGGAATAACATTGTTTTTCTTTGCCTTTTTTTACATAAGTGTAAAAACATTTATTAGACGTCGACGTTACCATTTTCGTATCTATTTAAATAAATATTTGAAATAGTAATCACTAAGGTTATAACGGTACCCCAATTTTCAAAATTGTATAAAATATAATAAATTAAATAATCAAATACACCAATAGTCGTGGTATAAATGGTTGATCTATCTGATTATAATACATAAAAGGATAAACCGATTATTTTTTATGTATCTTATACACAGTGGGTTTTGTTATGAATGCAAAAACCCTTTGTACCCTTATATTAAATGTCATAAAAGAGAAGAAAAATACATGATAAGAGCATACAAAAAAATTAACCCTATATTTTTATCAAATAATGATATATTTATAAAATCCTATAATTTAAAAGCAGAACGTATATGTTATTCGTGTTATCGTAATAATAATAAATGTATTTTTAAATTATTAAAAAAACGAGAATGTGGTATAATTAAAAATATACAACCCTTATCTACATCTCTAACAAGTAATGAAATATTATTATGGTTTTCAAAATTGTTAAAATATACAGAAAAAAATAGCTTAAGTAATATAACAATATAATATAAATATAGTAAAAATTATGTCTGAAAATATACAAAAATTATCACACGTTGAACATATTTTAAAGAGACCAGATTCTTACGTAGGTCCAGTTTCTAAAGTAAAAGAAAAATATTGGATACTCGATGATGTAAACGAAAATATTTTTAAAAAAGAAAACGTAACGTATTCTCCGGCATTATTAAAAATATTTGATGAAATACTCGTAAACGCAATAGACAGGAATTCACTTTATCCCAAAAAAGTCACGACAATAACCGTTAACATAGATATAAATAAGGGTGCAGTAAGTATAGAAAATAATGGTCCTTTAGGTGGTATATGCATAAAAATGCATAAAAAAGAAAATATATGGAACCCAGAATTAACTTTTGGTCATTTATTAACGAGTACAAATTACGACGATAACCAAAAAAGAGTCGTAGGTGGTAGAAATGGATACGGTGCAAAACTAACAAATATATACTCTTCAAAATTTAAAGTAGAAATAAATGATCACGAAAATAAATTAAAATATGAACAGTTATGGACAGAAAATATGAAAAATTGTGAAGAACCTAAAATAAAAAAATTTTCGGGTGCATCTTCTAGTGTGCGTGTATCTTTTATACCCGATTGGAAACAGTTTAGTATGAAAAAAATGGAAAATGATATTTTTAAAATATTTGAAAAACGCGTACACGATGCAAACGCTTGTACAAGCTTAAATTGTAAAGTTAAATTTCAAAACGAATCTCTTCCAAAATATCCATTCAATAATTACACTAAAATGCATTCAAATACGGATGAAATTGTATATTTCAATTCAGAAAGGTGGTCTGTGTGTGTAACGCCTACGGATGATGGTTTCCAACAGGTATCTTATGTAAATGGTGTATGTACAACTAAGGGAGGTACACACGTCGACCACGTAACCAATATAATATCAAATGGTATAATGAATGAATTATCAAAACAAATAAAACTTAGACCTCACCAAATAAAAAATGCATATAACATATTCATAAAATCAACTTTAGAAAATCCGTCTTTTAGTAGTCAAGTTAAATCCGAGTGTACCTTAAAACAACAAAATTTTGGAAGTAAATTTGACCCACCTCCATCTTTTATAAAAAATATTTTAAAAACATCCATAAAAAACGATTTACTCGCTCTTTCAAAATTCAAGGATATGAAAGATTTGAAAAAAACGGATGGTACTAGAAAAAATAAAATAACAGGTATACCAAAATTAGAAGATGCTAATAAGGCAGGAACATCACAATCTTCTAAATGCACACTCATAGTTACCGAGGGTGATTCAGCAAAAACACTTGCTGTTTCTGGTTTATCTGTAGTAGGTCGAGATCATTATGGTGTATTTCCTCTCAGAGGTAAATGTAAAAATGTGAGAGATGCAAGTGTAAAACAAATCACAGAAAATAAAGAATTCAGTGACTTGAAAAAAATTTTAGGTCTACAACAGGGAAAAATATACCATTCTCTTTCCGATTTGAGATACGGAAAACTAATGATAATGACAGATGCTGATAACGATGGAAGTCATATCAAGGGTCTCATATTAAACATGATACATTACTTTTGGCCAAGTTTACTCAGTTTAAATTTTGTTGTAAGTATGATTACTCCGATAATAAAGGCAACAAAAGGAAACGCAATAAAATCGTTCTATACAGATTCATCTTATAGAAATTGGTATGGTGAAGGAAAACCTGGTTGGAAAATCAAATATTATAAGGGTTTAGGAACATCAACATCTGCAGAAGCAAAAGAATATTTCAGAAAGATATCAGAACTGACAGTTCAATTTAAAACGGATCCACTTATGGACGAATCTATCGAATTAGCGTTCGACAAGAAGAAAACAGATGAAAGAAAAAAATGGCTATTGGAAAATACAGAAAAAAATCCAAACGATCTCGAAATAAAATATGGAAATATAGGAAATTTACATATTTCTGAATTTATTCATAAGGATCTCGTTAATTTTAGTCTATCAGATTTAAAAAGGTCTATAGCACATATATCAGATGGTTTAAAACCGTCACAAAGAAAAGTATTACATGCATGTTTTGTAAAAAATTTAACAAACGAAATGAAAGTTGCACAGTTAGCAGCTTACGTATCCGAAAAAACATCTTATCACCACGGTGAAGTATCTTTAGCAGATACAATTGTAAAATTAGCACACGATTTTATAGGTTCAAATAATATAAATTTATTAGAACCATGTGGTCAGTTCGGTACGCGTCTTATGGGAGGAAAAGATGCAAGTCAGACTCGTTATATATTTACAAAATTAACGAAAGATGCTCGTTATTTATTTGATTCTAGAGACGACCCTGTTTTAAATTATTTAAATGACGATGGAAAACAAATAGAACCCGAATTTTTTGTACCTATATTACCAACTATTCTCATAAATGGATCAGAAGGTATTGGTACAGGGTTTAGTTCGTATATACCATCGTTTAATCCACGCGACATAAAAAATAATATAGAAAGAGTACTTTCAGGTCAAAGTATACAAAAAATGAAACCTTGGTTCAGTAAATTTAAGGGTCGTATTTTTGAAGATGAAAATGATTCATGGATAGCAGAAGGTATATGGTCAAAAGTAGGAAACGATATACACGTCACTGAGTTACCACCAGGTAGATGGACACAAGATTATAAAGAATATTTAGACACACTCATCGAAAAAAAGACCATAAATAATTATACAAATAACAGCACAACAGAAGATGTTAACTTTTTAATATCCGGATACAGCGGAGAAAATTTACTAAAAGATTTTAAACTCCAAAAGACATTTCGAACGAGTAACATGCATTTATTTCACCCAGAAAAGGGTATATTTAAATATACAAACCCAGAACATATATTAGCAGATTTTGTAGAAATACGAATGAAAATATACAAAAAAAGAAAAATTCACTTATTGGATGTATTAAAACATAAATCAATAAGGTTACAAAATACTTGCAAATTTATAAATATGGTTATTAACAACAAGCTTGTAGTATTTAAAAGGAAAAAACAAGATCTCGAAAACGAAATTTCTAATTTATTTGATAAAATTGATAATTCGTACGATTATTTATTAAATATCAAAACTTATCAATACACACAAGAATCTGTCTTATCTTTATCACAGGAAAACGAAAAAACAAAACAAGAAACTGAAATTCTTAAAAATACACACCATTTGGACATGTGGAAAAAGGATTTAAAAATATATAAATAATAAGTAGTATGTGTGATACAAAAGGTCCAAATACAGGAGCACTTATTTCACTTAACGCATTAGGTAAACAAGATCATTATTTACTTACAGACGATCCAGAACAGTCGCTCTTTAAGTATAAAATAAACAAACACTCAAACTTCTCAAAATACCATAGAAATACCACAGTACAGAAACCAACAATTACAAGTAACACGTCTTGGCCATTCGGTGAGACTATAAAAATAACTATGAATCCTCGAAATATGGGAGATCTATTAAGCAACATGTATATAATGTTAGATCTCCCGGGTGTTTCTTCGGGTGCATTCAATTACGCAGATCAAGTTGGTCGACATTTATTTAAATCTGTAACTATGCGCGTAGACGAATTAGTGATAGAAAAATACCACGACGACTGGGGTATAATATACGATAACCTTTACTTAGACGAATCCGAAAAAAGGACAAAAAGATATACTTTAAACAGGAATTTGGCAGAAAATACGTCTGTACCAGAAATAGGAGGTAACGCAAACAAGGCAATTGCACAATTCAAATCAAAGATATTTGTACCTATACCACTGTTATTTTCTAGAAAATACGAAAGTGATGAATATTACACGAATAAACCAAATAGACCATATTTTCCAACGTGTGCTATGCATAAACAAAAACTAGAATTTGAAATTGAGTTTAATCCCAAAACATTCTTTACAGATGATACTAACCCTATATCGATTAATTCTTTTGATATAATAACAGAAGAAATAACAGTAAGTAAAAACGAAAGAATTTATCTAATGAACGAACCGCAAGTACTCGTAACAGATATCGTAAAAAAACACCCAACAGAAGATAGTGAAATAGGAAAAGATTTAATGAAAATACAATTAGTACCCGAAATACCAGTAAAAACTATATACTGGTTTTTAAGAGAGAAGAGATACGAAGATAGACAAAATGCAAGAGGTGGTGATGGTGATCCAAATAATAACGACGATAACAGAACGTATCTTTTTCATAATAGATACAATTTTTCGAAAACAAATTTATGGACCGTTCAAAATGCGTTTTTTAATCCGGTAATGAAAGAAGCTAAACTATATATTAATGGTGAAGATTTACCAAATATACCTACAATTAAACACGAATATTACAAATATGTCGTCCCATTTACACACAGATTATCTCGCCCAGAAAAAAATATATACAGTTACAGTTTCTCGATGAATCCTATAAACGTGGAGCCATCGGGAAGCCTTGATTTTGGGCAGTTACAATCAAATAAAACATTAATGGAAATAAAATTAATACCTAATCTAACAGATGTTTATGTTTTTAATGCCTATTATGTAGGATATCAAACTTTTAAATTTGAGAATGGATATATATCTCTCGCTTACTAAATAATTGTTTTTTATGTTCTTGTATGTATTTAATTATATTGTTTTTTATACACCATCTGATAAAATTTAACTGTGCAACAGTTGTACTAATTTCATCATTTGTTCCCGGTATATTGTATTGTATTTTTGTAGACCTACAAAAAGGATCAAATAATTTTTTACTGTACCCATCTAAACTCGATTTATATGCGCAATGAACACTAAATAATTTACCATCACTTGTCTCGTAAGATAAATTATTTTTCTTAGAATAATTTGTTATGAACCATTCTAAATTTCTTAGTGAAATACCACTCGTTTTATTTAATATTTGTATAAGTGTAGTTCTATTCTCTGGTGTATGGTAAAAAGTATCTATGGAATGTAGAAGAATATCTGTTTTATTCATTATTACATTAATGTGCTTAAATCTCTAAGTTCAGTTTTAACCATTTTTTCACAAGCTGGACATCCTTCTTTAAACATTGGTGGAAATGGATGATTATGTCTCGTTATGCTATTTTTTATAATAATAGGTTCTTGTAATTTAGATTCATTTTTATGTGATAAACAATATTCAGAACCAGGTGATGCTTTTATCGTACATAATTCACCACCTTTCTTAATACCTTTACAAAACCCACCGAGATTTGGTAAATCCCTTCTAAGAATTTTTAATGGTATACCATGTATTTTAGATATATCTTCTACATATTTACACATTCTTTCGTGTATTCCCTTTTCTATTTCCTCCTCAACAAGTTTTACAATATGTTCCGATACTTTAGACTTATTCGTCATTTATATTATCACGTTCTTTATTTTTAAGTTTTGTAACTTTAAATAAATCTGTGATGAGTGTTTGTTTAGTCATGTCTATTTCGTGTTTTGTTTTTCTTTTCGGTTTAACGCGATTTATTAATTCACCGAATATTTCTTCCTTTGGATTATCGAAAAGTGGTTCGAGTAAGTCACAAACAGGGTTTAGGAATTTATTTATAAAATAATACACGTAATCAACTGATAAATTGTTTTCTTCGGCATATTTAGGATCTTCTGCTTTTTCATAAGCCTTCGCCTTTGGATTACCAACATCCAAAAGTATATAAGGAACTCTATCACCAGATTGAGGTTCAGAACCAGGTTGTCTTCGTCTCATTTTATCACGAACCTGTACGTGGCATAAATTCAAGGATTTATAAACATCACCAAGTTGTTGAGAAAGAATAAGTTTCTCGTTAGAAACTTCACCTTCTATAAGTTCAATCGCTCTTTTTAGTGCCAATGTTTTTGGTGGAGCTATATCACTACTCTCTAAAACTACATCGAGTAACTCTTTACATACTTCTCTCATATGTGGTGTATTATCTCTTCTTACAAGTTGTAGACCTTTTACATCTATATAATCCATATTCATATTACCGGATTTATCTTTTGTCCAGAGTTTTGCTGCGTATCGTTTTTTTGAATAGAGAAAATAGGGACAGTACACTTTTTCAAGTTCAAGATTATTAGGTGCTTTAAAAAGTTTTGTACATTCATTCGCAGCTCGTTCACCAAGTTCCCAACTATATTCGATCGCTTCTTTACCTTCACGTTTACCGACATCAAATTGAACCATAACAGAATCAGTATCACCGTATCTTACCATTGCACCGGGAAAATTTGATTCTACGTACTCTTTTGTTTCATCTATCATCATTCTACCTTTTCTAGTAACAGTAGACGCTATAGGAACACATGGTAAAATACCTTTTGCTGCACCAGTAAAACCATACACGGAATTCATGGATATTTTATAAGCAAGTTGTTTACCGTTATACATTTGTTTCATAGACCCAGTTGATATAGCCATATCTTTTTTAGCCTGTTTACGAAACTGTTTTAATTCCATTAAAATACTAGGTAATAAACTCGGTACATCTTGTGCAAATTTATAAGAACCAAAAGTTTCATATGTTATACCAGGTACATTTTCATATTTAGGGTCCATAACCATGGTTGAATAACATAAATTGTGTGCCATCATAATAGATGGGTATAGACCCTCGAAATCAAGTGCTGTTATTGGTGTATAATAAGCACCTTTTTGTGCATCCAGAACAGTAGCACCTTCATAACCCTGTGTCATACCTTGACCCCAAAAAAGAGTAGGTATCAGATATCCCATCTCTCTCGCTTTTTTTGATAACTGACTAAAAACTTTTATTTGTTGCCCTCTCTCTACTAAATAACACAGGGGAACCCATGTCGCTTTAGCCATTTCAAGTAAATTAATCAAAATACACAACTTTTCTAAAAGTTTATGTGGTAAAAGTGTATCTTTTATACAGTATTCAGCAACTTCTCTAAGTTTAACAGGGTCACCTTCTACATATCGTGAAAACATTTCTTTCGGAGGCATATCAATTTTATTATCACCAAGGTAATGTTTAGAAACGTTATCGAGTTTATATGAATCAAGTTTATACCCTTTCTTTACCTCGTGAAACAGGTCAAATATGAAGCGACCAGGCATAGGCAAAAGTTTTAAATCGTTTGCACCAAGCGCGCTAGAAGATAACTTTTTATACACAAGATTACATTTATAGTTTTTAAATTTACTCATTTGAAAAAATGTATAATGACATTTATTTATTACCCCTCTCTTAATAATATATTCCAAATCAAACCCAAATATATTCCACCCAGTTATTATATCTATATCATTTTTCATAATATAATTTGTAAAACCCTCGAGCATCTCTTTTTCGGTATCGTAACTAATAATATTACACCCGTGTAAGTCAGGGTCCGTTTTTTTAAAACATAAACACGTTTTGTCGTAAGGTTCGTTTGAATTAATTTCCTGTAAAGATATAGCAATTTGAAAACATGCATCACCAGGTACTTCTGCATCAGGAAATTTACCAGTAGAACTGTTACACTCTATATCCAAAGATGCAACTATAAAAGGTGCCATATTTCTATTTTTGTGTGGTTTGAGGGTTTTCCAATCGTTACAAAAAATATCAATATCTGTATTTGCGATGTTTGAATTTACACATTTATCACCAGAATCTAACCACCCAGTAGATTGAATACCAGTTCTGTGCATTAATCTTAAAACAGGGTCTATATTAGATTCGTAAACTTTCAATTTATATAGGTTATCAGGTAAAGCCCTTCTCAACCTATTTGCAACTTGGCGTCTTAATACCAGATTTTTAAAATGTACTTGCATAAAAGCAGATTTTTCGTTATTTTGAAATCCCCAAACATCTTTAGACTGAATGACGTCATATTTTATAGTAGTATCAGGACACTCCTTACATATTTGTGTATATAAAAGAGCAGCCCCACGATTATCAGTTTTCTGTGGAAGTTTAATAAAAAAGTAAGGATAAAAACTTGTCGTGAGACAGACCGATTTTCCGTCTTCTGTTTTACCAAATATACTAATCAAATGTTCATCGTCAATATCCTTTGATTCCCAGGTGAGCGCCTGAAAAACAACCATCTTACTACGTAATGTATCTAAATTTTTAATATCGTATATTAGTAAAATATGTCAGCTGCTTTGATTGATCTCGTATCTGTCGGTGCCCAAGATGTGTACATCACAGGCGACCCACAAGTCTCTTTTTTTAGACAAAACTATAAACGTCACACAAACTTTTCGATAAAACCAGAACGTATCGACTATGTCGGTACGTTCAAATCGGGTAACGAAGTTTCCATTCCTATCAGATCTAAAGGTGATCTATTGAGTTACGTGTGGATTGAAAATGCCAATATTAATAGTCGTAGTAGCGATGCCTCTATTTTTCAAGAATCGAAATCGTCTCCCGGGTTTGGAGTAGAGGCTGCTTTGCCGATGCCTTCACCAACTGAATTCTCTTTGTGGATTGGTGGTCAAGAAGTGACTAAATTAGATACACTTTTCATTAATACCGTACACAATACGTTATATAATGAATCTTCGGCGAAAGCGTCGTGTGCCATGACGACCCGAGACGGTGGTGATAATGCATCGAATGGGAGTTACATAATCCCATTCTTTTTTAGTGAAGATTGGACGAAATCTTTACCACTTGTCGGTCTTCAATACCACGAAGTTGAAATTCGAATTAAATGTAGAAATGGTCCATTTAGTTTAGGTTCTTCGCCAAAGGTATACGGTTCGTACGTGTATCTCGATACAACCGAACGTGAATTCTTTGCGAATAATGAACATGAAATTCTCATTACACAAACACAATACCAACCAATGTCTGGTTCCGATACGTCAATTGATTTGTCATACTTTAATCACCCAGTAAAGGCCGTTCACATAGCTTCGAATAATAAATCTTCCTTCTTCCCCAATGGTAC
>Ga0115568_10003108_pt1 | contig 11376 bp, 8 predicted proteins | sample COGITO_mtgs_1204_FD_87296 | JGI IMG/M metagenome (GOLD analysis project Ga0115568, IMG submission 87296) | Pelagic marine microbial communities from North Sea - COGITO_mtgs_120426 | ecosystem: Environmental > Aquatic > Marine > Epipelagic | place: Germany:Helgoland, sampling site Kabeltonne...
AATGTAAAAAAACTTTCAGGAATAGCTGATGTCGCCTCTATGATTCAATAGGTTAATTTTTCAGCCTATCTTCATAAGATTTTTTGATATTTTGCCACGTTTTCACTATGCATTTTTAAAAATATTAAAGTATTCGGATGTTACCTTCTGAAATAAATCTTACCTACATGTGCGTTAAAACTAATACGGTTTGTCAGATTTAAATTTTCAAAAGAAAATCCCTAATATAACATAGGTTATTCTAAAAAGAAAATATACTCTTTTTTGTTTAAAAGCCTTACTTTTACGTTAAGTAGTGTAAATTAAAATTTAATAGTTATGAAAGGAGTTGTATTTACCGAATTTTTAGAATTAGTAGAAAACGAATTTGGCTTAGAAATAGTACAAAAGATAATTGATGAATGTGAACTAGAGACTGACGGGGTTTATTCATCTGTAGGCACCTATAGTCATAAAGATATGTTTAAGATGGTTGGTAAATTATCTGAAATAAAAGATATTCCAGTTCCAACATTGTTAAACATTTACGGGGAATACTTCTTTAAAACATTGAGCAGAGATTATCCGAAATTCATGGAGCAGGATAATTTGTTCTCATTTTTAGAATCAATTGAGCGCTATATACATCCAGAGGTTTTAAAGCTATATCCAGAAGCTGAATTACCTGGATTCGAATCAGAGATAAAAAGTAAAAATGAGATGATTTTAGAATACTCGTCATCAAGAAAAATGGCTGATTTGGCTGTTGGCTTGATTAAAGGTGCCGCGAGGTATTTTAATGAGGAAGTCGAAATCGAAAAAGTAGCAGAAACTAATGAAGGTGAAAAAGTTGGGCTCAAAATTTTGTTAATTTGATATAGTTTTGGATATAGAATTATATAAAAAAGCCCTAGACAGAGAAAAGAGGGCACGAAAAGAGGCCGAGAGTTTACTCGAAAAAAAGAGTTTAGAGCTATATAATACAAACAAACAGCTACAAGAAGTAATAACGAACACGAATTTATTTCCGGAGGAAAATCCGAATGCTGTGATGAGGTTTTCCGCACATGGGCGCGTTTTAATGTACTCCAATAAACATGCTGATGCCATTATCAAATTTCTTAATCGACCATTAAGCAAAAAATTAAAAGTATATTTTACTTCCGAATTGGGTTATTCATTCGAAAAAGGAGTTAAGCATCAATTTGATATGCAAATTGGCAAGAATACAATTAGGTTTGACGTAGTTCCGTTTCAGCCATTCGACTATATTAATGTGTACACTGCAGATATAACAGATATAAAAGCTACGGAAGTTAGCTTGCAGAAGCTTACCGAATCATTAAAAGAAGCACAGCAAGTCAGCGAAAATTTCAATAAAAAGCTAGAAATTGAGGTAACTGAACGAACAAAAGAGTTATCAGCTAGCGAAATGAAATTAAAGAAATCATTATTGAAGGAAAAAGAGTTAGGCGAATTAAAAACTAGTTTTGTGTCAACGGCTTCCCATCAATTTCGAACTCCTTTAGCAGCAATACAATCTAATTCAGAGCTGTTACAAATCATAGCGGAAAGCTTGCATGAGGAAACAAGCAAAAGGTTTTGCAAAATAACTACCCGAATTACTTCAGAAATTGGTAAAATGACGGAGTTAATGGATGATGTGCTTATTTTAGGTAAACTGACAGCAGGAAAAGTTGATTTAAAACAGCAATATATAAATTTAGTTGATTTTTGCAGTGAGTTGGCGAAAGATTTCAATGAGATACAATCTGACGGTAGAATTATGGAGATTGTTACTAACGGCAAACAATACGATGTTAAATTAGACCCTAAATTGCTCACTCACTCATTATCGAATTTATTTAGTAATGCCTTCAAGTATTCGGTTGGCAAGAATAACCCAGAGCTAATTATTTCTTTTCAGTCAAAAGAATTTGTTTTAACAGTTAAGGATTATGGAATCGGTATTCCGAAAGATGAACTTACAAAATTATTTCAACCATTTTTTCGTGCAAATAATGTGACAGAAATTAAAGGCACCGGCCTTGGGTTAAGTATTGCAAAGGAATATTTTGAAATAAATAAAGGAGCAATAACAGCTAAATCGATTCTTGGAGAAGGCAGCTCTTTTGAAATAAAATTTACAAGACAGAAATAAAGCACACGAAAAGTTAGCTTAATTATCATTTTATTAACTCATGTTTAGCAAAAAGCAGTTCATCATTTTTCTATATAGCTTATTTTTTTGCATAGTGGTATCTGCTGAAACTAAAGTTGATTCTCTAATTAATTTATGGAGTAACGACCAGCTTTCAGCTGAAACTAGATTTGGTGCTATAAAATCTGTAGCTTGGGATGGGTTTTTAAAAACTAATCCCGACAGCTCTATATATTATTCAGACCTTTATTTTTCTTTTGCTAATAGCTTGCAAAATCCAATAGAAATGGCACATGCATTGTACATAAAAGGGCATGCTTATAAATACAAGGGAGATTACATAAATGCCCTAGAGTATTCTTTGGAAGCTTTGCACCTTTATGATAGTGTTCAATATAAAAAAGGCATTGCTAACACAAATAATTTTATTGGCAACTTCTATCTAGAAGCTAATAATAATAGTGAAGGATTAAAATATTTCGAAGAGGCATTATTAATCTCTAAAGAGATTAATGATTTGCATGGACAAGCCTATTCACTTAATAATATTGGCAACATACATAGAGTTAATGGTAATTTGAAATTGGCAATTGAAAACTATAATAAAAGTCTAGAAATAAAGAAAAATGAAGATGATCAAAAAAGTTTATCTTCTACCTACTCAAATTTAGGTAACGTATTTTGGGCTTCTAAAAATTACACCAATGCTATTGATTATTATGAAAAAAGTCTAAATATTTCACAAAAATTTCAAGATTACCGGGGAATAGCTTCGGCACATGTTAATATTGGATCAGCATATAATAAAATGAAAGAATATGATTCTGCATTATTAAGTTGCACAAAAGGAATGAAAATCGCTAAAGAGATTAATGCCACGGAAATAGTTTTAGTTGCTAATGAGATATTATACTTAATACACAAAGAACAAGGCGATTTCGAAAAGTCACTTTCAATGTATGAGCAACATCATTTATTAAAAGATAGTTTAATAACAATTAATCTAGATAAAAATTTAGAAAAATTAAGACTGCAAAAAGAATTTGAATACCGAAAAAAAGAAAATGCAATTAGATATGAATTAGAGTTAAACGTAAGTGAAAATAAGCTGAAATCTGAAAAAACATATCGTTGGTCACTATTTATTTTACTAGGGTTTATTTTATTGTCATTTATTGTTATTGCTGAGAGACTTTCTACTGCTAATAAACACAAAACGGTTATAAAAAACCATAAGCAAATATTACAGAAAAAAAATAGTGCTTTGAATAAAGCTCTAATAAAAGAAAAACAATTAGGCGAATTAAAATCAGGGTTTGTTTCAACAGCATCGCATCAATTTAGAACCCCACTATCTGCTATTCAATCAAATGCGGAACTACTTGAGATGTTTTCTAGGACAATTGGAAAAGAACATAAAGAAAAATTTAGAAAAGTTACAGGACGAATCAAAGGGGAAATATATAAAATGACCGAATTAATGGATGAGATACTTATTTTAGGAAAATTAACAACTGGGAACGTTAATTTCAAACCTCAAGAATTAAACTTGGTTGAATTTATTAATAAAATTGGAAACGAATTCAATGAACTGCAAGCTGATGGCAGAATTATAAATATTGTAACAGAAGGAGAACCATATAATGTTCATTTAGATTCTAAATTGTTAAACCATTCGCTATCTAATTTAATTAGTAATGCATTTAAGTATTCTTTAGGAAAGCATAACCCAGAGTTGAAAGTAAGTTTTAAAACTAAAGAGTTTGTTTTATTTGTTAAGGACTATGGCATTGGAATTCCGAAAGATGAACTCTCAAAATTATTTCAACCTTTTTTTCGAGCAAATAATGTTGCAGAAATAAAAGGCACGGGTTTGGGTCTTAGCATAGCGAAGGAATACATTGAGATAAATAAAGGGCAGATAAAAGCTAATTCAATTATGGGCGAAGGCAGTTGTTTTGAAATAAAATTTAATAATTAATTTTTGTATGCATAATCTTAAAAAGATAATCGCCAAATATCAATACGATAAGTCAGATTCTGCAGTAATAAGACTTGAGAAGTCTTTAATTTTGATAATTGCCTCTTTGTGTTGCTTCTTCGGTTTAGTGTGGGCTCTTGTTTATTATTGGGCTTTTGGATTTGGATTAACCTCTTTCCTTCCTTTAGTATTTGTTGGCTTAGTAGGTCCATCAATTTTTTTATCTCACTACTTATCCAATTATAAAATATTGGTACATATGCAATTAATCTGTATTACTTGGGTGCCGTGTTTCATTCAATGGAGTCTAGGGTCTCTTCACGATTCTGGTTTTGTTATTGCTTGGTCTTTTTTAGGGCCTCTTGGTGCACTCCTGTTTCTCGAAAAAAAGCACGCAATAATTGGGCTAATCTTATTCATATTAATTGTTGGAATTTCGGTAATTATTGTTCCAACATTTTCTTGGGATGCATTGCTAGTTAACAAAAATGTGCGCATTATGTTTTACCTGATGAATATAATAACTCCATTTTCAGTAATATTTATTACTACTCAAAACTTTATTACGGGCCTGAATGAACAGCGAAAAAAAAATATTTCACTCTTAAAATTAACACAAGAAAAAAATATAAAAGTTCAAAATTCTTTAAAGAAAGAAAAAGAGCTAGGCCAATTAAAATCAAGTTTTGTATCCACCGCATCCCATCAATTTCGGACACCTTTAGCCGCCATCCAATCGAATTCAGAATTGCTAAAAATCCTGTCGAACAATCTAGAGGAAGAAACTAGTAAACGATTTGATAAAATAACTAGCCGTATCATAGGAGAAATTGCTAGAATGACTGAATTAATGGACGATGTTCTTCTTCTTGGTAAATCGACATCTAGAAGTTATAATGTCAAACCTCAAGAAATTGATTTAGTCGATTTTTGTCAGCAATTAGCAAAAAGATTTAATGAGACACAAGCTGACGGAAGAAGTTTAAATGTTCTAACAGATGGCGAACCGTATAGTGTTTCTTTAGACCCTAAATTATTATCTCAAGCATTATCTAATTTATTAAGCAATGCCTTCAAATTTTCTTTAGGGAAGGAGAATCCCAAACTAGTAGCATCCTTTAAATCAAAAGAACTTGTATTGTCGGTAAGAGATTATGGAATGGGTATTCCGAAAGAAGAGCTGGCAAAATTATTTCACCCCTTTTTTAGAGCAAATAATGTGGTAGATATACAAGGCACAGGATTAGGCTTGAGCATCGCAAAAGAATACGTTGAAATTAACAAGGGGCAAATCACTGCTACATCGATATTGGGAGAAGGTAGTTGTTTTGAAATAATGTTTAAGCGCTAAATAGAAATACACGGAATAGTTAAAAACGCATTGAGATGAACCAAACAGAAAAATTTTATAAACTATTAAAAGAAGCTCCTGAGCGCCAAACTAGATGTAGTAAAGCTTGGCTAATTGGAGGCAATATTATATTCGTAGAGTGCAAAGCGAATGTTGAAATTGAGTTAGAGGATGCAAAGGAAGATATGCAGCTTTCCGAAGAAATGTCCACAGGTATTACTCACTTTGCAACAATAATTGATACTGCAAACATTAAGAATATTTCAAAAGAGGCGCGAGACTGGTATTCGCAAGTTCAGAATGACAACCCGCGTAATGTTAGCGTTGCATTAGTCGTAAATTCATTTTATACTAGAATTATTGCTAATTTCTTTCTTGGATTTAAGAATTCACGAACGGAAATGAAAATTTTCAACGAAAAAGATGAAGCTATTAAATGGCTTTATGAACAATTGTAAAAACAATAAAATCTTAGGTGGATATACGATTTGAGCAAATAGAAAAATTATTAATTCAATTAGCATTAGGTAATTTCGATTATAAGGTGGCCCCTTCGGAATCTTTGGATGAAATCGATGCAGTAATCGCTGGCATCAACATGCTGGGTCAAGAGCTCAAGGTTTCTCAAGAAAAACATGTTGCTTTGTTTGAATATTCGGGTGACGCGATTTTGATTTATAGTGCTGCTACAAATACGTTTGTTGATTCAAATGAAATGGCAACAGTGCTGCTTGGTTATACCAAGGAAGATATTCGCCTACTAACTATATTAGATCTATTTCCAAAAGATGAAAAGACAAGGATAGAAAGTAAAGTTACTTACCTGAAAAGTGTCCTTCAAACAAATTTTGATGCTCAAATAGAAACCAATACTGGAAAATTGAAGTACGTTTCTTTTTTATCAAAAAAATTGCCCTTTGGGGCGGAGCAATATTTCCAGATATCTCTTAGGGATATAACCGAGTCAAAACAGGTTTCAAATAATTTAGTTAAAAAAAATGTAGAATTAAAAAATGCTCAAAATCAACTGAGTCAGTTGAACAATAATCTCGAAGATAAGGTAAATACGCGAACGAAAGAACTACGGGCAAATGAAAAAAAATTACAAGAATCGTTAACAAAAGAACAGCTTCGAAGAACAGCATTGATAAATAGCGAAATAAAATTAAAAAAATCCTTAATCAGAGAAAAAGAGTTAGGTGACTTGAAAACTAGTTTTGTTTCAATCGCATCCCATCAATTCCGGACACCTTTAGCTGCCATCCAGTCGAATTCAGAATTGCTGCAAATCCTGTCGAACAATTTAGAGGAAGAAACTAGTAAACGATTTGATAAAGTAACTAGCCGTATTATAGGAGAAATTGCTAAAATGACTGAATTAATGGACGATGTTCTTATTTTAGGTAAGTTGACCTCTAGAAATGTTGAGTATAACCCTCAAAAAATAGATTTAGTAGAGTTTTGTAAGAAATTGACTAAAGAATTTGATGAGGTTCAGAATGACGGAAGAAGTATGAATATTGTAATTAATGGTGAGCCGTACAATGTTTATCTAGACCCAAAGTTATTAAATCATTCACTATCTAATTTATTTAGTAATGCCTTTAAATATTCTAAAGGTAAGCCCAACCCAGAACTGATAATTTCTTTTAAATCTAAAGAATTTGTTTTATTGGTTAAGGATTCTGGACTCGGAATTCCTAAAGATGAATTACCAAAATTATTTCAACCATTTTTCCGAGCAAATAATGTTATAGAAATAAAAGGTACTGGCCTAGGGCTAAGTATTGCAAAGGAATACACGGAGATCAATAAAGGAACATTAAGAATAAATTCAACTGAAGGAATCGGTAGTGAATTTGAAATGTGTTTTACCAAGAATAAAAAGTAATTGCCTAACCTGATACTATATTATGAATCAAATTGACACTTTAACGGTTGAATTGCAGAAAGCGAAAGAGCAAATTCGATTGCTCACAAAGGATTTAGATTATCTAACAATAGAGAAAGAACAGAATGAAAAACACTTTCTTGAGTTAATTGAAATACACAAACAAAACAACCTGGAAGTTGCGAATAAAAAAGATTTATTGAAAGCAGGTAAAGATCAGTTAGAACTTCTACTGGAGTCATTAAATGAGGTTGTTTGGGGACGAACATTACCAGATTATCGAATGCAATATATTAGTAAAAAATCTGCTGTGTCGTTGTATGGATTTTCTATTGAAGAGTGGTATGAAAATCCCGATTTATGGCACCAAGCTATTCACCCTGATGATAAAAAACGTGTTGATGATGAAAATACAAGTCTTTTTACCGCCGGATTTTCAGAATTGGATTACAGGATAATCACAAAAGATAAAAAAACTAAATGGGTAAGGAGCAAAACACGAATTCTAAAAAGTACTGAGGGCACACCCTTTTTCATGACTGGAATAGCCCAAGATATAACTGACCAGAAAAATAACTTTAAACAAATTGAAACGCAAAAAAGTTTGTTAAGTAATAGCAAAAACATGCTAGAACTTGTAATGGGGTCATTGGATGAAGTTGTTTGGGGTCGTAATCTGCCGGATTACGAAATGCAGTATGTTAGTGATTCAGTGGTTAATTTATACGGTTTCCCCATGGCAGATTGGTATGAAAATCCAAATCTATGGTCCGACATGATTCACCCAGATGATATAAAACAGGTTGAAAAGGAGGGTGAGTCTCTTTTTAAATTGGGTATTACTGAGTTAGAATATAGGGTAATAACTGCAGATAAAAAGATAAAATGGATTCGCAGTACCACTCGAATTATTAAACGCACTGACGGCACACCCTTTTTCATGACTGGAATAGCCCAAGATATTAGCATTGTTAACGAATACAAGGAAAACTTAGAACAAAAAGTAAAACATCGCACTATAGAACTTGAAGAATCATTAGAACGTGAAAAGGAATTAAGCAAATTAAAATCATCCTTTGTTTCAACTGCATCACATCAATTTAGAACTCCTCTAGCTTCCATCCAAGCTAATTCTGAATTGTTAGAAATAGTTTCTTCTAATGCTAGTTTTGAATACCATGAAAAATGTAAAAAAGTAACTAGCCGTATTAAACTAGAAATTCATAAAATGATTGAACTCATGGATGAGATACTTGTTTTGGGGAAATTGACTTCAGGAAACGTTAATTTCAAACCTCAAGAATTAGATTTATTCAATTTTTGTGGCCAATTAGTGCAAGAGCTTAATGAATTACAAACAGATGGAAGAGTTATAAATATTGTAACAGAAGGTAATCTGTATAATGTCTATGTAGACCACAAGTTACTCACGCACTCACTCACTAATTTATTAAGTAATGCCTTTAAGTATTCATTAGGAAAAAGCAATCCTAAATTAACAATCTCCTTTAAACTAAAAGGATTTAGCTTAACAATAGAAGACGATGGTATTGGTATTCCAAAGGCAGAAATGTCTAACTTGTTTCACCCGTTTTTTCGCGGATCAAATACTACAGAAATTAAAGGTACGGGATTAGGCCTTAGTATTGCAAAGGAATATATAGAGATAAATAAAGGAATATTAACAGGAAAATCAGCTGAAGGAGTCGGCAGTAGATTCAAAATAAGCTTTAAAAGATAAGAGCTACGGAAAAACATTACAAGCAGAGAGGTTAAGGTTGAGCAAGTTGCGGTAGCGATAATTATTAACTTTTGCTCTTCAACTAAATTCAGTAATAAATCGGGAAATTTTCTTGATTTCACTTATTTTTGTGTGCAATGCATTAGTTTTTCGCCGGCGAAAAGAAATAAATAGGGTTTTATGTTAAAAACTATAGAACGTGAAGAACACGCTTCGATAACTAACGATCGTTTTACAAATTCGATGGTCGCTGCGGCGTCTTCTACTTGTTTTCTGCATTTTTTTTTAACAATCTTTTATTTGATTATTAAAGTCCCAGAAATGTGGCTCTATAGCTCAATAACATTTTTTCTGTTTTTGTTATGGCGAAAATTATTCAAAAATAAATGGATTAAAACGCCATTTGTTTTGGCCAGTATAAATGTAGGTCTGGGAATAATTATGGCAAATTATTTCATTGGATGGCAAAGTAATTTTAATATTTATTTTATTATCTTACCATCAGCCCTATTAATATACACAGGCTGGAAAAACTGGGAAAGGACACTTTATTTGCTTCTAATTGGTACTATTTATGTAGTTTTATTTTTGACTTTCTCAAATTTTAATGGTGTTTACAATATTGACAGTGAAATTTTAAAATATGTTTCCATGGCGAATACTTTATCTGCCGGCGGGATGCTAATAATTATATTGTTTTTTTTTAACTCTTCTATTACAAAAATGCAAAAGAGTTTAGAAGATCAAAACAAACATCTAGAGCATAAAACTATCGAATTGAATCGTAGCTTAATAAAAGAACAAGAATTGGGGCAATTAAAAACCAGCTTTGTTTCAACCGCTTCTCATCAGTTTAGAACTCCGTTGGCAGCCATTCAGTCAAATTCGGAATTACTTGAAATGCTATCGAATAAAATTGAGGGAGGCACTAATAAACGATTTAAAAAAATAACTAATCGTATTACATTAGAAATACGTAAAATGACCGAATTAATGGATGATGTTCTTATTTTAGGCAAATTGACATCAGGGAATGTTAGCACTAAGCCAAAAGAATTAAATTTAGTCGATTTTTGTGAGAAATTGGCTGAAGAATTTAATGAATTACAAATGGATGGAAGATTTGTCAATATTGTAAAAGAAGGAGTGCCATATAATGTATATTTAGACGCCAAGTTGCTGACTCATTCACTATCCAATTTAATTAGTAATGCCTTCAAGTATTCTCTAGGAAAAAAGAACCCTAAACTATCAATTTCCTTCAAACCAAAAGAATTTAACTTAACCATAGAAGACTACGGTATTGGTATTCCAAAGATGGAAATGTCCAACTTGTTTCACCCGTTTTTTCGGGCAAATAATGTTACAGAAATTAAAGGTACAGGATTAGGTCTCAGTATTGCAAAGGAATATTTTGAGTTAAATAAAGGCATAATAACAGCAAGTTCAACTGAAGGAATCGGCAGTACATTTGAAATAAACTTTAAAAAACAAGAGTTATGAGTAAAATATTGATAATTGAAGATGAAAAAATATTGCGCGAAACACTAGGGGAAATATTAGAAATTAGTGGTTATACTGTTGTTATGGCAAAAGATGGACAGGAGGGTGTAGAAGTTTTCACTAATACGCATCCTGATTTGGTAATCTGTGATATCAATATGCCTAAAATGGATGGGTTTGAGGTTTTAAAAATGCTAGAGACTATTGTGTCGGCATCCGAATTTCCTCCATTTATCTTTCTCTCTGCTAAAACGGAACCACAAAGCATTCGCGAAGGGATGAATCTCGGTGCGGTAGATTATATTACGAAGCCATATTCTGCTCCAGAGTTATTAAAAGTCATTGCGCTTAGGCTCGAAAAAAGAAAAAAACTACAGGCATCATTAATTCAAGAGGAAAGAACAAGAATATCGCAGGAATTACATGACGGAGTGCAAAGTTTAATTACTGCTGCAGGCATGGGAATTAGTGCCGTTGTGAGTCGCTTAGATGAAATTCCGGAAAAGGATCAAGCTTTACTTAGGAATTCGGCGGCATTGCTTAATCAAGCAATCTCAGAAACACGTTCTGTCTCTCATAGCCTAATACCGGATTTTATCAAGTCGCATGGCCTTGAGAACTACCTAAACTTAATCGTTAATACTGTTCGCTCATCGACAGATATCGAGCTTGATGTAGAAATTAATTTAGAGGGGGAGGTTTTACCGAATAGAATCCAAATATATTTATGCCGGTTGGCTCAAGAAATGATTAATAATACTCTTAAACA
>Ga0115568_10003111_pt1 | contig 11366 bp, 11 predicted proteins | sample COGITO_mtgs_1204_FD_87296 | JGI IMG/M metagenome (GOLD analysis project Ga0115568, IMG submission 87296) | Pelagic marine microbial communities from North Sea - COGITO_mtgs_120426 | ecosystem: Environmental > Aquatic > Marine > Epipelagic | place: Germany:Helgoland, sampling site Kabeltonne...
ATAGCTTTATACCATGAAAAACTTGATTCTTCTAATTCTCCTTTGCGCTTTTCAATTCGGCTATTCACAAACACTTTACAAAACTTCTAAAGCCTCAGTTTCATTTAAGTCAGAAGCGCCTTTGGAGATCATTAAAGCTGAATCTCCAAAATTGATTGGATTAATCAATCTCGAAAAAAGCACCTTCGCATTCCAAGTAGCTCCTATCAGTTTTATGGGATTTAATTCTGAATTGCAACGTGAGCATTTCAATGAAAACTACATGGAAAGCACTAAGTATCCCAAGATTAAGTTCTCTGGCAAAATCTTAGACAAGGACATCTCTAAACCTGGCATTCACAAGGTTCGCATCAAAGGAAGCCTTAATCTTCACGGAGTGGAAAAACCCTATGAAATTAACGCGCTTGTAACTTCCAGTAAAGACAAAATTGAAATTAGCTCAAGGTTTGATGTAAGACTTGAGGATCACAACATCAAGATTCCTAAAATCGTTGATGAAAAAATTGCAGAACAAATTTCTTGTGAAGTGCAAGGCAGTTTAGGTCCTAAATAGCTACAGCAGATCGAGCATGGTAAGCAAACCCATAATTACCATAAAGATTCCCACCAGCCATTGAATTAGCTTCATGGTTAGCTTTTTCATAAAGCGCTTGCCTAAAATCGCTCCTAAAAAGGCAGCTAACACCGCTGTTAAAATTAGATCGGCATTTTCTTGAAGAAATGAAAAGCCCAAGGAGCTGGTGTAAATCGGAATTCGAGCTAGATCAACACACAATGCGATAAAAATACCTGTGGCAATAAAGGCTTCTTTTTGCAGACCCGATTTTACTAGAAAGGCACTTCTAAGCGCTCCTTGGTGACCTGAAAGTCCACCAAAAAATCCGCTCAGAATTCCTCCGGAAACTAAGAATGGAACACTACTTCCCTTGAACTGAACTTTCGGCAAGAGTTCAATAAGAGCGAATATCACAATGAGTAGTCCTACGCAAAACTTGATCGCCTCTACCTCACCTATCAAGGGTACTTGGAGGTCTAAGTTGTAAGCCGCAAAATAATGAAGAAGCTGTGCCCCTAGCAATGCTCCTACGATAGCGGCGCCACCAAAACTGATTGCGTACTTCCAATTCAGATGACCACCAATTAAAACTGTTTTGAATAGGTTGTTGAGCAGGTGCACAATCGCTGTCGAGAGAATTGCACTTTCCACTGGCATCATCAATAAAAAGAAAGGGGTAAGAATGGTCCCTAGGCCAAAACCAGAAAAAAAGGTAAGAAGAGATGCTATCATAGCAATAAGCGCTATGAGCAACAATTCCATCATTTCTTAGTTAATTCTCGAGCTGCTTTTCGTCTGGACGCTCTTCGCATATTGAGGAATTCAACCCCTAAAGAAAAGAACACTGCAAAGTAGATATAGCCTTTTGGCACTTCTTGATGCAAAGCATCAATTACCAGCATGAAACCTATCAGTATCAGAAATGACAAGGCTAATATTTCAAGCGAAGGATGTTTTGAAATAAACTTACTGATGGGCCCTGACGAGACCATCATTACAATCACTGCCACGACAACGGCAGAAATCATTACTAAAATCATATCCGACAAACCAATTGCCGTTAAAATGGAATCAAAGGAGAAAATCACATCCATTAGTAAGACCTGAAAAATTACTGAGGACACACTTACTTTACGCAGCTTCACCTCATCTTCATGTTCATCGCCTTCTACCTTATGCCGAATCTCCGTGGTACTTTTAGCCAAGAGGAAAAGCCCACCGAAGAATAGAATAATATCCCTTCCACTAATGTCAAATTCGAAAACCGTAAACAGAGGTGTTTGAAAAAAATCGATAAGCCAGGCCAAGCCAATCAACAATGCGATCCGCATAACCAAAGCCATGCTAATCCCAATATTTCTAGCTTTTGTGCGCTCTTCTTCAGGAAGCTTATTGGTTACAATTGAAACGAAAATGATGTTATCAATCCCAAGAACAATTTCAAGGAGCGTAAGGGTTAGAAAGGCTATCCATGCTTCTGGAGAACTTAGAATTTCCATCATTTCTTAAACATATTTCCTAGTCCTGGAATATTCGGCATGGCATCTTTTGCCAAGGCGCTCATCTCTGCTTCATTAATCGAATTTGCTTGTTCAATCGCACTTCTTACAGCCATTGAAACTAAATCTTCAAGTTCAGTTTTGTCGGTGTTTGCAATATCTAAATTCAGCTTTATATCCTTGAGTTCACGGTTCGCTGTCATGAATACTTCCACTTTTGAATCAACAGACTTACCTTTTACTTCAATGCTCGATAAACGCTGTTTGGTTTCTTCAGCTTTAGCTTGTGCTTCCTGTAGTTTTTTACTAAAATCTCCGAACATATTATTCCTGATAGCTTTCGATGAGCAAATTTATGATTTCAATTGCTGCTTCTGGAATTTTTGTTCCAGGGCCAAACACGCCAAGTACACCTGCCTCATACAAGAAGTCATAGTCTTGTTTTGGAATAACACCACCAGCAATCACCAAAATATCTTCACGATTGTAGGCCTTAAGTTCTTTCAGAACCTCCGGAACAAGTGTTTTGTGCCCGGCAGCCAAGGAGCTCACTCCTAGCAAATGGACATCATTCTCTACTGCAAGCTTTGCAGCCTCTTTTGGGGTTTGAAATAAGGGTCCAATATCAACGTCGAAACCAATGTCCGCAAATGAAGTAGCAATTACTTTTGCTCCACGGTCGTGCCCATCTTGGCCCATCTTGGCAATCATAATCCGAGGACGACGGCCAGCTAGTTTTTCGAACTTATCTGCAAGTTCTTTTGCTTCGTTAAAGCTCTCATTCTTCATTGATACCGACGAATATATGCCACTTATGGAACGTATGACGGCTTGGTAGCGTCCAAATTCTTTTTCCATTGCGAAAGAAATTTCTCCCAAACTAGCTCTGCAACGTGCAGCATCTATGGCCGCTTCCAGCAAATTTCCCTTTCCTGTTCTAGAAATTTCTGTAATCCTATCTAGTGCAGCTTGTACCTTTTCGGGATCTCGCTCTCGGCGTAATTTCTCAAGCCTTTCAATCTGCGATTTTCTAACCTTAACATTGTCGACATCCAAAATATCGAGCTCCTCTTCTTCTTCAGGAACGAAACGATTAACCCCAACAATCACATCTTCCCCGCTATCAATTCGAGCCTGTCTTCTGGCTGCAGCTTCCTCTATTCTCATTTTTGGAAGTCCGGTTTCGATAGCTTTCGCCATTCCCCCTAATTCCTCAACCTCTTGAATATGCTTCCAAGCTTTGTCGATAAGCTCATTGGTCAAAGATTCCACATAGTGTGAACCTGCCCAAGGGTCAACTGGATCCGCAATTTTCGCTTCTTTTTGCAAATAGATTTGAGTATTCCGAGCTATACGAGCTGAAAAATCAGTTGGCAAAGCGATGGCTTCATCAAGCGAATTAGTGTGCAGACTTTGAGTTCCACCAAAAGCAGCGGCCATGGCTTCTACACAAGTTCTTGTCACATTATTATAGGGATCCTGCTCTGTAAGCGACCACCCAGAAGTTTGGGAGTGTGTTCGGAGCGCCATCGATTTCGGATTCTGCGGATTGAATTGCTTGATAAGCTTTGCCCACAAGACGCGTGCGGCTCGCATTTTGGCTATTTCCATAAAATGGTTCATTCCAATTCCCCAGAAGAATGAAATTCGAGGAGCAAAATCGTCGATCTTCAAACCTGCTGCAATTCCGGCTTTTATATATTGAAGTCCATCGGCCAGAGTGTACGCAAGCTCAATATCAGCAGGAGCTCCAGCTTCATGCATGTGATAACCTGAAACAGAGATCGAATTAAATTTCGGCATCTTCTGAGAGGTAAACTAAAATATATCGGAGATGATTTTCATAGAAGGCAAGGGAGGATAGATGTATGTATTCCTCACCATAAACTCCTTAAGAATGTCATTTTGAATGGTCCCGCTCAACTTCTCTAATGGCACTCCTTGCTCTTCCCCAGCGAGAATATAGAATGCCATAATTGGAATGACCGCTCCATTCATTGTCATCGAAACTGACATTTGATCCAATGGAATCTGATCAAACAAGATTTCCATATCCAAGATGCTATCTACCGCAACTCCAGCCTTTCCAACATCGCCAATTACGCGCTCATGATCACTATCGTAGCCTCTATGTGTGGCGAGATCAAATGCTATGGAAAGTCCTTTTTGTCCGGCCTCTAAATTCCTTCTGTAAAAAGCATTTGAATCCTCAGCAGTAGAAAAGCCGGCATATTGACGAATGGTCCACGCCCTACTAGCATACATGGAAGAGTAGGGTCCTCTCAAGAATGGCGCTCTACCAGCTCCAAATCTCAAATGCTCATATTCCTGCTCCGAATACTTTTGTTTCAAGGGAATCTGTTCTCCAGTTACCCAATCGGCATCTTCTTTTGGCTTTGTCGAATCTATTGCCTGAAAGCCCTTTTTAGAAAAATCAATTCTAGCCATGTGTCTTATCTTTTTCTAATCCTTTTGACAATCGATCAAAGTCTCTGAGCTTTTTCAAGTCTAGATCTTCCTTTTCATTCGAATAGAGATTAACTCCTAATGAAGTCAGTTCTCCTGATTCAAGTTGTGCGAGTTGCTCTGCTCGATCAGATTGAACCCAAGACTTTATCAGTCCATTTTCAACGGCTTGAAGATATCCTCCTACTGATTCAATTTCCTGAAATTTCTTCCAAGCAGCCGCTTCAAGTTCTTCACCGAGAGATTCTATAAAGTAAGATCCAGAAACAGGATCATATACACGATCTAAAAACGACTCTTCAGCAAGCATTTGATGCTGCATTCTAGCGATATGTTTTGCAAAACTTCGTTCTGAATTGAGCACCAAATCATGGCCTAAAATTGAAATTGAATCGGCGCCTCCTATGGCTGCCGCCATTGCTTGGGTACTTGCTCTTAGAATATTGTTGTGACGATCAGAAGCGGTGATACTCCAAGTGCCTGTTTCGGCATTGATAAAATGTTCTTCCGTGGATTGGTATTCACTCGCTACGGACTTAACCAGTTTACGAAATGACCTGATTTTGGCAAGTTCCAAAAAGTAATTCACACCGAGTCCAAGACTAAAGTTGACTTTATGCCCATTTTTTTCAGGCTCTGAAAGAAAACCTAAATACTCATTGAACATTGCAAGTCCTATGGCCAACTCTGTAATCGCATAAGCTCCTTGGTTATGAAAGACCGCCGTATTTACTTCAACTAAGTGGAAGTTCTTCAATTCGCTTTTTGCCAATTGATTAATGAAGGCCATATCCTCGGCTTGTGAAGCGTAAAAGTCTCCATCCTTGTAGCGCTTGTTTAAAGGATCAAAGTTCCATGAACCACTAATCTCTTTGTCTTCCGCTAGTTTCTGAAAAGCTTCTTTCGCCCCATTCATTAACCAATCTCCGAGTTTGAGATCTGTTCTGATAAATGAAAAGTCTACCCCTGCTAGTGCCTGGTTTAAAGAGTCAGCATCGCTGATATTAGAAATCTCAAGGTTGTTAACGCCTTCGTTAAGGGCTAGTAGGATTTCTTTATTAGAATCTTTAGGGCTATCAATACAAAAGCTTTGGCGAATTAACCATGCACTTTGAGCGCGAAAGCTATAACTAGATTGAGCTCGATCACTTTTGTCCTTGAAAGGCTCAACTTCCAGATCTTGCCATTTTTTGAAAAGATCCTTAGGCTTTTTACCCTTTAAATCTTTTTCAATTTGGGCTAGCCAATCGGCTTTGGAAAAGGACTCGAATTCTGAAAAAAATTCTTCGTTTGCCATAGACCGACAAATTTAGTCAAAGCTGGCAGCTAGAAAGGGAGTTCCTGCTTTTGATTACTCTTTCACAATTACGAAAATCTCCTCATCTGGTTTTTTCATGAGGTATTTTTCTCGGGCAAACTTTTCGAGCTTCTTGTTGTCCGTGAGTAATTCATCGAGATCGGCGCGTGTTTTATCAATTTGCTCTTTATACCAGTCTTTGCTATCTCTCAGTTCGTTTAACTCCGACCTAAGTTCAAGTTGATAGATCACATTGTATTGATCAAAGAATATCATCCAACCTGCAAAGATCAGGGCGCTCAAAACATACTTCGTTTTTATCCAAGACGGAATCTTAAACCAAAAATCTGTGATGCAATCTGCGAATTTCATTCCTACAAAGGTCAAAAAGAAAAGCCCCTCAATCTTGAGGGGCTTCTAAACATTTAAACAGTTCTAATTTGAAATCCTAACCAAGGAAAGGATAACGGTAATCAGTTGGAGGCACAAATGTCTCCTTCATGGTACGCGCACTTACCCATCTGAGTAAGTTCAAATATGAGCCAGCCTTATCGTTTGTTCCAGAACCTCTTGCTCCACCAAATGGCTGTTGCCCAACTACGGCACCTGTTGGTTTATCATTGATGTAGAAATTACCCGCAGCATTTTCGAGCAACTTCGTAGCTTCTGCAACGGCATATCTATCGGTTGAGAATATGGCTCCAGTAAGAGCATATTCTGAAGTTGAATCAACCAACTTCAACATCTCAAGCCATTCAGAATCTTCATAACTGAAAATCGTAATTACTGGGCCAAAGATCTCCTCACACATGGTTTTATACTTTGGATTATCCGTATAAATTACCGTTGGTTCTATAAAGTATCCTTTAGACTTGTCGTAGTTTCCTCCTACTAAAATCTCTGCATCAGAGGCGGCCTTTGCATGATCTATAAATGAGCTGATTTTATCAAAAGCTTGCTCAGAAATCACAGCATTTATGAAATTTGATGGATCCTCTGGATCTCCCATTTTAAAGGACTTAACATCTGTCACCACCTGATCTCGAACAGCTTCCCACATGCTCTTTGGAATATAAGCTCGTGAAGCTGCAGAACATTTTTGTCCTTGGAATTCAAAGGCACCTCTTGAAATTGATGCAGCAACTTCTGCAGGAACTGCGGAAGGGTGAGCTACAATAAAGTCTTTACCTCCAGCTTCCCCAACAATACGAGGATAGGTTTTATAACGATCGATGTTGGTTCCAATTTCTTTCCATAGGTGCTTAAAAACTCCAGTTGAACCTGTAAAATGCAATCCAGAGAAATCAGGATGTTTAAAGATGATATCTCCAGCAACAGGACCATCAACGGTCACCATATTGATTACTCCGTCAGGCAGACCGGCAGCTTTAAATAAATCCATAATCACTTGTACAGAATACACTTGGGTATCCGCAGGTTTCCATACTACGACATTACCCATCAAGGCTGCCGCCGCTGGCAAGTTTGCTGCAATAGAGGTGAAGTTGAACGGAGAGATTGCAAAAACAAACCCTTCCAATGGACGGTACTCCAAACGATTCCATATCCCAGGAGCTGATTCAGGTTGCTCGGCATAGATCTGAGTCATGTACTGAACATTGAATCTAAAGAAGTCGATAAGCTCACAGGCCGCATCGATTTCCGCTTGGAAAACATTTTTTGACTGCGCCAACATCGTAGAGGCATTCATTCTATCCCTAAAAGGTCCGGCTAACAATTCAGCTGCTTTGAGGAATATTGCTGCTCTTTGTTCCCAAGGGATATTAGCCCATGCTTCTCTAGCTTCCAGCGCAGAATCGATGGCTTTGATTACATGACTAGCATCACCGTAGTTGAAGTAACCCAAAGTGTGATTGTGCTCGTGAGGTGGAGCCATTCGACGCTTGTCGTTTGTTCTTATTTCTTCTGAACCAATGTACATTGGCACGTCAATCTCCTCAGCCTTCATCTTTTTATAAGTAGCTAGCAGACTTTCTCTTTCAGAACTTCCGGGCGCATAAGCTCTGACCGGTTCGTTCATAGCAATTGGAACTTCGAATACTCCTTTTGGCATTTTATTCTTGGTTTTAAAATTCGTGGCAAAGCTAGAAAAAGCTAGCGATCAAAATGGACTTAGTTGCTCTTGAAAGGAAGCTCTAAACTAAAGCGAGGAATTTCGACGTAAAACTCGTATCCGTCTATCATTCGCTGCATCAAATAGGTCCCCTCCATGAAGCCCATTTCATTTCTCAAGTTCACATGGGAATGGTAACTATGACGCGCTCCAGGCTGAATGACCGGAGTTTCACCGATGACTCCTTCGCCTTCTACTTCCTGACTCATTAAATAAGAGTCGTAGATTTTCCAATGACGTCGAAGCAGTTGTACTTCAAATTCACTGTGGTTAACTATGTCGATATAGTAGGTAAACCAGTTAAAATCAGAAAAAGGCACCGATTTGCGACTCTCAAATTTGGTGGCAACAGAAATTTCAATTCCTTCTGTGACTTTAACAAACATGAGGACAATTTAGAAATTTATTTGGAAATTACTAGCTGCGATCAAACGAACATGTCTGTCCTGAATTCTTTTGTGATAAACTAAGATGGTATAGTTGTTTTCCGTTTGGGCATGATCCCCTTCAAACTCACGGGTTAAGCCAGCTTGATCATCTCCCTTTGAAGTGACAAACAAATAGTTATAATAGCCTTGCTTTAGCGTGGTTTGGAGCTTATATACTCCAAGTTTACCGTCGTATATCATTTTATAATCAGGATTCAATTGTCGACCACTTAACTCTCCCATCAAATAAACATCTTGACCTTCTAATTTGGCTGGAGCTTTCACAGCAAAAAATACCTGGGCATAGTCTGCATCCATATCCGAATTGTACATCATATCATTCACCTCCATGTTCCAAGCGCCATTGATATCGGGTTGATCTTGATACACCTTTATTCCTCTTGATTTTTCTGGGTTGAGAAACACGAAATTGGTATCTCCTCTGGCAAAGGATCTTCCCACTCCAGCTCCGCTAAAATTTGAATTTCTTAAATCGATAAAGCGATACTCATTGCCACCAGGAAACAGGTTCTCTTCTTCATAATTAAATTCTATCTCCCTGTCTTTAACGAATAGTGGAGCTATACCCAAAATCATATTATCCCATCGCCCATTTTTCATGATATTAACCTTCATATCGCTATAAGGGTTTGTGAGTTGGTAGCTAGGAGAAAGGATGCTAAAATCGACCTCTTGGTGGGAGTAGCGAAACTCGGCCAAAGTCGGTCTGTGAATATCTGCTTTTACAAACACCCGTTTTTCGTGAATCATAAAACGCCAGGATAAGACCAAAGCGTCTGGGTCACCATTTTCATACACTTTAAGGAGGTAGTTTCCAGACAAACGAAATTGGATTTGATCATTAGGAAAAGAGGCTTTGTGGCGAACGTATTTCGTTCTAGTATTCCCTGAGAAATCATAATCAGTGAAATACACTTGATCCACTCCATCGCAATAGTCAAGAAAGCTCAAATCGGAGTCTTCCCAATCTGCATTGCAATGAACGAAGCTGTAGGAGTATTCTTTCAACTCTCCGCTGAGGTCGTCGAAGCTAATTTCTAGCTGCTCATTACTTGCTAAAGGGAGTAATGGTAGACCTAAGCTGTTTCCTTTAGGGGTTAGCTTAACACTCTTGATCTCCGGCTTATAAACGAAATTGCTGTAACGCAAACCCTCAGAACGATAGTAATCTTGTGCCTTCAGCAAAGGACTTAAGAGCATTAAAATGAGGAGAGAAATTAAACTTTTCATGTCGCGAAGTGTACAACTAATAGACCAAATAACGAATTATTTCCTCCCAATAGAACTATTTTCGAAACGCCGTGTTAACGGTATTGCATATATCAAGTCATGAAAAAACTTTTCACCTTAAGCTTCCTTTTGTTATCACTCCTATCTTTTGCGCAGAAAGGGGTTATTAAAGGACGTGTTTTTAATGCAACCAGTAATGAGCCGGTTCCTTTGGCTAATGTTGTTTTAAAAGGAACCACAACTGGAACCACGACTGACTTTGATGGGAATTTTGTTCTAGAGAACTTAGAACCTGGTTTCACAGTGCTGATCATTTCTTCTATCGGTTTCGAGCCGAAAACCAGTCAAGATATTATGGTTACGAATGCCAAAACAGCATTTATTGAAGTAGCCTTATCTGAAAACACACAGCAATTAGACGCAGTGGTGATTACAGCTTCTCCATTTAACAAACGAGAAGAAAGCCCTGTTTCAATGAGAACTATTGGAGTAGCGGAAATCGAAAGAAACGCTGGTGCAAATCGTGATATTTCAAAAGTAATTCAGTCTTTTCCAGGCGTTGCCAGCACTCCAGCCTTTAGAAACGATATCATCATTCGAGGTGGAGCACCTAATGAAAATCGTTTTTACCTCGACGGAGTGGAAGTTCCAAACATCAACCACTTTGCGACCCAAGGAGCATCAGGTGGACCAGTAGGGATGATAAATGTGAACCTCATTCGAGGTGTTGATTTCTTCAGTGGAGCCTTTCCAGCCAATAGAGGAAATGCGCTAAGCTCAGTGCTTGAGTTCAAACAAATTGATGGGAACAAAGACAAGATCAGATTTAGAGGAACGCTAGGATCTTCCGATTTAGGTATAACCGTCGACGGTCCCTTAGGAAAGAAAACTACCTACGTAGCGAGTGTGCGTCGCTCATACTTGCAGTTTTTATTCGCTGCATTACAACTCCCCTTTCTTCCAACCTACACCGATTACCAGTTTAAAATCAAAACTAAGCTCAATGATAAAAATGAAATTTCATTAATCCGAATTGGGGCTTTTGATGAATTTGCTTTGAACACCGAAGCAAATGATACTGAGTTTCAGCGCTATGTTTTGAGGAACCTCGCCGTAAATGAGCAGTGGAACTATGCCATGGGATTAGTGTACAAACATTTCGGAGAAAAAAGCTTCCAAACCTTTGTGCTTAGCAGAAACTCACTGAACAATACCGCTTTTAAATACGAGGACAATATCGAAATTCCTGAGAACCTGGTGCTTGATTACAGCTCGAAAGAAACAGAAAACAAATTTCGCTTTGAAAACACTACAAGACTCGATGGACTTAAAATCAATTTTGGTGTAAATGCAGAAACAGGAACTTATTTCAACTCAACTTACAACCGAATTTTTGTTCCTGAAACACCGATCAGTGCTGCAAGAGTAGACACTATTGACTTTGAATCTGATCTAGGTTTCTTTAAGTATGGTTTGTTCGGTCAGGTGAGTAAAACGTGGGGGCAGCTCACCTTAAGTGGAGGACTTAGAATGGATGCGAACACCTACAGTAGCTCGATGGCAAATCCATTAAATCAATTCTCACCTCGACTTTCAGCCCAATATAACTTAAGCGACAAGTGGGCTATCAATGGAAACATTGGAAGGTACTATCAGCTTCCAGCGTATACTATTCTTGGTTACAGACAAAATGGACTCTTAGTGAATAAGGAAAATGAGCTGAAATATATTAGAA
>Ga0115568_10003115_pt1 | contig 11358 bp, 9 predicted proteins | sample COGITO_mtgs_1204_FD_87296 | JGI IMG/M metagenome (GOLD analysis project Ga0115568, IMG submission 87296) | Pelagic marine microbial communities from North Sea - COGITO_mtgs_120426 | ecosystem: Environmental > Aquatic > Marine > Epipelagic | place: Germany:Helgoland, sampling site Kabeltonne...
TCAGAACGGACACCCCACAACCACTCGATAATCGAAACCGCTTCGCGGGTTTCGCGACACTCTAAGAACAATCCCGACACCTCGTCCTTGTAGCGAACTGGCGAAGCCATTTCGAACGCAGCCCTCAGAACGGACACCCCACAACCACTCGATAATCGAAAACGCTTCGCGGATTTCGCGACACTCTAATAGCCGCCACAACGCAGCGTCGTGTTCACCAATTGGCGAAGCCAGTTGAAGCCACTCCATCCAATGTTATATTGGAACCTCGATCCAACGCGAAATCCGCCCGTAACGACACACCATGCTAAAACGATACAAAGGTCGACTCAAACGGCTCAATCCGTTGTTTTATCAAAACAAATGCTACGGGCATTGGACCTTCACCATACAAAACCGAAAAACAGGATGGCTGACGGAGCAACACCATCAAGCGGTCCGCAATGGACTACTCCACTGGCTAGTGCGTTACCACCAATGCTGCCCCGTCTATTGTTTAATGCCCGACCATGCACATTTCGTATTCATTGGATTAAACCAACACGCGGATCAACGACCTCTGATTCGGGAATTCAGCCGAGAATGGAACCAGCTGCTACAGCCTGTTCAACTAGCGAAACAAGCGTATGACCATGTACTCCGAGAACAGGATCGGGCCAAGGATGGCTTCCCCAACTTAATCCATTATGTGTTGCACAATCCAGTCCACAAAAACCTAGTCACCGACTGGAAGAAATGGCCATACTCCGGCACACTGCTGCCCGGTTATCCTCGTCTACACTTAACAGACGAGTATTTTTGGGAGAACTTCTGGAAGGGGTACAATCAACAGGCCGATTAGCTCAGGGCTGGTCGAAAACGCTTTGCGGATTTCTCGACACTCTGAGAACAATCCCGACACCTCGTCCTTGTAGCGAACTGGCGAAGCCATTTCGAACGAGGCCCTCAGAACGGACACCCCACAACCACGCGACCATCGAAAACGCTTCGAGGATTTCGCGACATGCTGATTGCGTCCCCCACCCTTAGTGACCGCACACGCACGCGTATTCCTTAAAAATGCAGGATGGGCAATCGCTCGTATTTAGGTAGAATTTCTCGCGCACACGCTTCGCATCGGGCGTGGCTTTGATCTGCAGGACGATCGGCATATTTTTCAGATGGGGCAGTGCTTGGGTCGAGCGCAGCAGGCCCGCATTCTTGAAAAACTCCAGTTTGGTGGGCGCGGAACGATCGCCACCGATGACCGACACGACTTGGTCCGCGGCTGGAACGACTGCACCAGTGTCGTCAAGGAAAGTAATTTGAACAAAGCGTTCCGGAGTGAGGTAAAACTCCAACTGCCCATCTGCCAGTTGAATCACACGTCCGCCATTGGGGCTGCCCTCCTTTCCATTCGAGGTAGCACTGTGCTCGCCACCATGATGGCCGTGATCGTGACCGTGCGCCCCGTGATGATGCCCCGCACCGGCATGGGCGAGCGTTGCCCCGAACAATGAAAGGAATCCAAGCAGGATCCATTTTTGATAGATGTAATGTTTCATAATAATGAGGTCGTTGCGGTTGCGCTTATTCGGAGGCGGCGGCCTCCAGACGGATTGATTTTTCTGCGGGTTTGCGGCAAAAAGCGTAAAAGATGGCTGGGGTGACGGCGAGACCGAGCAGCGTCGAGCTGATCAGTCCGCCAACGATCACGATCGCCACGGGATTGAGAATTTCTTTGCCCGGCTCATCGGCGGCTAAGATCAAAGGAATCAACGCGAGGCCGGCAGAGATCGCGGTCATCAAAATCGGCACCAGTCGCTCCAAGGTGCCGCGCTCGACCATTGCCCGCGTGAAGGCTTCGCCCTCGTGCCGCATCAAATGCAAGTAGTGCGACAGCAACATGATGTTATTCCGCGCGGCGATACCAGTCACGGCAATGAACCCGACCAGGGTCGCGATACTGATATTGTCCAAAGTCATGCGCGTATAGAGGACGCCGCCGATCAGCGAAATCGGGATAATACTCAACACCAACAGCACGAAGCTAAAGGTTTTGAAATAGCTATAGAGCAGAAACACAATCAACAGCAGAATCAGCGCACACATAATAAAGATGGTGCGTCGCGCGGCTTGCTGGGCTTGGTATTCACCCTCATAGACGATGGAATAGCCTTGCGGCAGCACCAGCTCGCTCGCGATCTTGCGTTGTAGCGCTTCAACCACCGCATTCAAGTCATCCGTCGTCGGATTAATCGAAACAACAAAACGGCGCAGCGTGTTCTCGCGAAGAATGGTATTGGGCCCAGTCGCTTGGTGAATATCGGCGACATAACTGAGCGGCACACGCTGCCCACTCAGCGTATCAATGTACAGATTCGCCAAACGCTCCGGCGACTCGCGCCATTCCAATGGAAGGCGCACAACTAGATCGTACACGCGTTGTCCTTCGTAAATCTCACCGACCGCTTCGCCGCCCATGAGCGCCGCCAATTGTTCGTTCAACTCGCCCGGCGTGACGCCGTATGCCAACGCCCGCCCGCGGTCGACCTCGATCCGCAGCTGCGGAATCAGCGCCTGTTGCTCCGCACGCGCCTCCTCGAGCCCTGGAATGGAACGAGCAATGCCAGTCACCTGTGTGCCGAGACGTTTCAACTCACTCAGATCGGGCCCGTAGAGTTTAACAGCCACCTTGGCAGACACCCCGCTCAACATGTGACCGATGCGGTCGGCGAGCGGTGTGCTCAGCGCGCTAAATGTTCCGGGAATCGTGCGCATGGTCTGGCGAATTTCCTCCAGCACGTCAGCGCGTGTGCGCTCGGAGTGATCGTTAAATTCGACATCGAATTCCACCGTCGACACCGGCACCACGTGATCCCCACGCTCGGCACGTCCGACACGATAGCCCACGGTGTCGACCTCCGGAATCTGCAACAGTAAATTCTTCGCGGTATGCGAGAGTTCGGTGGTTTGTTTCAGTGACGTGCCCGGCGCAGTGGTCATTGCAATCAAAGCGGTCGGCTCGCGAAACGGCGGCAAGAAATTGCCCCCCATCTGAGTCACTGCGACAGAGGCCACACACAGCAAGCTGCCGGTAATCAGCAGTACCAGTAACGGCTGCGAGAGACTAAAGCGCAGCCATGTCTGTTGAAATACGACCTTCAATCCGCGAACGACCCAACTATCGACGTGCACCTGGCCCGCCTTGGGATTCAGAAAATACGAGCACAATACCGGGATGACCGTCAGCGAAACAATGAACGATGCAAGCATGCTCACAATCGTCGCAATCGCGATCGGCGAGAACAGCCGGCCTTCGACACCACTGAGTGCAAGCAACGGCAGGAACACCAGAATGATCAACACGGTGGCATACAAAATCGAAGAGCGCACTTCGGCGGATGCACGCGCGATGACTTCGAGATTCGGCAGCGGCACAGCTATGCTCGCATTCTCGCGCAAACGGCGGAAGACATTTTCCACGTCGACAATCGCATCGTCCACCACCATCCCGATCGCCACCGCCAGCCCTCCCAGCGTCATCGAGTTGACACTCAACCCAATCAAATCGAACACCAGAATCGTGATGCTGAGCGACAGTGGGATCGCGGTTAAAGTGATCAGAGTAATCCGGACATTGAGCAGAAAGAGAAACAGAATGATCGCGACCATGATGGCTCCGTCGCGAAGGGCTTCTTCCAGATTTCCAATCGAAAGATGAATAAAATCCGACTGTCGATAGAGCGTGACCAACTCCACCCCCTCGGGCAACGAAGCCGTCAGCTCCTCCAGCGCGGCATCGACTTTAGCGGTCAATTCAATCGTATCAAAGCCCGGCGATTTAGTGACACTTAGAATGACCCCGGGGTACCCCTGCACCGCCCCCTGTTGCGCCAGCTGCTTGCTGCCCAGCCCGGCATCGCCACGCATCGGCTCTATCCCCCAAACCAATTCAGCCACATCGCTCAGGCGAATCGGCCGGTCATTTTGATAACTGACGACCGTGTGGGCAATTTCGTCCAAATCGGTCGTCATGCCCAAATTGCGCACCATAATTTCTTGCGCGGATTCTGTCAGAAAGCCACCGGTGGTGTTCTTAACCGCCTGTGAAGCAGCCTTGTGGATCTGCTCAAAGGACACCCCGAGCGCCAACATTTGATCCGGATCCGGCTGCACCTGCACCTGTTTCACCCCACCGCCCATCGAGAGCACCTCGGCAATGCCGGGAATCGATTGCAGGCGACGCGCGACCGTCCAATCCGCCAGCGTCCGAAGGTCCCGCGGACTGGTCTCCGCCGTCGGATCCGCCAAACCGATCAACAGAATATTCCCCATCAACGACGCCACCGGCGTCATATACGGGCTCACCCCAGCCGGCAGTGCTTCACTCGCCCCAGCGAGACGTTCCTGCACAAATTGACGCGCCTGATAGATGTCTGTCCCCCAGTCGAATTCGACAAAGATCAGCGACAGTCCCACATCATTGACCGAGCGCAGCCGAGTCACGCCGGTGACACCCATCAACACATTCTCTAGGGGCAGGGTCACCAGCGTCTCCACTTCTTCCGGCGCGAAGCCAGGCGACTCGGTCAGGATCGTCACCGTTGGCTTGGTTAAATCCGGCAACACTTCAACCGGAAGCTCTGCGGTCTTCTTCAGCCCTAGTACCAGTACCAGGATAACCAGCAGCAGGATCAGGGGCCGATGGGACAGCGAAAATCGTATTAAATGATTCAACATACTCAGCAATCTCTAAGATTGATCACCACCCGCCAGGCGGCGCTGATTCAACAGGCGTTGTAGCACGACCAGAAAAAGGACTGAAACCACGGCGGCATAGATCATCAGCAGGCGACTGCGTCCATCGACCGACTTCCCCGCTGGTCCTTCACCTTGTTGGGCAAGCTTCGCGGCCTTTTTTTCCTGATCCGCAGTGATCTCCGAGCCATCTTCATTATGCTCGTGACCGTGCGCCGCATCGAGCGCCTCCTTCAACGAAATACTACTTCCAGTACCCACAAATCCGAGCGAATACGACCCTTGTGTCACCACTTCATCGCCTGGGAACAGGCCACGCTTCACTTCCACAAAACGGTCGTTTCGCTCGCCGATCACGACCGGCACTCGAACAAATGCATTCGGCAAATCAAAGTCTTTGACAAACACCACGCGGCTGGCGGGATCACCCTGAATGGCATCCCTTGGCACCGCCAACACATCGGAACGCGAGTCGAGCACCACGGAAAACTCGGCACGCATCCCCGGCCGCAAGCGCCCGTCCTGATTGTCGACTCGAAAGATCCCCTCGAGCGCCCCCGCACGGCGGTCGACATTGACACCAAAGCGAATCAACGTCGCCTCCAAGCGCTCCGCTCCCAGTGCCGGCACGTGGATGTACGCGAGACTGCCGAGATGCACACGCGCGGCTTCGTTTTCGGGAATCTTCGCCACCGCCCACAGACTCGAACGGTCGGAAATATCCATCAATTCGACGTCGGGTTGCACCGGTTGACCCAAGCGTATATGCGAATTAATCACCAGCCCACCCTGCGGCGCTTTGAGCTCTATGCTCGGCGGCGGATCACCGATCTGACGGGTCTCAATCCGCGCGATCACATCGCCCTGAGCCACAACGTCACCTTCGAAAACATTCAGGCCGACGACCCGACCGGCAATGCGCGAAGACAGCACCGAGTGCTGAGCCGGGATCTCTTCAATACGACCAATCGCAAAAACCGTGGTTTCAAAGTCGCGCTCTTCGACTTCAACTGTTTGCAGTCGTAAATTGGCGACGCCGGTTTGATCCAGAACGATGGTGACTGGACGACTCGCCGAGACTGAGTGGCTGCACACAAACGAGAACGAGGCGGCCAGCAGGCCCATTATACTATATGATTTTTTCATTGGAGGAATTACTTATTTTGACAGTGAGGCAGCTGACATGCAGCCGTGGCCACCTTCCAAAGGATCATCGCCTGCTCAAACTCATGCAATTTGGCCAGTTGGGTAGATTGAATTTTCAGCCCCTGCTGTTGCGAGCGGAAGCGTTCGGCGAGGCTGATCTGCCCCGCACTGTAAGCCGTATTCATATCGGCCACGTTCTGCACGACCAGTTGAGTCAGGTTTTGATCGTACTGCTGCGCCTGCGCATACAGCCGAAGGGCACGTTCGCGCTGTACGCTTGCCTCGCTGCGCAACTTGAGACCAACGGCATCGAGTTCATATTTAATTTGTCGTTGCTGCGCACGGCTCACTTCGATCAGCCCCTGATTTCGGTTCATCCATGGGAGCGGAATCGATACGCCCACACCGAACGAACGATCCGTCCCCAAACCACTGGGGACATCCACACTGCGCGCTTCCTCAAAAAAAACACGCACGGCGACATCCGCCCAACGCGCTGCCTTGGCAGCCGAAACTCGGTTGTCCGCAATTCCAGAAAGCAGCGACTTCATCCGATATTCCGGGTGATTCGCTAGCGCGTCTGCTGTGAGGGCGGGCAATTTCGGCGCGGTTGCCGGCAATTTGAATTGATGTGACAACTCAATCGATGCATCGACCTCCATACCCATCAGCAGCTTCAAGGCCGCCCGTTCGCTGAGCAGTTTGTTTTCCAACGCCTGCAGCTCCTGCTCGACTGCATAGAGCTCGATTTTAACTTGATTGGCCTCAATCGAGGAGGCTTCACCCGTCTCAATTCGAGTCTCAATGAAGGACGCAAAGGTACGATTCAACCCGATGATCTGCTCGCGAAGCTGGAGCTGCGCTTGCAAGGCTGCGACACGGGCCACCGCAGACTCCACTTCGGCGCAAAGCAGTCGCACTTGATTGCTGACCTCGGCCTGCGCCAACTCGACCTCATCGCGCGCAATGGCTTTCTGCAGGCTCAATCGATTCGTCACGGGAAATCGTTGTTCAAACCCCAACCCGACGCTGCGTTCGCCTTGATTATTAAACCAACGATCGGTGCTATAATCGAGACTCAGCTCGGGATTTTGCCAACGACCCGCCTGACTCGCAGAACCATTTGCCTGATCGATAATCGTCCTAGCCGCACGGAGTGCCGGGTTCTGCTGCACCGCACGCAACACCGCCTGCGCTTTGTTTAGACGAAGCGGGGCTCCCGACAGACTGCTCAAAGCCGACTGGACGATGAGGGCGAACGCAGCAGCGCGTCCTAATTTCAAAAAATAATACATTACATTCCTAATACAATTTAGCTCACATATAGCGCAGGGCTACAACTTCACCGGCTTAGCGAACCGGAGGGGCGGGCGTATTAGGAAACTCAGATCCGAAGGACGGTCGTCTGTAGGAGGTCAGCGGTCAGCCAATAAACCGACGGTGGCGCGCGCAATGGAGGCCGCAGCGGAGCCCTTACTTGAAACACTTTCGGCTGCGGGGCCGGATCATTAAACGCAATCAGGGGGGCTACCGGCAGCGCAATCGCCTCACTTTCATTCAGCCGCGTGGAGATCACTACCGTACCGACTAATTGGAAATCGGTACAATCATGCGCCAGCTCACAAAAGCCGACGTCTTCAGCTACCTCATGTGTATGCGCGTCCTCACCGTGCCCCCCGCAAGCGTCTTCAGACTGGAGATGAACGATAGAGTCCTGATGCAAACACAGCATTAAACCAGGTACGCCCGCCAATGCGACGTTCCATGCAAACAGGCTAAGCAAGCCAGCAACTGTGAATTTCTTGATCAGAGCCTTCATCAATACCGCCTGGCAGCGGAGACTGTCAAGCATCCCGACCATGGGAGCCGCTCACAAACAGCGACGCTAAACTCAGTTTGCTTCAAAACGCCCGTCGGCTCGCTTCACAATGCGACGCTTCAGCTCCAACGCCATCAAGAGTGCCGCGATTTCCGCAACGGGGCGTGCCATGCGTTCCGCGAGCGCGTCCGGAGAGGCCACTTCACCACCGGTGAAACAATCCATCACTGCTTGCTCCGCATCAGAAAGTATTCCAATCGAGGGCTCAGTTTCGGTCGGGGGATTTAGGCTATGCGACTCCTGCGGCCTCGCATAGCGCAGCTCTTCCAAAATATCGTCGACCGATGTCACTAGAATCGCGCCGTCCCTTATCAGTTGATGGCACCCCGCGCTACTGGCCTGATCGATACGACCCGGAACCGCCATCAGGGTGCGCCCCTGCTCCCCAGCGAAGCGAGCCGTAATCATACTGCCGCCGGCGGCATCGCTCTCGATCACGACCACGCCCTGGCACATGCCAGCCACCAGGCGATTGCGCATTGGAAAGGTCTGCCGATCCGCCCGCCGTCCAAACGGGAATTCACTAGCCACCGCGCCGGCGGCGACAATCTGATGATACAGCTCCTTGTTTTCAGGCGGATAGATCGTATCCAACCCACAACCAAATACCGCGACCGTTTTGCCCCCCGCCTGCAGCGCGCCCTGATGGGCTGCAGTGTCGGTACCACTCGCCATGCCACTGACGATGCAAAACCCGAGCCGCGCCAGTTCCGAAGCGAATTGCTTCGTGACCCTTCGCCCATAGAGGGTCGAGCGGCGCGTGCCGACAATCGCGACACAGGGGCGATCAACGATGTAGTCCCCCTGCCAATAGAGTCCGATCGGCGGATCATATGCCTCCAGCAGCAGCTTCGGATATTTCTCGTCTTGTTGAATAAAGAAGCGAGTGCCGGTGCGCCGCATCTGGGCGACTTCACTGGCCAAATTAAAATGATCGCTCCAATGGACCAAGACATCGGCCGCCTTGGGACCCACCCCCTTGACCTCCAATAATTGCGCGTGCTTCCCACAGAGCACCGCCACAGGGTCTCGATCAAACGCATCCATCAAGCGCCGAAGCATGATAGGCCCCACATGGGGCAAACCATTTAGCACCAACAGTGCTTGGCGTGGGTTCAACGACGGCGGCATGTGCAACGCTAGCACGACATCGAGTGATGCTCAAGCCGTGCAGCAGACGAACACAACGCAGCTTCAACTCCCCCGCAGCACTGGCGACAAATAATCCAACAACTGAGTGGTATGCACCATGACTTGGCCATGATGGCGGGCCAACTGCTGTGCCGCCAGTCCGTGTAACACCACTCCACGGGCCACCGCAACCTCAGCATCCGCTGCATTCTGCGCAAGCATACCACCAATCAAGCCGGCCAACAGGTCGCCACTTCCACCACGCGACAGAACAGGCCCGCCGCAGATGTTGTACCACACGGATTCACCATCACAAATCCGAGTATGCGCGGCCTTGAGGACAGTCATGACACGGTAGCGTTTGCAAAACGCCTTCAATACCTGGTTGGTATAATCGGGCCGATCGAGCTTAGCGATCCGCATGAATTCGCCCATATGTGGGGTAAGAATCACCGAGCCCATCGAGGCCTTACGCTTCGGCACCAACTCAATCACACGCGGGCGCAAGGCATCCGCATCCAAGATGACAGGCAACTCCACTTGCTTCACAATATCCTGCGCGACCATTTCGCTATGACGATCCTTGCCCATACCAGGGCCCAACAACACTGCCGTTGCCTGATCCAAACGATCAAACAGCAACGGCATCGCCCGTGGATTGAGTGTTCCATGCTCCGTCTCGGGCCACGGCACCCACATAGCTTCGGGCACTTGAGCCGAAAGACTCGCCGTGACCGACGCCGGCGCAAAGGCCGTCACCAATCCAACCCCCGAACGCACCGCGGCTTGCACCGTCATCAGCAACGCTCCCGGCATGTGAGCAGAACCACCAACAACGAACAGATGCCCGAACGCACGCTTATCGACCCAAGCCGGACGCAAGGCGCGCAACGGATCCAGCACACGACTATTCAGAACCATTTCCGACGCCTCGATCGCCGCACCTTCGGGCGTTTTGAAAAAGCCCAAATCAATGTAACGCACGCGCCCACAGTTCGCAATGCCCTCAAACACCACTTTTTTGGCAACCCCGGTCGCATACGAGAAATCCGCCTCAAACGTCAGCTCGTCCGACTCGTCGCCGTGGCCGCTCGGTAGATCCACCGCCGCACGCAAACCGATTTTAACATAACGATTAACCGCACCAATCAAGGTACGCAGCGGTTCGCGCACCGGCGGCTGAATGCCCACACCCAACAGGCCATCCATACAGATCGCATAGCCAGCATCCTCCGAAGCGGCGTCCAACAGCCGATGAATCGCGGCCTCATCACTGGCGATGTCAAGCTGATGTACACAGACACGGCCCTCAAGCTCCGCATATGCGCGCTTCGCCAAAGGCTTCATCGCCTCGGGGTCCTGCGCAAAAATCAACGTCACGCGCACATGCGGTAAATCAGCCAACAACTGGCTGCAAGCAATCAACGCATCGCCACCGTTATTGCCCTTGCCAATCAAGGCCAGCACACGGTGCGCTTGCGACAACGGACTCAACTCCTGAAAATCGAGTTGAATCGCTTTGGCGATACCGCGTCCCGCCTGCTGTATCGCGGCCCACTCGGCTGCCTCATCCTGGAGGATCGAGGCTTCCAACTCAAGGGTCTGCTGGCAAGAAAGGACAGGACTGGCGGCAGGTAATGCTTTCATATTTAAGTACTTAATCTCTCTATAAATTTAGACAAAGAACTCAAAATAGCGAACGTGCCAAAAGATCATTTGAAACATACTACTTCCCACAAGCTTGATGCGATGTGGGATCGAACAAGTTCGAACCCTACAACGGCACAATGCGGGCAAAGCCGCCTGCGATTCACCACAAACGACAGATGAAGACTGCACTACAGCAGAAAGGCCTTCATCTCGCGCACCGCTTGCTCGACGCCGACAAATAACGCGCGACTGACAATAGTGTGGCCAATGTTCAGCTCGTGCAGATGTGGTATCGTAATCACCTCCGCGATATTTGTGTAGTTGATCCCGTGTCCGGCATTCACCACCAAGCCCAACTCATGAGCCAGCGCCGCACCATCCTTGAGGACCTGCAACTCGGTTGCACGCCCGTCGCCATAGTACGCATTCGCATAGGCCCCGGTATGCAACTCAATCCAAGGGCTCTGCAACTCAGCCGCAGCCTCAATTTGCGCAGGGTCGGGATCGATAAACAAACTGGTAATAATCCCCGCTTCGGTCATGGCAGCAACGACATCCGCCACTCGGGACTTTTGGCCGACCACATCCAAACCACCCTCGGTGGTCACCTCCTCGCGACTCTCCGGCACCAAACACGCAGCGTGCGGCTTTAAATCGAGTGCCAAGGCGACGATCTCTTCGGAGCAACCCATCTCAAAATTGAGCCGTGTGCGGATCTGCGCATGCGCGCGGCGAATATCGGCATCCTGCACATGGCGACGGTCTTCACGCAAATGCATCGTGATGCCATCCGCACCTGCCTGCTCACACAA
>Ga0115568_10003116_pt1 | contig 11358 bp, 9 predicted proteins | sample COGITO_mtgs_1204_FD_87296 | JGI IMG/M metagenome (GOLD analysis project Ga0115568, IMG submission 87296) | Pelagic marine microbial communities from North Sea - COGITO_mtgs_120426 | ecosystem: Environmental > Aquatic > Marine > Epipelagic | place: Germany:Helgoland, sampling site Kabeltonne...
GTTTGGCCAGAAACCGCAAGTAGCGCGTAAGTGGCAATCGCAGCAGCAACGAGCATGGCGACACGCCCGCGAATGGGCGCCATCGAGAGCAGGCCGCCGATAACCGGCAGGCTCGCCAGGCGTCGAGGAAAGGTCATTCGCGGCGTGCTCATTATTGCGCGCCCCACAGCGTAATGCCTTGAATGCGGCCGGTGTCTAACTGCTGTTCGAAGAAATAGCCCGCCTCTGTGCCGTCTGTCGCTACAGCGCCAGACAGGATCTTTGAGTCCTCTCTTAACAGCAGATAGCCGCCGTCGGCGATCGCACCGTTTGCCATGAAATCAATCGCACCGGTGCTCGCGTGATCGAGATTCAGTTCGGTCGCGAAAGCCCGATCGACAAAGTCTAGCTCGAGGTTTCCACCCGCCACTCGCATGGCAACGACGCCGTTGCTCGAATCGTAGAATGCTTCGGCTGCGCTCAAATCTAATCTGACTACGCCCAACCCAGATTCCACCCGCGCGCCGCTTGGCTCGCTGCGGTAGAGTATGAAACCGCTGGTTGAAGAGACCGTGACGTCTCGCCCCTCACGCGCCTCACCCAAGCTTAGAGACAGCAAGCTTGGTGCGCCAGGCGAAGACCATCGGCCCCAGACGAGTTGATCACCGGCCGTGGACACGGCCGTAAGGGCGTCAGTTGGGGTGAAGTCAGCGAGAACCACCGGGGCCTCTGACAAATCATTCGCTGGCTGATCATTTGGAGACTGGCCGCTGATTTTCTCGGCCGCCGCGACTTCTGATTTAATTTTTGTAGTGGCAACGCTCTCTAAATAGATTTCGTTAGAGTCGAGCGTGCCGGTATTGTCGTCGGAGGCAACCTGAACATCGACTGCGTTGGTGTCATTGGTATTCGAGCTTTCGATTTCGCTGAGTGCGCTCTCGCTAGAGGCGACGACAAAGCGCGGGACTGCACTACCACTTCCAAGCTCGAGCACCTGTAGCGTGTTCTGTCTCAATTCGATCGCGTCCACCGCGCAAGGCCCCAGCGCTTCACTCCTGCATTCGCTTGAATAAGGCGCCATGATTATCGCGCCTTCGTTTACCAATGCTCGCGTTGAACGTGAGTTAGCACTTACTACAAAGTCTGTACCACGGACGCCTATGGCCGCGATTGGCGTATTCATTCGAAAGCGTTCGCGGGCTGATTTTGCTGCGTCGCCGGAAATTGCTCGAGCCACCCCTTCGCTAAGCTCAAACTTGACTGCAGAATTTTGCGGCTTTGACGCATCATAGTCGTAACGCACTACATCGAGCGTACTACTTGGCCGGACGCTAACCAGCGCGTCATCGATAAACCGCACGTGCACATGACCGCCGCCCTCGGTAAAGACTCTATCACCGACACGGATCTCGGTACCTTTCTCGATTAGATCACGCCCATTAGCCCGCTCGATATACGCCCTTCCCAGCACGAGGCTCACCTCGCCCACTTTACGGACGCTCGTTTGGTTAGATATGTCGGCTTCGGCGGTCGCGTGAAGGGGGCTTAAAGAGAGCAGGAACGCTAGCAGCGAGAGAGAAGGTACGCGTAGCCAAGACGCGCGCATGCCAACCCTTCGGCCTCGGGGTGTTATCGCGCTTGTATGTTGACTGCGTTGCATTGGGTTTCTCATTTACTGCAAACAAATCCCTAGTGGAGGTTAAAGATAATTCAAGGATGTACAAAACGGGGTGATTGCGGTCACATAAGACGCTTGTCGCCCTTTTTACCGAACCTTCCCGTGCCTATAATGCGGCTGCATCTTTAAGGTAATAAGAATTTTTCCATCCGGCGGGACCGCGCCCTTGTCTTAAGTTAATGCCTCCGCTGCCGCTGTATTAGTCGGCGCATGCATTTTGATTAACTAGTAGTATGGCTGCGCCCCGAGGGATCGCGTTTTATGGTGGTAACACCGCAACTGCTCAAGACCTTCCCGCTTTTAAGCGGACTGCCCTACGCGACTCTCGAAGGGATCGCGGGGCAGAGCAGCGTGCGTAGAGCTGCTCGACGAGCAATTGTACTTAACGCCGGGCAAAACGAGGAGCAAATTTGCTTCCTGTTCGAAGGCCGGTTGCAGGGTGTCGACTTTACAATAGATGGCCGCGAAGTTGGGCTCTATTTCGTCGAACCTGGCGAATTTTGCGGCGAACTGTGCCTATTTGATGGAGGAGCGCAGCCTGAGTTTGTCATGGCTCTAACGCCCTCGGTTATTGTCAGTATCCCACTAAATTCAATGCAGACGTTGCTCAAAATGCACCCCGAGCTGTTTGCGACAATCAGCGCAAAGATCGCAGGCCATGTCCGTAAAATGACTTTCCAGCGGTCATTGCTCGGCCTGCCCAACATCGCTCAGCGGGTGTGCTGCCAGCTTTGGATGCTGGTACCCGAGAAAGATAAGGAGAAAGAAGAAGCACAGATTCGCAATCCGCCCACTCACATGGAGATTGCAATAATGTTAAACATAAGCCGCGAGACGGTCACCCGTGTATTTCAGTCGTTGCAGAATCGGCAGATAGTTAAACGAGATGGCACCAGCTTACTTGTGGTTAATAAGGTTGGCGTTTTGCGCGGCTACGCCGAAGGTAAGCAGGAGCTTTAGTCACCCTAACGCCGAGTTAGAACAGTAGGGCGTTGAAATACAGCGGCGCGCCCCAATCTAGGTAGAGCTCGATCAGCTCGACTAAGGTTATCGCTAGATTAAGACACGAAGCTAACAATTACAGTAAGCAAACTAAGATTACAGACTATGAGCTCGCAGAAAAAAAATAAATACCCAGAACTCGCAGCGGCCTTTACCGACGTCAAACGTTACTTTATTTACGCCGGATTTTTTAGCGCTGCAGTGAACCTTTTAATGCTCGTGCCTGTAATTTACATGTTGCAGGTTTACGATCGTGTGGTGTCGTCCGGAAGTTACTCGACGCTCGCTATGCTGACACTGCTCATGGTCGCGCTGACCACTGCATTGGGAGGGTTCGAGTGGGTTCGCTCTATGATTCTGATTGCGGCGAGTAATCGCATAGAAAAAAATCTGCGGCGTCGGATCTCTGACGCCACGTTCAAGCGCGCGCTATTAACCGGCGGCTCGGTAAGCAACTCACAGCCGCTAAGCGATCTTTCGAGCTTACGCCAATTTCTCACAGGCAATGGCCTGTTCGCCTTTTTTGATGCGCCTTGGTTCCCGATCTACGTTTTCGTGATGTTTATGTTCCACCCGACCTTCGGCTATGCAGCAATTTTTGCCGGTATTGTCATGATCGCCCTAGCCTACACGACCGAAAAGGTAACAAGTAAGAAGCTGCAAGAAGCCAACTCTCAGGCAAACTGGATTAGCAATCAGGTTAACGGCACGTTAAAGAATTCAGAAGTTATTGCTGCGATGGGTATGGCGGACGATCTTCGCCACCGTCAAGAGAAGCGCTTCGATGGGGTGCTTACCTTGCAAACCGACGCGAGTCGGGCCGCGGGCTTACTGCAAAGCCTGTCAAAAACTTTCCGCATGGTAATGCAGTCTTTACTGCTCGGGCTAGGCGCACTGCTGGCCCTGCGTCAAGAAATCTCACCCGGTATGATGATCGCAGGATCTTTGCTGCTCGGCAGGGCGCTTGCGCCGATTGATATGCTGGTAGGCACTTGGAAGGGCTTTACGCTCGCTCGCGGCCAATACGATCGTCTCGGTGAGCTGCTCAATCAAATTCCGAAAGACGCAGACACCATGTCTCTTCCGGCGCCAACCGGTAAATTGTCGGCCGAACAGGTGATGGTTGTGCCACCCGGCTCAAAGAACATCGTAGTGCGCGGCGTAAACATGGAACTCGATGCAGGCGAAGCGCTTGGCATCGTGGGTCCGAGCGCCTCGGGTAAGTCGTGTCTCGCGCGCGCGCTTCTCGGTATTTGGCCAACTTACAGCGGCAAGGTCCGTCTAGACGGCGCAGACATTTTTACGTGGGATCGTGCCGAGCTTGGTCCCTATGTTGGCTACCTGCCGCAGGACATCGAACTTTTCGACGGCTCAATTTCTGAGAACATTTGCCGCTTCGGCGATGTCGACCCCGACAAAGTAGTCGAGGCGGCTAAGACAGCCGGCGTTCACGGCTTAATACTTCATTTGCCCCAAGGCTATGACACTGTCATCGGTGGATCGGGCGGTATTTTGTCGGGCGGTCAGCGGCAGCGTATCGGTCTCGCCCGCGCGATATACGGCTCACCCAAATATCTAGTTTTAGACGAGCCAAACTCGAACCTCGATGATCAAGGCGAGCGCGAGCTTGTTCAGGCGATACAACGCATTAAGGCAGAAGGCGCAACGGTTATTATCATTACGCACCGCACCATGGTGCTGCAGTGTGTCGACAAAATTTTGGTCATGCGCGACGGCGCCGCCTCTCACTTCGGTCCGCGCGATCAAGTGCTCGCAGCGCTGTCAGCACCGCAGGACAAAAAGCCTGCGCTTAGACCCGCCTAGGCTCAGAGTTTCGTTACATCGCCGCGTAAGAGTTGCACAGCTGCGCAAGACAAGAAGAGATGCTTGACTTAGAACAACTAGACCAGAGGCAGGCACACGACGTGTCCGCTTTTTGAATTCATAGAGACAGCCAGCCGCTTGATTTATTGGGCAGCAGGCATTGCAAACGAGAGATCCCGTGGACGACGAAAACAAGAACGGCCAAGACAACGAAGCAACCGCTTCGACCAATAAGCAAGCGCTTGCCCGCGTGCCGGTGGCCAAAATGCCCGCAGGTCAACCGATCAAGCCCTCCGCGGTGGACGATGCGGCAACTGCCAGAGCAGAGTCGGCTGCCAAGCCCATCTTGCCAACGCGGCAGGCCAAGCCGCAGGCGGCGGGCGTCGATGATCTTGCCGAGACCAGCATGGAGATGCCGCGCCGCGTCGGGCTTTCTGTTTTTATTCTCGTGTTTGTCGTGTTTGGCGGCTGGGCGGCAATTGCACCTCTTGACGGCGCCGCACACGCGCCGGGACAGGTTACCGTTAAGACGTATAAGAAAGCCGTGCAGCATTTAGAGGGCGGCTTAGTAAGTTCGATACTCGCGCAGAATGGTGACGTAGTGGAGGCGGGCGAGCCGCTCCTCGAGATGGACGATACACAGCCGCTGGCGCAGCTCGAGATCGCTAACTCGCAGCTAGTCGCCCTGCATGCACGCGAAGCGCGCCTATTGGCCGAGCGCGATGAGCTAACTCAGATAATTTATCCTGCCAGTCTGACTAGCGAAAACGCAGCGGAGGAAATAGCCTCTCAGACATCCATTTTTGAGGCGCGCAAGGCGGCGCGCGAAGGCAGCATCGAAGTGCTGGAGCAGCGTATCGACCAACTCAAGTCCAAGCTCGTTGGCCTGTCTGCGCTAAAAGACAGCAAAATCGCGCTCGCCAAGTCCTTTGCGGACGAGCTCGAAGACACCCGTGCGCTGCTCGATGAAGGCTTCTCAGACAAGGCGCGCCTGCGTCAGGTTGAACGCAATCTGGCAAGCTACCAAGGCGAGGCGGCTGACCTGTCAGCGACCAGTGCCTCGACCGAAGTGCAGATAGGCGAGACTCGCTTACAGATACTCCAGTTAAATCGAGAATTCCAAAACGAAGTAGTAAATGAGCTTGGCGAGGTACAAACTCGACTCAAAGATGCACAGGAACGCAGCACAGCACTGCAAGACATCGTGAGCCGCACTACCGTGCGCGCACCGGTTGGAGGCGTGATTAACAGTATGCAGGTACACACCGAAGGCGGCGTTATCGGCCCAGGCACAGTAATCGCCGAAATCGTCCCGCTCACCGAGGAACTGATTCTCGAAGCGCAGGTCTCTCCGCTCGACATAGACCGCGTCTACGAAGGGCAAGAAGCAACTATTCGTTTCTCGAGCTTTGGCAACCGCACTCCGACGATTGTTGGCTCGCTGCTGAGCCTCTCTGCCGATGCCATCCAAGATCAGAATACCGGCTTAACGCATTATCTTGCTCGAATTGAAGTGTCGCCCGAGGGCATGGCAGATCTCGGTGATCTCGAGTTGCTGCCGGGCATGCCAGCAGAGGTATTCATTGCTACTGGCTCACGCACGCTGCTGCAGTATTTATTTAAGCCTTTCTCCAATGCATTGGCCCGCAGCTTCACTGAAGACTAACTGTTATGCATAAAAATCTTTTACTGCTGCTTATCATTAGCATCAGCCATGCCCATAGCACTATGGCTGCCGATGGTCTTCCAGAGCTTAACAATACAGCCATAGCAAGAGCGGAAAATTCTATCGGCAGTACGCTGGAAGATTTTTTTACCGCCGCGATCAACTACAGTCCCATCCTACAGATCGCTGCAGAATCGCTGAATATCGGGTCGGCGCGCAAGCAGGCTGCCAACGGCAGGTTGCTGCCACAATTGAGCGCCAATGCCAACGTGTCTGACAACAGGAGAACGATTTCCGATACCAGTCAGCTACAGAAATTCGATGGACGACGCTATTCGGTTCAACTCTCGCAGGTACTGTTTAACTGGCAGGCCTATGCTGCGCGAAGCGCCGCCTACCTTGTCGAAGATCAGATCGAAGCCGAATACTATGGCGCTCTCTCAAACCTGTTAACCGACGTGGCGGAGCGCTACTTCAACGTGCTGCAAGCACAGGACGCTCTCGACTCGATTGCCGCCGAACTTGAGGCCGTGCAAAATCAGCTGAACCAGATTCAGAGCCTTTATGACAGACAGCTGGCACAGATAACAGATCTGTACCAGGCACGGGCGAGCGCTGCCGCTGTCGAGGCGGAGCAGTTGAATCTGCAGAGTGAACTCGCCATGAGACGCGAGGCATTGCGCTCCGCTAGCGGCGTTACGGCAGGTGAGCTTTCCAGCCTACGCGAAGAAACGGCCATACCTCCTCTCGAAAACAGCATTAATTACTGGGTTAGCCAGGCAGAGAAGAACAACCATCAGATTGTGGCACGGGAGTTTGCCGTTGAAGCCGCGGACAAACGCGTGGATGAACAACGCGGTGCGTATATGCCGCAAGTAAATTTCGTCGTACAGCGACAGGATTCGAATGTGGGTTTCGACAACATGCCGCTAAACAGAACCGACAATACCGATGTCGGGCTGAACGTTACAATCCCGCTCTATGCAGGCGGCTCCAACAAAGCCGCGGTCCGCGAGGCTCTGAGTCAGCACAGTATCGCGGAAAACGAATTGCGACAGGTTCAGCTGGAAGCCAACGAACAGGTCAGAATTGCCTATATCCAAGTGCAGGCCGCAGAAACACTGATCGAGGCGGCACAGAAGCTTGTCGATTCCACCGCCCTTGCCTCTACGGCCATGCAACGCGGCTTCGAACTCGGCGCGGTAACCAGTGTAGACGTGCTGAATGCCCTTCGCGATCAGTACCGCGCGGAGCGGGACCTGCAGCAAGCTCGCTACGATCACATCAAATTTCTCCTCATGCTGAAGCGCGAAACAGGGCTACTCACCGCCGACGACATGCTCGAAGTCGGGTCCTGGCTGGAAGCGCCTGCGCGTTAATCTCCCCCTATGATCAATCTAGAGCGCATCACTACCGAGTACGTCGAAGTCGAAGACCGTATTCGCCTCACTGGCGAGAGCGAAGACAACCAAACCATCGTTCTATGGTTAACCCAGCGCCTGCTGACACAGATAATTTCGCATCTGCTCGGCCTCATCGAGAAACAGTCGCCAACCCCTGGTGAGAAGGGAGCGCCAACGAGTAGCCTCTTACAGGGCTTTGCGCAGCAAGCTGCCGAGGCCGAACTTGCACCGGAACAGCCCGTGAGGGCTGTCTCGTCGTCAATAAGTTGGCTTATTCCGGAAGTGGATATTACGCTGAGCCCGGAGGGCACGCTGGTGCTCTTATTCAAGCGTGATTTAGGTGCGGTAGCGGGGCAGGACGACGAGGGAATGGCGACGCTGACGGTAGTCTCCAAACAACTGCGCCAATGGCTGGGTATCTTGCACGCGCAGTGGCGACGCGCGGACTGGCCACTCGCGATCTGGCCGACTTGGATGGATGAGTCGCCTGCTCCCGGAAGTTCAAACCCACTGCACTAACCGCGATTCCTGATGTTGCGATCTCGCGCCGTTAGAAGTACAACTCGATGATTTCGTGTGTAACTGCTCTGAGCGACGTGGCCAGTTGCTCTTCCGAGTAGCGGTAAAAGCCTTCTGCGTGACTGACATTCGCCGGCAGTGTGAAGGTGCGTCCCTTGTCCAGGGACAGTACCAATTCCTCGTAATTATTTTCATCGTTCTGGCTCGCATAAATCGTCATGGCCTGTTCCTTGCGCGGCCGCTGCTCGGTAATATCGATGAGCACGTTGACCGGGTTCTGTACACCGATCTCGTAGGAATACGCGTTCACTGAAAGAGACTCTTTGCTTAATTGCTGAATAGCTGCCCAAACTAGCAGTGCCGTGACACGATGATCCGGGTGTAGCTCTAGGGGCCCCGGAAAGAAGACACTGGCAGCGCCGAGACTGTTAATCTTATGCGCAATTTTGCTCACTGAGGCTTCACTATATACGAGGCCGCGATCGGGCTCCTGCCAGCTGTCGAGGCTGGTTATGCCGAGCAGTTTAGCCGCAGCCTGAACCTCCTGTTGCCGGGTGTCTACTAGGTCCGCCGCGCTGCCGCCCAGGGCACCATCGGTCATCACTACCAGGTGGGTCGCGATGCCAGCCTCCGAGGCTTTTAGCAAGCTACCCGCCATGCCATAGGTCTCGTCGTCGGCGTGTGGCGCGAAAACCAGCCAGGGGCCCGCTGGTAACTCCGAGGTCTCGAAAGGGATGAGCCTGTGTTCTGGATTCAATTCAGTTTTTGACATAGCAGGGCAGTATAGTGCAGCGTGACTGGGATTGCGGAAGCTCTGATTATAAGGGTTTACGGCACTATTTTTTAGTCTTTTCAGGCGATTCGTGCTTAAATTCGCAGTCTCACTACCATCGATAGAAACACGACAATGGATCGGGAATGCTGCTGACAATACTGCGTGAATGGATGCTAACCCCCTTCGCCAATTACCGACTCTTTCATAATTTTTCCAGGCAGGATTTCCTCGTCCAATTTACAGCTTCGATTGGAGGCTTCCTTTGGCTTATCCTCACGCCCGTCATTCACATCATCATCTATTCCTTCGTTTTTAGTTATATCTTTCAGATTCGATCGGTCGAGGGTTTCGGCGAGACGACCTTCGTCGTGTTCATGATGGTAGGCTATCTGCCTTGGTTCGCCTTCGCCGATTCAATCTCCAAATCGACCGGCCTGCTTTTGGAGAAGGCGCCCCTGATTACGAAAGTAAAATTTCCGGTGCAGATTATTCCCTATGTGGGCACTGTCATTCCCTACTTAACACATGCCATTGGCTTCGGCATTCTGCTGTTGTATCTGGCAACTCAGGGATATCTGAACTGGATGTGGATCTATCTGCCATTCATTTTTTTCTTTCAGTTTCTCTTCGCCCTAGGTTTGGTTTCGATACTCTCTGCACTCAGCGTGTTTCTGCGAGACCTTCAACAGTTAGTCGCTCTGGGCGTGACGGTCTGGTTTTTCCTCACGCCGATCATCTACCCGATAACCATGTTACAGAATGAAGATGTGAGAAACCTGTTTTTATTAAACCCGATGCACAGCTTCGTCAGCCTCTATCGCGAGATCGTCTTGCAGGGTCAGGTTCACTTTATCTATCTACAAATTATTATTCCGGTGTCGTTGATCACCTATTTCTTCGGTGGATGGCTATTCATGAAGATCAAGCAGGCCTTCGGCGATGTACTCTAGACCGATCAGCGAGCGGGAGAGCTAGCCGTGCCACACGTCTCGGTTCAGAATCTCAACAAGGATTTTAAGATCTACGAGCGGCCGCAGGATCGGCTGTTCGAGATCATACTCCGCAGGCAACGGCATCAACTCTACCATGTACTGAGTGATATATCGTTTGCGGTACCCGATGGTAAGAGCCTCGGTATCATCGGCGACAACGGCGCCGGCAAGTCTACGCTGCTCAAGCTCCTGGTCGGGACGCTGCAGCCCACCAGTGGCGAGATCTCCATCGAAGGACAGGTCGCGGCACTACTGGAGCTGGGAGCCGGGTTTCATCCTGAGTTTACAGGTCGCAAGAATATCTATCTGAACGCAGCGCTATTGGGTGTACCCGATGACAACATCGCCGAGTTGGAGAAAGACATCATCGCCTTCTCCGAGCTGGACTATTTCATCGACAGACCGGTGAAGACCTATTCCTCCGGCATGTATGTGCGGCTCGCGTTTTCGATTGCCACCATGGTACGCCCCGATATCTTGGTCATCGACGAGGCCCTGTCGGTCGGGGATATGGCGTTTCAGAAGAAGTGCGTGCAGCGCATGAACGAATTTCGGCAGCAGCAGAAAACGATGATTTTCTGCAGTCATTCAATGTTTCACGTGCAGGAGCTGTGTGATATCGCGATCTGGCTGGACAAGGGCAAGATTCGCGAGATAGGTGACAGCGACAAGGTCGTCGGACACTACGAAGACTTCTGTAACAACAAGAAGACCTACAACAGCATTCGAGAGGACATACCTACCGAGCGGGATACCTCACAGGAGGCCAGTAAGGCGAATGCCAGTGACGATATACAGGATTGTAAAATCAACTCTATCGCGGTCAAGTCACCCGATGGGAGCGATATCGCTACGGTCAAGCCTCTGAGCGATGTGTTGCTGGAGATGGAAGTCGAAGTCCTGGTGGACACTATGGAGGGGCATTTCGGCTTCGCCTTCATGAAATCTGCCGAGGAACCAATCGCCTCCTTCCTCACGACCAACGCAGACGAGATCGAGCTCGGCGTGTTCGCCAAGGGCGACATCGTTAAGGTCTCTCTAATCGTTGAGAAGGTAGCCATGCGAGTGGGCGAGTTCTATGTGCTGGGCGGCCTGGCCGACAAGAGTGGCCTGCTGTGGTACGAGACGAAGTTCAGTAAACTTCTGGCCATGGAAGCCAACAAGGGCGTCGGGCCCATAATAATGAAATGCGACTGGCAGCTCGATAAGAAAGGCTAGGGCTTAATCAGCAGACTAGAACTCGATGCCGTATTCCTCTACCCGCGCCGGTGCCGTATCCGGCAATACGCCATAAGGGTCGACCTTATAGACTCGGGGCAAGGCATTGCCGCTTCTTACTTCTATCACCTCCATATAAGCCTGCCGAACACTATCGCGGGGCTGGGCAGTATCCTCGCCCCGTTCCTGCACCTGAACTGCCCCCGGGCGATCGCTAACGTCTTGTCTTGGATAGACGAATAATGAATAGATGTTCGAGGTATTGGTGCCCAACCACTGGGTGAGCTCCTGTAGGTTCTCGA
>Ga0115568_10003118_pt1 | contig 11351 bp, 8 predicted proteins | sample COGITO_mtgs_1204_FD_87296 | JGI IMG/M metagenome (GOLD analysis project Ga0115568, IMG submission 87296) | Pelagic marine microbial communities from North Sea - COGITO_mtgs_120426 | ecosystem: Environmental > Aquatic > Marine > Epipelagic | place: Germany:Helgoland, sampling site Kabeltonne...
TCCCGCGCGGGGCTGAGCTGCTCGACTTGCGGGATCTTCTTGCGACCTGCCCCGTCGAGAAGCGCGGCGGCCTGATTTTCTCAGTCGCAGCGGACTAACGCTCAGTCTCGCGATTCCGCCGGCGCTCTAGCCGGCGGGATGAACCGTGGGTCAACTAGTCGCGCTGGTCCCGCTGTTACCGCTTAGTCAGCCAAGTCGCAGGATGAGTCTCATCCGTGAAGAGGCTTCCCTGCCATCTCTGCATGCCACCGATCCATCGCTCGACGTCCTGCCCCTTCCGCTTTACATATTCTTCGACTTCAGGATGAGGAAGAATATGGAAGCGCTCTTCCCGCATCGCATCGATGCAGACCTGAGCCACGTCCGCCGCTTTGAGCGTTCCGTCACCACTCGCAACCGCGAACGCGCCGCCGCCGGAGATCCGTTCCTTATCAGGGCTGTTCTCTTCAATATTCGTCTGCACCGCCTGCGGACACAGCACAGAAACGCGAATGCCCTGATGGCCATGTGTGATCGCAATCCACTCCGCAAGGGCGATTGCCGCTCGCTTAGACACTGCATAATGAAGCGAGCCGAACTGTGAGAGGAGCCCTGCCGCGGATGCCGTGCTGAGGAGATAGCCCTCGCCGCGTTCAATCATGCCTGGCAGAACCGTACGCGCTGCGATGATATGTGCGTTCACGTGCACGGACATCATGCGCTGGAAATCTTCGATTGGCGCTTCGAGGCCGCCAAAGGTCACATAGCCCGCATTCGAGAAGAACACGTCTATGGGTCCCTGATCGCGCTCCACCTCTTTTACCATGTCCTCGATCGCCGCCGCATCGGAAACGTCGACGCCAAACCCCGAACCACCAATGCGCGCAGCCACTGCCTTAGCGCCGTCCCCATCAAGATCTGCCACGACTACGTGCTTTGCACCCTCTTCGTGATAGCGAAGCGCGAGCGCTTCTCCGATTCCGCTGGCCCCGCCGGTTACGACGGCAATTCGGTTAGATAGTTCCATGATGGGTCTCCTGGGGTTCAAAGAATGGCTGAGTTAGACGGCGGCGCGCGGAACTCCTTAGAGAAGTCCCGTGCGGCCGGTATCAAACATGCCCCGATACTAGGCTCTAGAAGATCAGCTCTGGGACCGTAGACGGGGCCGGCCAGTCTTTAACCGTCTTGCGAATTTGTGCGCCGATCTCGGAAGGCGTCCAGGACTCATCTGCGTTCTCGTTGTCGCCAATCTGGAAGGCGGCCGGGTAAAGCAGCGTCACGCGATTTCCGCTGATCACAAATTGCCTGCCCGTAATGTCCTGCGCGTCGTCCGAGCAGAGCCACGCAATCGCGGGCGAGACCTTCTCGGGAGCGAAGCGCTTCTCCGCACCTTCCGGAAAAATGCCGGCGGTCATACGTGAGTAGGCGTTCGGCGCGAGCACGTTGACCGTGATGCCTGCCTTCTGTGCTTCGATTGCGAGACATCGCATGAAGCCGGCAATGCCCGCCTTCGCGGCGCCGTAGTTCGTCTGACCAAAATTGCCGACGAGACCCGAGGTCGAACTCGTCATAATGATGCGACCGCCGTGCCCGGCTTCGATCATATGAAGGTAGGCGGCGCGTGTCGGATAGTAGGTGCCCTTAAGGTGAACCTCGACAACAGGATCCCAAAGCTCCGGCGTCATCTTCTTGAACGACTTATCGCGCAGGATCCCCGCGTTGTTAATCAAAATATCGAGGCGACCGAATTCGCTAACAGCCTGGTCGATCATTCCCTTCGCGTCGTCTTCGTTCGTAACCGAGCCGTGGTTCGCGACGGCCGTACCGCCGGCTTCCACAATTTCAGCAACGACCTGATCGGCCATCGTCGCGCCCGCGCCGTCCGAGCCGTCCAGGGAGCCACCCAAGTCGTTCACAAGAATGGCCGCACCTTCCTTGGCGAGGGTGAGTGCGTGTGCGCGGCCGAGGCCGCCACCAGCGCCCGTAACGATGGCCGCTTTTCCGTCGAGGATTCCCATGGTCTGGCTCCTTCTCTCGGTGAGGACCGAGGGGGTAAGACATGTGATCAAAGCGGCGACTCTCCGTCGTCGCATGAATTTGCTCGCGGATGGTGGCATGAGCTATGCCACTACTCAACTGCGGATCGCCGAAGCCGACTCCGAGTCTCCCGTTTGGTCGCGCGCGCGAAGCGCCTGCCGAGGAATCCCCGTGTACAAAGAACTCCGCGAAGCTTGGTCCACCCTAACGAGCCCGGGTGCTCAATTCGAAATTGTCCAGGTGGACGTGGGAGGCCAGTCCCTACGGGCGTACAAAAACGCCCCGCCCACTCTTCGGGCCGTCTGGGACATCGCACGAAATCACGGTGACAACGAATATCTCGTCTATGGCGACGAGAGATGGACCTATCACCAAGCCCACGAAGAGGCCGCTTCGATTTCGAATTGGCTCCTCGCTAACGGCATTCAGCCCGGAGATCGTGTTGCGATCGCAATGCGGAACTACCCCGAATGGATGATTGTCTACTGGGCCTGCGCGAGTGTCGGAATTACGGTCGTCGGCGTGAATGCTTGGTGGACCGGCCCTGAACTCGTCTATGGCGTAAAGGACTCCGACCCCAAAGTCATCATCGCCGACGAAGAACGCCTCGACCGCCTCGCCGCGCATCAAGAAGCGTTAGGCGAACGAATCCTCGTCGGCGTGCGTTTGCCTGAACCGCGCGAAGGCGTGACGCCATTTTCCGAACTGGTTAATGGAGATACCACGCTTCCGGAGATCGAAATCGATCCCGACGCCGACGCCTGCATCTTCTATACCTCCGGCACAACAGGAAAGCCGAAGGGCGCCCAACTCACTCATCGCGGCTGCGTGAATAACATCATGAGCCTCGCATTTGCGAACGCGGTTCAGGGTATGGCCATTACGGCTGCCAAGGGTCCTGCCCCCGAAACCATGCCGAGCACCCCCTCCCACAGCCCCGCGTCCCTCGTCATCACTCCACTTTTCCACGTCACCGCAAACAACTGCGTCGCGCACACCATGACGCTCGCCGGCGGCAAACTGGTCCACATGTACAAATGGGAAGCAGCAGAAGCGCTCCGGCTCATCGAAACCGAGCGCATCACCGTCATGAGCGGCGTTCCCGTCATGGCCCGCGAACTCATCACTCATCCGGACTTCGATACACGCGACACTTCGTCTCTCACCTCGTTAGGCGGAGGCGGGGCGCAACTCCAACCGGATCTCGTTCAGAAAATTGAGAACACGGTCGAAACTGCACGACCCGGGACCGGCTACGGCATGACCGAAACCTGCGGGATCATCACGTCTATCGGCTCGGACTTTTTCGTCGACAAACCCGCGAGTGCTGGACCGCCGATGCCTTGTTACGAAGCCCGCATCGTCGACTCCGACGGCAAGGAACTTCCCTCTGGCGAGCGAGGTGAGCTTTGCGTTCGCGGGGCGCAGGTCATCAAGGGCTATCTGAACCGACCGGATGCGACGGCCGAATCAATCGAAGACGGCTGGCTACGAACCGGGGATATCGCGCTCCTCGATGAAGACGGCTTCGTATTCATAGTCGACCGAGCCAAGGACATGGTCTTGCGCGGCGGCGAGAACATCTTCTGCGCCGAGGTCGAGGCCTCGATTTTTGAGCACGCGGCGGTCGCTGAGTGTTCGGTGTTTGGCGTGCCTGACGATCGGCTCGGAGAAGAAGTTGGCGTGGCCATCTTTCTGACAGCCGACGCCAAGCTCACCGCCGACGAACTCCGATCTTTTTTGGCGGAGCGCATCGCAGCTTTCAAGTCACCCCGGTATATCTGGTTCCAGACCGAGCCTCTCCCGCGAAATGCGAGCGGCAAGTTTCTGAAGCGACAACTCCGCGAATTGCTCGATCCCGCGCAAGCGGTCTAGAGCAAGAATCGGGTCGCCGAAGCCGCGCGCAGACCCGCAGGTGCCGACGCCCCTTGCTGCAGACACGCTGAGCCCCGCGTTACGAGGAATTGAGCATGACCACAACATCTGGGCGAGACGCCCTCGAAACTCACGCACCGGAGCACGCCTCCTTGCTGGCAAGACTCGATGCCGGCGCGTGGCAATCCGTGCAGGCTTGTAATCGGGTAGACCTCTTCGACCTTGCCTCCCAAGCAGTTGCACTCCAACACGGCCTCCCGACCCTTGAGCGCCCCTCTCAGCTCGGCGCGAGTCCATGGACAAAGGATTACGTTGCGCGGTGGCGGAAGGCAGATGATCTCGAACTAGAGGATAGAGCGACGCTCCATCTCGCCGAGCAATTTGCGTTTAACGTTGCGAGCACTCAAGCGGATCAGCGCGAAGCCTACTTTGCCGCGCTTCAAGGCGATGCCGTCGTCGTCGCCCAGGCCATCTACGCGGCCGACTTGGTGCCGCGATCACGCGCAGCGCTAGACATTCTCTTTGGCCCAAGCGACTGGTCACAGGGCCCACAAGAACAGGCGCCAGAGCTGGCCGCCGTGATCGATGACGTCATTCGAAGGGTCCCAGCACTACAAGAAATCGACCCCGTCGTGACCGAGCTCGTCCGACTCCTGGGCGCCCGACGACATGCATGTCGCGTTTGCCAATCGGTCCGCAGCTACTCCGCTATGGAGGCAGGGGCCGGCGATGAAATGTTCGACGCGGTCGAGAACTATGATGCGCATGATTTCAGCGACGCCCAAAAGGCAGCGCTCGCATTCGCGGACGGCTTCCTCGCGAGTCCGGCACGATTCGAGTCCGCTGTGGCAAGCACACTTCGAGAAAACTTCGACCCAGGCGCCTGCGTCGAACTTGTCCTCGACATGATGCGCAACGCAACCAACAAACTTGCGGTAGCCCTAGGCGGAGACGCGCCCCGAGTCGAAACGGGATACGAAATTTATGACGTCAAAGCAAATGGCGAGATCGAATACGGACTAACGGCGCCCTAGCCCATCGCCTCGAGCGCGTGCGGGCGCGACGGGTAGGGAACAGCTTGGCCGCGCCATGGATATGGATGCGGATATCGACCTGAGCGTCGGCGGGGGGGGGGCATCCAGGCCTCATTGCCCGCTCAAAATCACCGGCCCCAATCGAGTTGAGATCGCTAAGCTCTCTAACCGACCCAAAAGACGAATCGACGCTGGACAGAACCGGGGCAAACCCGAGATCGAGATCAGCAAGGAGACTAAAATGAAGGATGCACTCGGATACGAAGGAAAGACGGTTGTCATGACAGGCGCCGCCTCAGGAATGGGCTCTGCCGCCGCCTACTTACTCGCCGATCTCGGCGCCGAAGTACATGCGCTGGATATTGGAGACGTCTCCGCGCCTGTTACGCAGTCGATCAAGACGGATATGAAGAATAAAGCGTCGATTAATGCGGCCATCGAGAAGCTTCCCGCCAAAATCGACATCCTCCTCAACTGCGCGGGCGTGCCACATCCCCCTGCCTCGGCGCTCGATACGGTGCTCATCAACTTCGTTGGTCTCCGTCACCTAACAGACACGCTCATCCCGAGAATCCAGGAGGGCGGCGCAATCGTGTCCATCGCGTCGACGGCGGGCATGGCATACAAGAGCAACCTCGATACGGTGCGCGCGTTTCTTTCGCTTGAGACCTTCGAAGATTCACAAAGCTATCTCGAGGGCCAGCCCGACCTCAAGGCGGATCCATACGGCTTCTCGAAGCAATGTATCATCGTCTACACCCAGACCCTCGCCGGTGAACTCGCGAAGGCCGGCGTCCGAATCAACTGCATCAGCCCCTCGCCGACTCAGAGTGATTTCATGGCCAAGCTCACGAAGGAAATTCCGGAGGCCGCCATCACGCCCTTCTTCCCTTCGAACGGTCGCTTCGCCGAGTCCGAAGAAATGGGCCGCGCCCTCGTCATGATGGGCAGTGACCTCGCATGTTTCGTCTCCGGCGTGAACCTGCCCGTCGACTTCGGATACTGCGCAGAAGTCGCCATGGGACAGCGCGACAACTTGATGAACATCACGTAGAGAGTCTGCCTGCGGCGCCCCCAGAAGGGGGCGCAGCAAGGCGTTACTAGACTATTCAAAAGGCTGAGAACTGCCCGTGGCCGTAGACCCTAAATCTGCGGCACTCTCTCGCCATGCTTAGTCGCCTTCTTAAAATCGCGCTCGCCCTACTCCTGGTCGTTGCCCTCCTCGCCACGATCTTCATATTGATTCCCGGTCTCGGCCAAGTCGACGACCCCGGCTTAGAGCCGGTCTTTGATGCGGCGACTGCGCCGCCCGCCCCTCCCGGCCGTCGCGCCCCCGCGAACGCGGACAAGTCTGCATTCTTCGGGGACTTGCACGTCCATACGAGTTTCTCGACGGACGCCTTTATCTTCGGAGTGCGCGCGCTTCCGGACGACGCCTATCACTTCGCGAAGGGCGGAACGATTGCGCATGGTGCGGGATACCCAATCCGACTTTCGAGGCCCCTCGACTTCCTCGCCGTCACGGATCACGCAGAATTTCTTGGGACCGCGCGTGCAGCGGCGCCCGACACTATACCCAGCGTTCGCAATTCGCTCCGCGAGGTTCTGACCCAGGGCAATCGAATTGAGATGACGCAGTTCTGGACAGATAGCGTCGCCTTGATCTCCTCGGGTTCGTTTGGCGCCGCCGGCGCTAACCCTGAAGCAAGCCGCGCCGCCTGGGAGGAAACGGTCGCCTCCGCTGACCGCCACAACGATCCCGGCGTCTTCACGGCGTTCATAGGATACGAATGGAGCAGCGTCGGCATTCATCGTAACGTCGTGTACGGCAGCGAACGAGCACCCGAGCGCCCCTTCAGTTCACTCGACTCCAATCGTGCCAAAGACTTGTGGCTAGCTCTTGAAGAGCAGAACAATGCAGACCAACCGGTAATCGCGATTCCGCATAACATGAACGAAAGCAGCGGACGAATATATCCACGAGAGTCGCGCGAAGATATGGAATGGACGGAAGCGGAGGCCCTGCGGCGGCGGCGCATCGAACCCATCAGTGAGATCTACCAAGTGAAGGGGTCTTCCGAAACGCACCCTAAGCTCTCTCCTAACGACCCCTTCGCCGACTTCGAGATCATCGACTTCCCGGAGTATCGCGGCATCACTTCCGGAGCACCGGGCTCATACTCACGAGACGGACTCCGCGCGGGCCTCGAGCTCGCCATGAAGGACGGCTGGAATCCGTATGTCTTCGGCGTGATCGGTAGTACGGACAGCCACAATGCCAGCTCGCCTGTCGAAGAGGACAAGCACCACGGAAAGCTCCCCACCCTCGACGGAAGCGCCGGAATTCGTTCGGGCGAAGCGCTTCTTATCCCCGCTTCGCAAACTCCGGGCGCGACATGGGGCGGCGGCGGCTTGGCAGGCATTTGGGCCGAAGAGAATACTCGCGAGTCGCTATTTAACGCGATGCAGCGTCGCGAGACATTCGCCACCTCGGGACCGCGGATCTCGGTACGCTTCTTTGGTGGCTGGGACTACGATCGTGAAATCCTAGCGAGTGCGAACCCCATCCGTGCGGCCTATCAACGTGGCGTAGCCATGGGCGGAGACCTCCCGGCGAGGACCGACTCCGTCGCGATGGCACCTAATGCCGCTCCGCGCTTCATCCTCTGGGCCGACAAGGATCCGAGCAGCGGGAACCTCGACCGCCTTCAGATCATTAAGGGATGGGTGGATGCGACAGGGAAGAGCACCGAACAAGTCTATGACGTGGCGGCATCCGACGGACGAAGCCGCGATTCCGAGACCGGCCTCTTTACCTCCGTTGGGAATACCGTCGATGTGCCGAATGCGAGCTATGCGAATACGATCGGCGCCACACACCTCGAAGCGGTCTGGACAGACCCTGACTTCATTCCAGAACACAATGCCTTCTACTACGCGCGCGTTTTAGAAATCCCAACGCCGCGTATGTCGACCTACGACGCGAAGACACTTGGCGTTAAAGCCCCCGAACCCGCCACGCTCCAAGAGCGCGCCGCCACCTCAGCAATCTGGTACACCGCCCCGCGCTAGCGCGTAGACAGCCCCGTCTCAAACGACGAAAGATCGTCGGCATCAACCCGTTCCTTGTAGACCGCGAAGCAATGAGGCCACTGTGTCACGATTTTGCCGGCGGCGGTTCGGTAATAGTCACTCGCCCCGACCTGCCAGACCTCGACACTGTTGAGTTCCTCTTGAAGACCCGTGTTGTACTCGTCCATGACGTCACGCCGAACATCTATCCAATCGACTCCGGCAGCTTTTGTCTCGTCTACAAGCCGCAACATATATTCGATCTGAAATTCGAGCATCAATATAATCGAGTTGCCGCCGTTCGTGTTCGGTCCGTAGAGCATGAAGAGATTTGGGAAACCGCTCGTAGTGACCCCGAAATAGGCTTCAGGGCCCTTCTCCCACGACTCACGTATGCGCAGCCCATCCCGCCCTTCGAAGTCGATGACGCTGGCAAATTTCTGCGTCTCGAAGCCCGTCGCGAGAACGAGAGTATCAACCACTCGCTCCTTCCCGTCCTTCGTAACGACACCGCCCTTCGTCACTCGCTCGATCGGATCCACTACGAGTTCGACGTTAGGCAGATTAAAGGCCTGTAGGTAACTGTTTGAGGCCAGCGGTCGCTTTGAACCGAACGGATGGTCGGGTGTCATCTGAGCGCGAAGGGCTGGATCCTCGATCACCAGCAGCGCGTCTCGCCCCATATCCTCGGCTGCCTTAAAGAACCCAGGCTCTAGATAAGTCAGCGACATTTCAACGACGTTGAAGAGCTGCGTCCGGCTCTCTTCCATGAGCTCCGGCTTGTCCTTGAATGCCTTCTTTTGCTCGTCGTCGTACGGAACATTCGCTTTGGGCAGCACCCAGTTAGGCGTTCGCTGGAACACGTGGAGTTGCCCGAGCTTCGGCACGATTTCCGGGACGAACTGAACCGCACTCGCGGCGCTACCGATCACGGCGACTCGCTCATCCGTGAAGTCGTGATCGTGATTCCAAGCTGCCGAATGCCACGTCGTTCCTTCAAAGGAATCGAGTCCCGGGATATTAGGATTGGCCGGCTTGCCGAACATACCAACCGCACTCACGACAAACTGAGACTCGACCTCTTCACCCGTATCGAGAAAGAGGCGCCATCTAGCCGACTGTTCATCCCACCGCGCCGATTTCACGCCCACGCCAAGTCGCAAATGCGGATCGACGCCATTCTCACGAGCCACGCGCTCGAGGTACTCACGGATCTCGGTATGCGGTGGGTAGGGCCGGGACCAATCCGGGTTCGGTGCGAAGGAATAACAGTAGAGATGAGCAGCAATATCGCACTCGACCCCAGGGTAGGTGTTGCGCTGCCAGGTCCCACCGACGCGAGGCTCACGATCGAAAATCAGGAAGTCATCCTGCCCACGTTCGAGTAACTTAATGCCCGTGCAGAGGCCGCCGGCTCCAGCGCCAATAATTGCAAATCTTGTCTTGATGAGTTCGGGCACGAAATGATCTCCTGGCAATTGGGTAGGGATCCATATTGTGCACAAACAAAACGCCCCTGAAACCCACAGAATCGCACCCTTCCCGGGCCGAAAGACCGGCAATCCAGGCTCTCCTCCAAGACTCCAAACTGAACTCGGAGGGCAAGCCTTAAATTCTCTCTCTCACTATGCTCCGCCCGCCAATTTAGGAGAGTGAATATGAGCGCAATAGCTACAGAAGAGCCTGTGCCGACGGATACAATGCTCCGCACCCCGGAGCAGGAACAGGCCGAGAAGGGGCTAAACGTCGCGCCCGCCGCAGACCTCGCCCTCGACGAAATCAACCCGCTCAATGCGCATCTGTTCCGGGAGAACCGCTGGCACGACTACTTCAGCCGACTCCGCGCGGAAGACCCCATCCACTTCAATGAACTAGATAGCGCGGGCCGATATTGGTCCATCTCGAAATACGAAGACATCAAATCTGTTAGTTCCGACCCTAAGACCTACTCCTCGGCTCAGGGAATCACGCTGGGCTTCAGCCCTGGCCGCGATGCCCCGCTGCTCTTTCCGCCGAGCAGCCCGTCCTTCATTTCTCAGGACGGCGAGGGGCATGATGACCAGCGCAAGACTGTCCAGCCATCCGTCGCGCCTCGAAACCTGGCAAAGCTTGAACCGATCATCCGAGAGCGCACGATCAGCGTCCTCGAATCGCTTCCAGAAGGCGAGGGATTTGATTGGGTCGACAACGTCTCAATCGAGCTGACGACCATGATGCTCGCGACCCTCTTCGACTTTCCTTTCGAAGACCGCCGAAAACTAACAAGATGGTCGGATATCGTCTTCGCGATCCCGCAGCCCGGCGGCGTCGTCGAAACTCAAGAGCAGAAGCATGACGAACTGATGGAGTGCGTTGCGTACTTCACCGAGCTTTGGAAAGACCGCCGAGCAAACCCCGGCAACGACCTCGTATCGATGCTTGCCCATGGCGAAGCCACAAAGCACCTTTCCGCCGCAAACCATCTCGGCAACCTTCTCCTTCTCATAGTCGGCGGAAACGACACGACGCGAAACACCATGTCCGGCAGCGTCTACGGACTCAATCAATACCCCGACCAATACGACAAGTTGATCGCCGATCCGACTCTCGTGAAGAAGATGGTGCCGGAAATTATTCGATGGCAGACGCCGCTTGCCTACATGCGACGGACGGCCACTCAGGACGCTGAACTCGGTGGAAAGTCCATCAAAAAAGACGACCAACTTCTGCTCTGGTACATCTCCGGCAATCGCGACGAAGAAGTCTTTGAGAATGCCGACGCAATTGACATCGAACGATCGAATGCCGGCCGCCACCTCTCCTTCGGCTGGGGCCCCCACTTCTGCATGGGAAGTCGTATGGCCGAATTACAGCTGAAAATTCTTTGGGAAGAAGTCCTTGGTCGCTCCGAGCGCATGGAAGTACAAGCCGAACCGGAGCGGACCTTGTCTTCCTTCGTGAAGGGTTATACGCACCTGCCTGTGACTGTTAAGCGCAAATAGGCGGCTCTGATCCGGATCAGTCTGAGCTTAAATTCTCAACACAGCGCACCACTTCGCGCTGATACTCCTTGCCGCGTTCGTTCAAGATGTCCAACATATTAAGCGAGGTCGGCACGTAGCCAAAGCCGATGTCGTGGCGCGGATGCCACTGAAAGATTGATCCGCCAAGGCCCATCCATCCGAAGAAGCCCTGCCTCCCGTCGTTGAGTGCACGACCGAGCACGCTTTCCTTCTGGCCCTTCGACGTCTCGTCGACGAACTCATTCACGCCGCCCTGTGAGAAAACCGAGGGCATGATGCTCATGTCGGCGAATACGGTATCTCCGTGCAGCGCATCCCAACCCTTCACACTTAGATACTGCCGGCCGTTCCA
>Ga0115568_10003119_pt1 | contig 11350 bp, 8 predicted proteins | sample COGITO_mtgs_1204_FD_87296 | JGI IMG/M metagenome (GOLD analysis project Ga0115568, IMG submission 87296) | Pelagic marine microbial communities from North Sea - COGITO_mtgs_120426 | ecosystem: Environmental > Aquatic > Marine > Epipelagic | place: Germany:Helgoland, sampling site Kabeltonne...
GTTTTGGATTTGCGCCCAAGGTGTAAATGGCGTTAGTGACATTTCAATGGACACTTTATTGTCGTGTTTTATTGTTGGAGCAGTTGCAATAGCTGCAACACCCGGGGGAATCGGCCTCTATCCTATTTTTGTTACTGCAGCTTTAGTATATGGCGAACACGATGCGGTGGAAGCTTCCAGCTTTGCTATTTTAATGTGGGTGGTCCAAACCGTATTCCTCGTCGTATTTGGCCTTTTTTCATTATTTGCAATCAACGTTAAATTAAAAGTTTCAGACGTTAAAATAAAACAGTAATTGGCTAAAGTTAAAACAACATATTTTTGTAAAAATTGCGGCAGTGAATCACCCAAGTGGGTTGGAAAATGTGCAGCTTGCAATGAATGGAATACATTTATCGAAGAGGTAATTAGTAAACCTAATAAAGGAACTTTACCAGGATTAGTTGATTTTACCAATACCGCAACGCCGGTGTCAATCAAATCAATAGATTCTGCAGCGCACCCAAGAATTAATTTAAAAGACCGCGAGCTGAACCGTGCTTTGGGGGGAGGATTAGTACCTGGTTCAATGATTCTATTTGGTGGCGAACCTGGCATTGGTAAGTCAACGCTCATGTTGCAAATAGCCATTAAAAAAAATACGTTAAAAACACTTTATGTTTCTGGTGAAGAATCAGAACAACAAATAAAAATGCGCGCAGATCGCATTGGTATTGACAATGAAAATTGCGTCATATTAGCCGAAACATCATCACACAGAATACTGAAACAAATAAAAGAAATAAATCCTGACCTGCTTATTATAGATTCTATTCAGACGCTTTTCTCAGAAAGCCTGGATTCTTCTCCTGGAAGTATCTCTCAAATTAGAGAATGCACTTCTGAGCTATTGCGTTTTGCTAAGAGTACCAACACTCCTGTATTCCTTATTGGACATATTACTAAAGATGGAACCCTTGCAGGTCCAAAAGTTTTGGAACACATGGTTGATGTGGTTCTGCAATTTGAAGGAGATCGCAATCATGTATATCGCCTGCTCCGGTCCGTAAAAAACCGATTCGGATCTACTAATGAATTAGGAATTTACGAAATGCAAGGGTCCGGATTGCGAGAAGTCTCAAATCCTAGCGAATTATTAATCAGTAACAATGACCAAGAATTAAGTGGTGTTGCCATTGCGTCGATGCTTGAAGGAATGCGCCCCATGCTCATAGAAATTCAGGCGTTGGTTAGTACGGCCGCATATGGAACTCCCCAGCGCTCTGCAACTGGGTTTGATTTAAGACGCCTGGGCATGTTATTGGCAGTTCTTGAAAAAAGATGCGGTTTTAAATTAGGGTCAAAAGATGTTTTTTTAAATATCGCTGGAGGCATTAAGGTAGATGATCCTGCCATAGATCTAGCCGTAGTTTGTGCAGTATTATCCTCGAATGTAGATCTTCCAATTGCCAAGAATACCTGTCTTGCTGCTGAAGTTGGATTATCAGGAGAAATAAGACCCGTATCTCGTTTAGATCAGCGAATATTTGAAGCCCAAAAACTAGGCTATCGACAAATAATAGTTTCTGCCAACAATAAAGGTTTGAATGAAAAAGATTACGAGATAGAAGTCGTTCAAGTTCGTAAAATAGAAGAGGTATTCAAGAGGTTGTTCGCCTGAAGCTATCTACACTCGTCCAGTCAAGAAAGTCTATTAATCATTGGATATGATTTCAAAAAGTTCTGTTAATTTTGGAATTAAAATTACTTCAATCCTTCTATTTTTCGCTTTATCCTCCCCAACTGGTATGAATTTACTTCGTCCGGCAGCCGTCAATATTTTAGGGTCAATAGAGCTACTTGAAGTCATTATTTTCACAACTGCTGTTGCTCTCAAAACAGACAATTCCCAATTGTCCTTTGGATGTCCAGAACCACGCATTTCATCTGTATCCGTATGCCCCTCAACAAGTACATCAATTTCATCTTGACCTTCTAAAGCTTTTGCTAATTGAACAATGGCTTTTTTGCCTTCAGATCCTACATCTGTTTTGCCAGAAGCAAAAAGCAATTTTGCCTCCATACTGACATATACTTTACCATCTTTTTCCTCGACAGTTAAACCTTTATCTTTAAAGCCTAGAAGGGCATCAGCAATTTTCTGCCTTAATGCCTCCGCTGCGGCATCTTTTTTAGAAATTATTTCTTCCAATTCATTAACGCGTTTCTCTCTTGCCTCAAGGTCCGTTTGCAACTGTGCAAGCCGATTTTCTTTTTGATTCAATTCTGTCGCTAGCCTATTTAATTCATCCTCTTTCTTCTGCAATTCCAGTCTCGCAGCATCCAGCTCCTTTCCAAGTAATTGACTCTCTCGCTCAGAAAGTTTTAACAAAGCGTCATATTGATCTTTTAATATCTTATGATTCTCCTTAATTTCCTCATATTGCCGAAGCGTTTCTTTATACGACCGTTCTAAATTGGCCAGGTCTTCAGACACAATTGTATGCTTTTTCTTGAGCTCGGTAAGTTCAGATTCAATCTCTAGCTTTTCCGCCTCACAATCTTGAGATTTTGTTTTAAATAGCTCTGCATCAGCAAGAGACTTGTTGTACTTCGCTTCTAGTTCTTCGTATTTACGAGCCGGTACACATCCAACTAATGTAAGAAACGTAATAAGACAAATAAGTGAGATAAATTGCTTCATTGAAATGATTTTTTCAAGTGTAAAATTGAGTAAACTTAAGCAAACAATAACCGAACCATTCATTCATTTTTACACATATTTTTGTTACTTCAAAAGAAGTTTCTCCATAAAAAAAGGGGCAATCGCCCCTTAAGTCATTGTAAGCACTCTACTTATTTCTTTTTTTCTTTCGATAGAAAAACCTCGGTCATGTCACGGTATTCCATCGCATTTTGAGGGAAATTTCTAACATTTAACCCTAATAACCGGATGTATTCATCGTAATACAGACTTATGAATGCAGCATCATCAATAAGCAATTGATCGCAAGCAACGTATAACCTGTTTCGTTCCTCTGGATCCATTTCCGCTAACGCCAATTCAAATATTGAATCAAACTGAGGGTTATTATACCTGTGGGCATTTGGGAACGAACTTTCGTTCTCCCCTAATGGTACTGTTTTTCCATAAAACAGCTTTAAGAAATTTTCAGGATCTGGATAATCAGCGACCCAGGCAGTTCTCCACATTTCACACTTTCCAGTAGTAAACTGCTCAATAAGAGTAGAAAACTGCATCCTTTCCATTTTCAAGGTTACACCTAGATTCTCTTCTATCATATTTCTAATGGCTTGCGCAGCAATGGTATTGGTCTGACCACCTTCGTTGAAAAATAATGTTATTTCGGGGAACCCTTTACCTCCTGTATAACCAGCCTCAGTAATCAGTGCTTGGGCTCTTTCCACATCAAAATCAAAACCCTTAACCTTTTTAATATCATAAATTTCCATTGGTGGAACGAAACCGTGTGTTGCAGGATGCCCCTCTCCTTGCAGTGTGTAATCAATCAATTTATCACGGTCTATTGCCAAGTTAAAAGCTTGACGGACTCTCCTATCTTTAAAGTAATCTGCAGTATGCAGAAATCCATAATATTGCGTACCTAATGCTGGTATTGACTGATATTGATATTTCAAACCTTTACCAGTTTGGGCATCGTCAACGCTACCCATTACTGTACCCATTTCTTCTACAGGTAATTTAAACATGAGGTCAAGTGCTCCCTTATTAAACTGCAAAAGCTCTGTTTTCTTTTCTTTTGCGAAAGTGAATTTAACTAAGTCCAAATAAGGCAATGAGTTCCCAAATTCATCTTTCCCCCAATAAGAAGGATTTTTCTCTAATAATACTTTTTTACCTTCTTCCACTTCAAGCACTTGAAATGGTCCAGTACCCACACAATGTGTTCTCATTTCATTTCCATACTTGTCAACTGCTTCTTTTGGAAAAATCCAGCAGCAGTTGTGAGCGACGACTTTTTCAAATGCCGCAAATGGTTTTTCCAACATGATTTTTACTTCATAGTCTCCAGTAACCTGAATACCATTGACTGAGATATCTTCTACGCTTCCATTTTTTGTGTTCTCATAATATTCATTCGCCCCTACCACACGGTCTTGAAACATTCCGAACAATTTATTATTCCCACCGAATTCGCATAGTTTAGTGAAGCAATACTTAACATCTTCCGCAGTTACCTCTCTGCCTTTTCCCTCAGGAAAACAAGGGTCATCATGAAAAAACACTCCTTTTCTTATCTGAAAAGTGTACGTTCTACCATCTTCACTAATCTCCCAATTTGAAGCAATATTCCCCTCTATTTCAAGTGTTTCTTGACTGAATTTTAGAAGGCCTTGGTATACTTGATTTGCAATTCTATGAGATACTACATCCACTAAGCTGTGGGGGTAAAGATTTTTAAAATCTTCAACCTCGTTCATTCTAAACATTCCACCAGCGTAAATCTTCTCTTTTACATCATTGTGTGTGTAAAATCCCTTAAGTTCAACCATTTTCTCTCCTTCTTCCACTACGGGTTCAGGACCACCACAGGACGTAATCAGGGCTAACGTAATAAGAACAGGCAGTAACTTCTTCATATAAAATTTATTTGCTCACTAGCTTTAATAACCGTGCAAATATAATAATATTAGTGACATACTTGAAGGTTGAAAATTGCCTAAAAGTCTTGCGACAACTATACTTTTTAACCCATATATTCGTATTTACACTGGCAACAGATTCTGAACATTGCATACATCATGTATTTACATAGCTTTCGTCGTTTATTTATGCGGTTTCGTCGCAAATAGTAGCCTGTGCCAATCCAATGTAGTCCGTAAAAAATTGACTCTTACTACCGATAGCATTTTACTTGACACCAATATTATCGCAATTAATACACTAGAAATTGCAATAAACGGGGAGATTGTCAACACCAAGAAGTACAGTTACAATGCACACTCAAAGCATTTACTATGGCGCGGAGATCTACCCACCACTATCGAATTACACTATCGAACTTTAAAAATAGATTTAACCAGAACGTACCGTAAAAAAGATACCAATCGAATTGAATCGAATTTGGAAACACCAGACCAAATTTTCAATTGGACGGCAAATGACAAATCAAATACCGATCTATTTGGCTTCTCATCCTTGAATAAATCGGGAAGTATTTCAAGAGGAATTAGCTTCGGAAACAATCAAGACCTCGGAGTCATCTCTAACCTAAGCCTGCAGCTAAATGGAAAAGTTTCAGATGACATTAACATTTTAGCATCCATCACCGACGATAATATACCCATACAACCAGAAGGAAACACCTTACAACTGCAAGATTTTGACCAAGCATACATTCAGTTGTTTAATACAAAATCGAAACTAACAGCCGGAGATTTTTGGTTAAGGCGCCCTAAAAGCTACTTCCTCTCCTATCAAAAGAAAGCACAAGGAATTTCTTTTAAAACCAATCTAATGGAGACCGATTTAAAAAATAATTTTTGGAAAGTTTCTTCAAGTCTTGCGTTATCAAAAGGTAAGTTTTCGAGGAATATCGTGCAGGGTCAAGAAGGAAATCAAGGGCCTTACAAGTTGATCGGCGATAATGGAGAACGCTTTATTATTGTGCTCTCTGGTACAGAACGCGTCTTCATTGATGGACGCTTATTAACGCGCGGACAGTCCAACGATTACACCGTTGACTACAATACAGCAGAAATTACTTTTACACCCAAAAATCTGATTACTAAAGACCGAAGAATTATCGTTGAATTTCAATACTCAGATAAAAACTATGCCCGTTCGCTATTTCAATTTTCATCCGATTATCAGAAAGATAAATGGGGGGTTGGTTTTCAGGTTTATTCTGAGCAGGATAGCAAAAATCAACCGCTTCAACAATCACTTTCTGATGAACAAAAAATTCTTTTGAGCTTAGCTGGAGACAATATTAATTCGGCATATAGTCCTGGTATTGATAGCGTTGGATATTCAACCGACCTAACACTCTACAAAAAAATAGATAGCCTCGGGTACAGTAATATTTATGTGTATAGCACGAACCAAGACAGTGCATTTTTTCAACTGAGCTTTACAGAGGTGGGACAAGGAAATGGTAATTATGTCTTGGATGATTTCACTTCCTTCGGAAGAGTGTATAAATGGGTAAAGCCAGACACAGTTGCTGGCGAAACGCTGCTTAATGGTAATTTCGAACCTATTATTATTCTTGTTCCTCCTCAAAAAAGACAAATGGTTGTCTTGGGAACGTCTTATAATTTTTCACAGCATACCAAACTGGGTTTTGAAGGTGCGTTATCTAATAAAGACGTCAATACGTTTTCATCTCTTAACTCCCAAGATAATGTAGGTTATGGTTTTGAAGGTCATTGGAATACACGAAAACCCATTTCGAGTGATTCAACAGGCTGGATCTTTCTTAATAAAATTGATGCAGAATATAGATCTGCAGAATTTAGCAGTATTGAACGCTACAGGCTCGTTGAATTTGAAAGAAACTGGAACCTTTTGGGTAAAGATTTGACCGGTGATCAAATCATGGGTAAAGGAAATATAGGGGTTCAAAAAATGGGGGTTGGATCGGTGCGTTATTTCATTAATACATTCCAATCCATCAAAGAATTCTCAGGAAGAATGAATGGAGGAGAACTAAATATTAATCAAAACGGAACTAAAATTAAATACCGAGGAGTATTAACTCAAACTTCGGGCTTTGAAACGACGAATTTCTTCAGGCATAAATCAGATTTATCTCAGGATATCAATTGGCTGAGAATAGGCTTTGTTGACGAATTTGAGCAAAATAAATTTTATTTTGATCAAACCGATTCGTTATTAGGTAATAGCTATCAATTTTACGATTGGAAAGGCTACGTCTCAAATGTAATCGGAAATCAAAATTCAAACCAATTTGAAATCTATTTTCGCCAAAGATCCGACAAACTTAGGTATGCAAATGTATTGAGCCCTGCAACAACTTCTGAGCATTACGGCATTACTCTTGGCCTTAAAAACAACGCTAAACATAAATTCAAAACAAGATTCGAGTACCGCACGTTAAAAATTGTGAATGATTCTGTTACCAGTGTCTTACCAGACGAGACGCTACTGGGAAGAGTAGAATATTCACTCAAAGCTTTAAAAGGCTTCATCTCGAGCTCAACATTCTATGAAATTGGTTCGGGTCAAGAGTTAAAAAAGCAATTCGCATATGTACAGGTTCAAGCAGGACAAGGTATTTATGCCTGGAACGATTACAACGATAATGGAGTCAAAGAAATCAATGAATTTGAAATTTCTGCCTTTCCTGATCAAGCTGATTATATTCGAGTTTTTACGCCAACCAATGAATACATAAAAACGTACACGAATCAATTTAATCAAATTCTTAATCTAAGACCGTCTGCCATATGGCAGCAAAAAAAAGGGTTACGTAAGTTTCTATGTCATTTCAGCAACCAATCTTCTTTGAGAATAGATCGGAAAACCAATGAGGAATCTGGAAATACAGCTTACAACCCCTTTATTACTTCAATTAATGAGTCCGCACTTGTTGCATTAAATTCATCAATTCGAAATACCATTTTCTACAATCGAAGCAATCCAAAATTTGGATTGGATTATACTTACAAAAAAGTAGATGGTAAATCTCTTCTTACATCTGGTTTCGATTCTCGGAGCATTAACCAACATGAGTTGCGTATCAGGTGGAACTTGAATAGAAAATTTACCTTCATTTCCTTTCAGGAAATAGGTAGTAAAAGTAATTCTTCCGATTATACAACTGGTCGAAACTACCTCCTCAATGTTTTTAGTCTTAAACCAAAATTCTCCTACCAACCAAACACCTCTTTTCGTGTTTCAATACTTAATGAAACTACCAAAAAGGAAAATACCATTGATCTTGGCGGAGAGGTTGCAGAGATTATCGATTTTGGTGCTGAATTAAGATTGAATAAAGCAACAAAAGGTTCATTGACCGTGCTGGTGAATTATATCGCAATTAAGTTCGATGGCGATGTAAATTCTTCTTTAGGATTTGAAATGTTAAATGGATTAAAAAATGGAAGTAATTTTACATGGACTGTTAATTTTCAAAGAACACTCGCAAACAACCTCCAGGTCAGCCTTAATTATCTCGGTAGAAAATCAACTAGCAATCAGGCAATTCACTCTGGAGGAATACAAGTGCGTGCCTTTTTCTAAAGGCTAGAATCAGAAATAAAAGAGTACAAGTAGATTTACTTAAGTGAAAAAGCCGTAGATGAGATTTCCGCTCCCTCACAGAATATTTTAACAATATACTCCCCAGCATTAATGGCATTTTCTACATCGTAGAAAATACATAAGTCCATGTTTTCTTTTTGATAATTCACCACTCTTTTGACACTGGCCTCCATTTGCCCCCCATCGATACCAAACATTTCTGGATTACCATCATTTAAAACACCACCTTCTGGGGAGATAATCCTCATATATATGATTTTATCTCCAGCCACTGCAATAGGATTAGCCATTATTGTAAAACATGCTCTTATCATGTTCGTACTCTTTGCCCGAGGCGTTTCTTTAAAGCTACCCGAAGACCTCACTCTTAGTGCATCTGCTTTAGCCCCTGAAGTCATTAAACGAGAACCTATATTTACCTTTTCCGCCAATCCATCTTTCACATCTGTTAGGTCCTTTATTTTATTATCCTTTAAACTGATGGTGGCTAACTGATCTTCAATTTCTCCACGATATTGTATATTCATTTTGTTTAAGGAGTCAATTTTATGGACTTGAAAGCGCATTACTTTTCTCAGAGTTTCTGTTTCTTTGCGGAGTTTGTAAATCGTTCTAGCGTCTCTCTTTCCACTCTTGCGCATATCCTCCAGTTCAACCATCAAAGCCGTTACTCTTTCCTTTTGCCCCCTGATACTATCCAACATGTCCTGGTTATCCGTTTGCAGCGTGTCCATTTGCTCAAGCATTGCTTGTAAATTTTCTCTAAGGTCAGTAGACATCAAGTCAAGGCCACTAGATCCAAGATCCGCTTCCATTTCTTTGATGTAAGAATTGAGGTTTTGATTTTCAATGGCACACACCTGCTTCAGATTACTAAAATGACTCCATTGATAAGCACATAAAGACAGGGCTCCAATCAGAATAATAATTAACGTTATATACAGCGGGTCTCTCTTTTTGCTTTCTTTTGATGAAGAAGTTGGTGGGTTCTCTGAAAATGAAGAATTTGTCATAATACGTTAATTTAATTCAAAAGTAATGCCATAATTCAATATATTATTGTCCTGAGTACATAGAAATTAACAGTCCGGTATCAATTTATTATGCTACGCGATTTTATCACTCTCATTTTCCCCAATTATTGCATTACATGTAACAGTTCCCTTTATAAGCAAGAAAAATTCATTTGTCTACAATGTAAAAACGAACTGCCGGAACTTTTTTATTCAGCAGACACAACGAATCCTGCTGCAAAACTGTTAACAGGAAGAACAAAATTTAACACCTGCCTTCCCTTATATTACTACCAAAAAGGAGGAAAGGTTCAAAAGATTTTGAAATCAATGAAATACGGAAATCAAATAGAGCTCTGTGAATTTTTGGGCAGTTTAATTGGAATCAAATTGAAGTCTTTTGAAGACTTAAACGATATTGATGTTATTATTCCAGTTCCATTGCATCCAGATAGAGAGAAAAAAAGAGGGTATAACCAAAGTTATTACTTGGGGCTCGGCATTGCTAGTGTTTTAAATATCGACGTATTGGAGAAAGCGATTATTAGAAAGGTAAATAATGCCACTCAAACCAATAAGTCCAGACAAGATAGATGGCAAAATGTCAATGACATATTTTCCCTTTCGTCAACAAAATCGTTAAGCAATCAGCATGTTTTATTAGTAGACGATGTGATCACAACTGGTTCGACCATTGAATCTTGTTGCAATGTTTTAAACAAAGTGAATGGCATTAAAATTAGTATTGCTACTTTAGCGGGCGCTTAATATGGTAAAGCAGTTAACTATAACTAAAACGTCAAACTTAGCTCAGAAATACGGCGAATTAAGTGTACAATTAGGTGCCTTAATTAGTGATGAGAAAAATCTATATGCCAACTTAGCTAATGTAAGTGCTGCGTTGAAGCAAGAGTTTGACTTCTTTTGGGTAGGGTTTTATTTAGTAGACACACCCAAAGAATTAATTCTTGGACCGTTTCAAGGCCCCATTGCATGCACTCGAATCAAAAAAGGTCAAGGTGTTTGTGGTGCTTGTTGGGAACAAGGCAAGACCATTATTGTGGATAATGTTGACAATTACCCGGGTCATATTGCCTGTAGTGCAGAATCAAAATCTGAAATTGTAATCCCGGTATTCCAAGACGAAGAGGTCATTGCAATATTAGATATTGACTCAAATCAATTGGATTATTTTAATACAACAGATGCCGCTGGATTAGAGAATATTTGCCAAATCATTTCCGATACGCTATGAAACTGGGAATAATACTTATCGTTTTTGCTGTTAGTTTATTCTGTTTTTCATGTGCACAAATAGCACCGTTAACTGGCGGAGCTAAAGACCAATATCCCCCTGTATTAGATCAAGACCGAGTACATCCTGCAAATTATAGTGTCAACTTCGCATCGAAAGGAGCCCTTCTGGTATTTGATGAATATTTCAAACTGGACCAAACCAAAACGATTTCAATTAATCCCGGAGTATCAACACTACCTCAATTCAAAGTAAAAGGTAAAAAACTCTATATCCAATTAGATTCCGAACTTGAAAAAAACACCACGTACACTATTAATTTTGGCAATGCAATTAAGGACATCGCTGAAGGAAATGAATTGCAAAACTTTAAATATGTGTTTTCAACAGGTGCGTTCATCGATTCTCTAGAACTAAGAGGGACCGTCTATAGTTCAAAACAAGGGATTCCTCTTGAAGGAGCAATAGTTGGTTTATACAAAACCTTAGGTGATTCCGTCCCTTATTTCTCCCAACCCAATTACGTCGGGATAACCAATAGTGCTGGATGGTTTTCCATTGAGAATATCAAGGAAGGGACCTACAAAACAATCGCATTAACCGATGAAAATGGGAATTACAAATACGATGAACAATCAGAAGGAATTGGTTTTTGAAAAGAACCCATTATTATTGATAAAGTTGATTACAATGCCTAAATGGTTAAGCTTTATGCCTTTTATCCGGAATCAAAAAACATCACGGTTATAAAAAAGGTAGGGTTTACCAATGGATGCGCAAAAGTAATTTTCAATAAAGGGGTAAATATTGAGAGGTTTCGACCTTTAGAAA
>Ga0115568_10003134_pt1 | contig 11333 bp, 10 predicted proteins | sample COGITO_mtgs_1204_FD_87296 | JGI IMG/M metagenome (GOLD analysis project Ga0115568, IMG submission 87296) | Pelagic marine microbial communities from North Sea - COGITO_mtgs_120426 | ecosystem: Environmental > Aquatic > Marine > Epipelagic | place: Germany:Helgoland, sampling site Kabeltonne...
CCAAGGTATAAATGCTAACTTTAACCCCAAGCGAGAGCAATGCTATGACCAGATAAGTCACACTAAATCCACCCATTCCTTCGACCTCAATGGCATCGGCATTGTCCAAATACTCGCTCAGTAATGGCAGATAGATCGGTGCAGCGATTCCGACATGAAGAGGACAATAATGAGTTATAACCGGACTAACATTAATAGATTGAGATAGCATTACTTGTAGCGCCTTGATTTTAAATGTGTAAACTGTAGAATAAAAAAAAGCACAAAGCGTTGATTATGCCATGCGTAGCGCCGCCAAACAAATAGTGATCGATTCGTGTTGCTCGCACAACTGAAAGACGTGCAGTCGAATCCGCATCTAAGGCAGTAGCGCGATGCTGACAAAGAACCTCTCTTGGCGATAAGGCTGAAAGCAAGGATACATAATCTGCAATGCGGACTTGCATATTCATACGAATCAAAGGCCGAGCACCCGACGATGCGCTTCAGCCGCATCCGGCATACTGAAACGCGGGCCCATTTTACGAGCTGGCACCCCGGCATAGATGGACATGGGTTCAACATCCTTGGTTACCACTGCTCCCGCAGCAATGATACTTCCCGCGCCTATATTCACACCGCTCATAATGACCGCACGATAGCCGACCCAGACATCGTCTCCGACAACTATTTTCTCATCGATTCCTTTCCAGTCGTACTGTGCATCACGGATCTGCGGCGCAAATCGTATGGGCACCCCAGGCGTTTCGTAATGGTGATCATACTTGCCAACCAAAGACACGAAATTCGCGAACAGCACATGATCTCCAATATCAACATCGCAGCCAATTTCAGAAAACCGGCCGATGTAAAAATTACGTCCAATTTTGACGTGATTCTTGCCATAGATAAACACTTGTCGACCTGCATGAAAGCCGCTGCCAATTGAATATTCGCGCCACTTCACTTTAACCAAATATAGGTCTCTTAAATGCTTTAAGTGTTGAAATGTATGCATAAAACCCTCCCTCTGTAATTTCTAAATTTAGATTTTAAAAACGATTAATACCATGTTCGATAGACTCGCTGTTATCATTAATGATAATATATCTCTTTTAACTTGCGAGACAACCAAACCAGTCGAACAAGCAACGACTTACTGTGTACACCATCTTCAAACCAACGATCGACCTCCGGATTAACCGCTATCATTGGAGGATGATGCAGCGGAAAGCGTTGTTTAGCCGCCGACACTTCCAGGCCCGAAAAATGCGCGGTATGCTCCCCTGACTTATTGAATCCGATGTTTTCAGTTAAATTCAATTTTGGAATAATGACGCACCCGCTTCTTTGCCAAATCGTAAGAATAAAGCGATATGCCCAGCTATCACGACGTTTCAGGTCAACCTGGCGAAACATCCAGCTCCAGTAAGCTCGTGCCCGGTAGTTCCTGAACACACGCTTACAAATCAGATTCCATGACCATCGATCCCGCCAAGCATTCATAGACGGGTCAAATTGATCCCATGCACGCTTCCAAGTAGCCCATCCCCAACATTCAAAATAGTTTGAAAAACCGTAATCCGTTTCCATCCCGAATGAGGTCGGCTTACGGTTGTGTCCCGCAATTGCAAAGACCTCTGAAGCATCTGCGTATCTAATTAACAATTCATCGCAAAAGCGAAAGAAGGACGAATCCGGCATCACATCATCCTCCAATATGATTCCCGCCCCACAATCATCCAAGAACCATGAGATGCCCTCTGAAACGTTCTGAAAGCAGCCCATATTTGACTCACGGTACAGGTGCTTCACCTCACACAACCAAGGTAGGTCATTCAGCATGGCTCGCACTGCTGTCACTTTCTCGACGTCCTCTTGCCGATGCGGGCGGGGACCATCACATAGTACCCAGACTCGCTGCGGGGCAATTTTTTGTAGCATTTCAATCTGTCGTCGCGTGCTTTCGGGACGATTAAAATGAATCAATAAAATAGGCGTGTTCATCGCACAATCAATGAGTAAACCATAAACCACTAAAGATCGGCAGACACCTACTCTTTTAACTGACGGTATTGCACCTCAATCGAATCGGCGACCGTCTGTACGACATCGTCGGCTGATTTTCCTTCGGTTTGAATACAAATATCCGCCTCAGTCAGGTTTGCGATTAAGCCGCTAAGATCCAACGTCAGTAATTTCATGCCATGTAAATTAGCTTCGACGGGCGCATATCCAGCCTCTCCATGTAAAGTTGGAAACGCAAAAATATCGTGAGACAAAAAATAGAACGACAGGTCACTTCGGGGCACTTGCTGCGGATCGATAAAGACAACATTCAACTGTTTCTTTTGGCTATAATTCTCGTATAACTGCCGTGCAGGCCCGTTGCCCATAATGGTGAATTTATATTTCACATCATCAGGTAGCCGCGCAAGCGCTTCTAAAACCACCTTAATCCCTTTCCATTCGAGTAATTTTCCAGTGTAGAAAATCTTCAAGACATTCGAGTCCACCGAAACCGTTGCACGTGCCTCTTCAATTTTAAAATCTGCAGCTTCGATCGTCAAAAAGTCGTTCTTGACGACACATTTCTGCCGAGCAAACCTTGGTAAAATGGAGCGCGTTGCCGCGTTGCCAGCATATAACTTCTTCGCCTTGAAAAGAGTCAGCAGCACAAACGGATCGTATAAAGTCACATGCTGAATAAACATCCGTAAGAGTTCCTTCCCCCGAGCCCTTGGAGATAAAAAACGATGGAACCGAAATGGGCAACGCCCACCGCCACTTAACGGATCCAGGTGAAGTTCCTCAGAAAAATACCATAGGAACGAAGGCCAACGATAAGAACCATACGTACTTTTAATACCAATGTTAAAATGTTGCATGCGATAGCGACGAAAAAGATGAAGGAAAAGTCGAAATTCCCAGACATAAGCAGTCAATTGAAAGCCCGCTCCCGGTATGGACTTCAGCACGGTGGCCAAGCCTTTGGGCAGATCCACCAAGTGAACGACGACACTGTCTAGACTGTATTTTCGCACTTGAGCCTCAATCCCCGGATTGATGGCAACTGAAGTAAACAGATGAACCTGAGGCGCACGCGCAGCACACTCCTTCAGGCATTTCCAGCCCAGCTCATGCTCGCTGCCACGATTTTCGCTGCAAGCAAATGCTGAAATTGCTATCGCCATAATAAATGGATCAAACTGGCAGACATGTCTGCATTAGAGACAATGAGCTGCGGGATTAGTATGCGGTTCGAGCCAAAGTGAATCTCGGCCAATGATCGGTCAGATCAAGTCTAACGCCCAACTAAATTAACGCCTAAAAGCACTTTAACTTAGGGATGGGAATCACAAATTGGGCACCCCATTCACGTATATATGAAAGCTGGCTCACAATCTCATCTTGTAGGTTCCATGGAAGTATCAGGATGTAATCTGGCCGCTCTTCTCGAATCATTTCTTCACTGACAATCGGAATGTGGCTACCTGGAAGGTAATGACCTTGCTTAAAATCACAGGCGTCTACGACGAAACTAATAAAATCCTCACGTACCCCACAGAAATTCAACAATGTGTTTCCTTTTGCGGCAGCGCCGTAGGCTGCAACCTTTTTGCCTGCCTCTTTCTGCTCGATGAGGAACTTAAGAAGTTCCACTTTGACCTGATTTACTTTCTCTTGAAAGCCTTTGTAATACGCCAGCGTTTGCATGCCCTTCACTTTTTCTTTTTCTAACAACGTATTCACATTCGAGCTGAGCGGTTGCGGTCCATTAAGATGCTGTGCATAAATCCGAAGCGACCCGCCGTGCGTTGAAATCTCATCCACGTCAAAGATCTCCAATCCATGAGCAGCGAAGATTTTGATGACCGTATAAAATGAGAAGTACGAAAAGTGTTCATGATAGATGGTGTCAAACTCAACTCCATCTACCAAATTCATCAAATGCGGAAACTCCATAGTAATGATACCGCTCGCACTCAACAGAACTTTCATGCCGCCTACGAAATCATTCAGATTTGGAACATGCGCTAAGACATTGTTCCCGAGTAGTAAATCTGCACAAACGCCATCGGCCTTTAGCTTATTTGCCAGTTCGGTTCCAAAAAATTCAACACGTGTATCAATGCCTTTTTGCCTTGCTGCTGCGGCGACTGAAAGCGACGGGTCAATCCCCAAGACAGGCACGCTGCGCTGCTTGAAATACTGCAAGAGATAGCCATCATTTGAAGCCAATTCTACCACTTGCCAGTCCTGATCAATGCCGAAGCGTGAGACCATCATCTCCACATAATTTTCGGCGTGTTTCAGCCAGCTTTTCGAAAAAGATGAAAAATAGGCATAATCTTCACTGAAGATTTCATGCGCTGACTTTAGCTCATCGACCTGCACCAGAAAAGTCCGGTCACTGACATAAAGCTTCAAAGGGAAGTATGACTCCGAACGATTGAGTTGCTTCTTTTTTAAATATGAATTGGACGGAGGGCAAAATCCTAAATCCACAAACACAGAACTTAACGGAAGGGCATCGAATCGACATTTCATAATAATAAAATAAATTAACTAACTATAATTAAAAGATACACCGATGAAATACACTGTCAAATCACAGGCAAGAAACTGAAGGAGTTTGAATGATAACGCATGGATCTAGACGAGCGCCTCATCGCCAGCTCACGAAATCCTCCATTTGATTGACCAAATATTCACTAAACGGGATTGCACAGGTCCATCCTGGCGAAACGGAATTCAAGATGTGAAAGGAACGGGCATCGCCCTCATAAACAAAATCCATCTCTAGGCTCTTGGTTTTCAAATCCAGCAATTGCGCACGAATACCAGACGGCCCCCAGTGTGTGAAATTTTGCTGCCTCAAACCAGTTGCCAGTGGTTGTGAGAGCCTAACCAAATGACTGCGCTGATACTTACGAAGCTCTTCGTAAGCCAAGCGCCGAAAATCAAAATCGGAATGGACCATCATCTGTGAGCCCTGCACCATAATTTGGAACAACTCATTGAAAGCGAAGTTATCCAGTCCTTTGTATTGCTCCCGCCAAAATGCCGGGATCGCAGTCGGTCCGATCTTGTGATGCCCATCGACCGTAACGGTCACATGCACGCCGAGGAAGGGGTTGCGTAAATCAGGAACAGGATAGATGTTGGTTCGAAAGGACCCCGCGGGCTCATCTGACTTCAAATAAAGGCCTTTGAACGGAAAAATCACATATTGCTGACCGAAGCCAAAGGCATGAGCGATCCGATCGGCATAAAGGCCGGCGGCATTCACGACATAGCCGGCATCGAACACCTCACTCGAACTCCAGACCTGATTACCTGCGCACTTTTGAAAGGCTTGGCCCATCATCAACTCGATCCCCCGCTCTTCGGCCTCCTTTCGGAATGCCTCCAATACGCAGACGGGATCTGAGGTTGCAGTGTTAGGGCTCCATAGTGCGTGCTTGTAGGTTTTAACACGCGGTTCTATCTCCCGAGCCTCTTCGGCTGTAATCTTTTGCAGTTCCACCCCATTCACACGGCCACGATTGAGCAATTCATCTAGAACAGGCAGTTCCGTTTCATCCTTCGCGACCACGATCTTGCCACATTCATTGAGCGGGAGTTTTCGTTCACGGATAAAGTCCTTGAGTGCGAGGTTACCATCCCGCGTAAAGCGGGCTTTAAGGCTGTTAGCCGAGTAATAGAAGCCCGAGTGTATCACCCCACTGTTGCGACCACTCCCATGCATACCCATCCGCGCTTCCTTATCGATCACGCACACCGAGCTTTTCGGATGGCGACGCTTCAATGCCAGCGCCAAATTGATGCCGATAATTCCCCCTCCGATGACTAAGTAATCTACAGTTTTTACCATAATATCCTCACATTCTACAATCCGATCACTTGTGGGAACAAATCACGTTTTTTTAATTCCCCTTGAACTTCCCTAATATAAATCGAGTTCATCACAATCACGACATCCGGACGGTAATTTTCGAGAAATTCCGGACCGACATATTGTTTACCAATACCAGGAATGAAATTTCCGAGTAAATGTGGATTAATATCCACCACATGATCAATCGCGCCGATCTCATCAAACTGCGTGAGAAAGCCAACTGCCTTTGAGCCGCCCCCCCAAACCACTACCTTTTTCTGTTCCTCTTTTAATCGAAGTAGACGAACACGCCACTCTCCGAGTAGTTTCTCAACATTCTCGGAAAATTGACGAGTTAGCGATTTCAAAGCTTTCACCGACTCTTCGAGTGGGTGTATTTCCTTTGACGATGTACCAATCGGGCGCGCTTCAATGAATAAATATTGATCATCATATTTAAGAAACAGATCAATCACTTCAAAGTGATGCCTACGAAACAAACGGGACAAAGATGCCGGGCTAAAATAGCTGCAATGCTCACCAAAAATATCCCAAAAAGCTTGGACCTGTAAAATCCGGATAACGCTGGGCACCTCAAAAAATAGAATCGGGTTCGTATCCACACAGGAATCACGGACCGTTTTAAGGAATTCGGCGGCATCATGAATATGCTCCATGGTGTGCCGGCAGATGATACAGTCCGCATGAATTTCAGCATGCTCCCTGCTATAGAAATCTGGGATAAAACGAATCATGGACTGCTCCGTCGCACGCCCCGGCACCCACGCGGGATCTATCCCAATCCCCTGATTATGCCCCAGTTCGCAAATGAGACAAATAAAGTCGCCCTTGCCGCAGCCGATTTCGACCACCTGTTTATTGCGCACATCATATTTCTCTATAAACTCCTCCGTCAAATCTGTGATAAATTTAACAAAAGTTGGTGAAAAACCCTGCTGATCCTCATAGCCTTGAGTGTAATAGTCCCACTCTTTGTCAAATTCTCTGTTGAAGATAAATCCACAATGATTACAGAAGGTTAGCACGATGTCGTGGCGTGGAACCCTGACTGCAGCCTCGTAGCTTTTTATTGCAGCGACGCTCTGAACTGGAGCATTACGAATCGTAAAAAACGACTCGAGGTCAGTGTGCTGACAACAGGGGCAAGCAGTCTGTTTCATAGTAATCTCTAGACCTCCGACATCTGCCTGAAAGCATTCAATCAGACTGCGCAAGAACGCGAGAAAACCATTTCTAGGTTATCATTGATCAATCCCTGCTCACGCAAGCGAGTCAATGTCCGCAAGCGTATGAACTGCGATTCGCGAAATTTCGAGTCATTGAAATTCATTGCTTCAAGCCCATCTCTCAACTCTCGAATCGTGCGCGTCAAATCCAACTGCGGTTGATAGTCCGGAGCCAGTTTCTTATACAGATCGAAATTCACACGGTACGAACGCTTATCCGGTGGGGCATTCAGGTTCACACTTACTTGAGTTCCTGGAATCTCGGACGCCACGGCTTCAGCCAAAGGCTTGATCTGATTATTCCACTCATTTGACCCCGTATTAACTGATACGAAACTGCCGCCATTGCTCTGTTCTCGCAAAACGCCCCATTCAAATGCCCTAGCCATATCCCGCGAATTGATCATGGGACGCCAGGGAGTTCCGTCGCTAAGAATCTCAATATGTCTGTCGACCCACGCTCCCGCTACAAAATCGTTCAATGCGAGATCGAGCCGCAAGCGACTCGAGAAACCACAAGCCGTTGCAAAGCGAGGACACGTCACAGTGAAAGAATCATCAGCCAGCTGTTCCAAATCCTTCTCAGCGGCTATTTTTGAACGCGCATAGGCCGTCAACGGATTCAACTCATCGTCTTCTTTCTTCGGGTACTTGCTCGCTGCGCCGTAAACGCTGCAACTTGAAGCATACACGAATTTCTTCACATTATTACGCTTACACATCTCTGCCAAGCGTATCGCTGCACGATAGTTAACTGCCATCGTTACATCCTCAAATTCATTTCCCATAGGGTCATTGGAGATCGCCGCTAGGTCGACCACTGCATCGACGCCATCCAGAAGGGATTCTGGGAATTGACGAATATCTCCAAAGATCTGCTGATTGAGCTCCACCTCAGGTAGGTGCGATGGATGGCTCAAGCAATGAGCGAAATATCCGATATCAAAACCGATTAACTCTGCATCCGGAAAACTCGATCTAAACTGTCGAGTTACTGATGGTCCGATGTAGCCGATATTCCCTAATATGATTATTTTCATGTTCGATCCCTTTTTTGACCTAAAACGGTCACCTAACATTACTCTTGTGCAAACCTGACTAGCTTCATTGTAAAGCGCGTCGTGTTAAATGCAACTGACAGCCCACTTTTAATAACGCTTTTATATAATAACTGAATACTTTGTAAAAACAGAACCTTCGGCAGGTACCCAGCAGCAGACAATCAAGCGAACGAGCCTACTTCCGCAGGCAATTTCTTTAAGCGACTGCCACGATTCTGCCAGCTGATACAACCCTTAGCATAATGTCGGAGGGGAAAAAACCATAGGGCCCTGGGAGCCCTAAATCAACACCACCAATACCCTATTAAGATCTAACTGACACTCGTCCCACTATTGGTATCCACCTCACCCTTCGGCTTCAGCCTGACAAAACCGTTCAGCGATTGAGACCATCAGTATATCAGTTGATGACCAGATACCATTCGCCCCGTCAGCTTCACTTTTAATGAGTTGAATCAGAATGCTCATGACACGCCCATTTTATCTAAGATCAGTTTTATTGCGTCAAGATCGACCTCCATATCATCTGAGTTCAGACATACTTCGCCCCCGACTCTGGCCAAGTTTCCTTTCGCAAATAGATAATTATAATCTAGGTCACGATGGCTCGCAATCGTCCAAAACATAAGGTTAATTGCTTCTGGGTGTATAATTTCAAGTACTTTTGTGTGTGGCTCGCAAAAGACCAAATTCGTCAAACCCGCCCCATGTGGACCAATCACAACGGCAGCACTTTGAAACAAACGTGCCTGCTCTGATACCGACATTTTTTCAAGCGTAACAATTTTAAATGAAAGTGATTTCAACAGCCCAACTAGCTCTGCTTCATTCACAACATGGCGCCGAGAAGCGATACTCCGACTTATATAAATCCGGCTTCGCCCCCGATGGTTGTGATGTTCAGTATCAAGAAAGCTTTTATTGATAAAATCACAGCTCCATTTTGGGACAGCCTGATACACGTTGGTCAGTGAAGGTAAAATTAACAGTTCGACCGAAAGGTGCTTCATGAATTGAACAAGTATCAATTTCTCCTTGGGGATGCCCAGTTTTGTTAACGTTTCGATCTGATATGAAGTGAGATAACAATTAACGATAAATTTATCAATTTCCTCCAAATTATATTCGGTGAGCCGGATCAATTCAAGCCGAGGCAACAGATCAATCATCCAATGATAATATCCACGTCCTGCATAGCTTGCTAGGACAGCAACCTTCCCACTGACCCTGCGCACCGGCCCAATACCTCCATCGTGAAATGCACGATGTTCTGAAGATTTTTGATCAATAATAACAGACACATCATTCAAGAGTTGATTGTCAGGTGTAATCACAAAACCTTCATCTAGGACCCGTGCGGAAGGGATCTGCGCAACGAAGGTCGATGGCAGGGAAAATTCTAAGTTTTGAGAGAACTTCCAAAACAGTCGATCGCCCAGATGTCCCGGAACCTTCCGTTGACTGTTTGTTTGCTGGTGAACATACTGTATTGAAGCAGTTGAAACTGTCTGATGGCTAGAGAAGTCTCGGACCCAACGTCCCGTGTCATCACACGATCGATTCGGTGCAACTGGCTGTTCACGTCGATTAAATGCATTATAAAAAACAGCTCGAACTCGATACAGAGACGCCAGTACACACTTAGCAGGTTTTATAAGAACTGGATTGCGCTTCAAAAAGGCATACAATTCCGAAGTCATTTTCCCTAATACTTTCATGTTCCTAATGCCCGAATTAAAGTTAAACATTATCGTACAGAACTCATTCAAAGAGTTATCAAAGACTTCAACCGATACGATTAATTGAACGATAAATGGCGGCTAGTTACTTTCAAAAAGCCTATACGACACCGCAATTCGAGACACCCGAAACCGGAGCGGCCATCTAATATACTGGTGCAAACTATGATAGCGAATGCTGCGCCCATTTTCAGTTCTAAAGTACTGACTTACTTGCGCATTGTAGAGTGCCTTTCGAAGGTAAAATAACACTCAAAAGCAGCTACAAGTCTGAAGATCACACGCTGCTTCTATGTCTTCAAATTGTGCTGAAATGTTGTATACAAGTCGGTGAGCCAGGCCACACACGCAACGAATCAGGCTCGATTCTTCAAAAAGATGCGTGTGGCGAGGCATTTCACCAAGTGTTCTCTATTCTAAGTCCAAACTTTCCAGGGTGCTGCACCTGAACGCCAAAGATCTTCCAGAACCATTTTGTCGCGCAAGGTGTCCATCGGTTGCCAAAAGTCAGGATGTCGAAAGGCAGCTAATTCCCCTTGACGGGCAAGTGTCTGCAGAGGCAATCGTTCCCATGGTTCATCATCCGAAGGGATATAATCAAGAACCTTTGGGTCCAAAACAAAGAAACCTCCATTGATCCATGCGCCATCTCCTTGCGGTTTCTCCACAAAATTCTCAATTCTTCGGTCATGTGGTCGCAACGTGAAAGCGCCGAACCGACCGGGAGGTTTGATAGCAGTCATCGTAGCGAGCGCCCCCTGCTCCTCGTGATATTGAATACTCTTCCGAATATTTACATTCGATACGCCATCTCCGTAAGTCATGCAGAACGTCTCATTGCCAATATAGTCACGCAATCGACGCATGCGTCCTCCCGTCATGCTTTTCAAACCAGTGTCCACGCAGGTAACTCGCCATTCCTCCGCATGAGTCGAGTGTACCGTCATACTATTCGCCTGCAGATCAAAAGTAATGTCGGAAGCATTCAGAAACATATCTGAAAAGTAACGTTTGATCATATCTCCCTTATAGCCGCACGCGACGACGAAGTCACTGATGCCATAATATGCATACATTTTCATGATGTGCCACAGAATCGGATGTTCTCCGATCGCAACCATCGGTTTAGGGCGCACTGCGCTCTCCTCACTAATACGGGTTCCGTATCCACCGGCTAGAATAACTGCTTTCATTGGCTTTTATGGTTAAAGATTTAATTTTAGTGCCTCAATACTCAGAAAAAATCTACCGCATTCGTCACGATTCGTTCACGCTAGTTTAATTAAAAAGTCGTCTTTGGTCGGTGACTAGACGTGCTGTTTACCAGTAAAGACAAACTGGTTATTTCGGCCTCACATTAAGTTGACGCCGAAACGCTTCTGCGATGCTAACCAATCCAGTGCCTGACGAACAAGTGCTTGCTACC
>Ga0115568_10003139_pt1 | contig 11323 bp, 10 predicted proteins | sample COGITO_mtgs_1204_FD_87296 | JGI IMG/M metagenome (GOLD analysis project Ga0115568, IMG submission 87296) | Pelagic marine microbial communities from North Sea - COGITO_mtgs_120426 | ecosystem: Environmental > Aquatic > Marine > Epipelagic | place: Germany:Helgoland, sampling site Kabeltonne...
GAAGCAGGCATTACTCCTCACTTTTCATTAATGGATGAGAGGGACACTGAAGAAATGCTTATCGCATCACGAGAAAACTTATTAAATGAGTCACGAGAGTATACTAATGATATTTTAGGGTCAGCATTAGCGGAAATTACGAAACACATTCATGAAAACCAATTTATGGAATTACTTACTGAAATTGCTAGAAATAAAGACCAGTTTATTGGACTTATTAATAAAAACGAAACAATTAATAATATCATAAAAGATCTCAATAAGATGTTAAGTATAGAAACTAATTCAACACCAGATGAGATAATAGAAAACTCATGGGAAATGGATATTAAGTTAATTAACGATTTAGAATTTGCAGCAGAAGCATTGTCTCAAGGAAGTGAAACAGATAAAAAGAATGGTAAAATTATAGATTCGTGGATCAAAGATAAAACCCCAACTAATGAAAAATTTTATTTGTATATCAATGTATTTCTTACGTCTTCCTATAAAAAAAAGAATATAGAAATACGAAAACGTTTACTTACAAAGAAAGTATTGGATGACAGCCCTTTCGTAGGCAGAATATTGGAGAGGGAAGCTGAGCGTTTAGTGAGTGTGTTGTTAAATTGGCGTTCAGTTTCAATTGCAAAAAGCACAGCAGCAATTTTAACTATTGGCCTATCGCTAATAAAAAATTATCAAATGCAGAAAGAATTGAAAGCTCTATTGGATTATGATGACCTTATTCAATTAGCAGGCAAATTATTAAACGAGCAAGGTATTGCTCCATGGATATTATTTAAATTGGATGGTGGTATTGATCATATCTTAATTGACGAAGCGCAAGATACAAGCCCCGACCAATGGAGAGTAATTGAAGCACTCGCTGATGAATTTTTTTCAGGGCTTGGAGCACACGAGACTAACCCTACCATTTTTATAGTTGGTGATGCCAAACAATCAATATACTCATTTCAAGGGGCAGACCCGAACACATTCAATAATATGCGTGATCTATTTTCGGAGAGAACAAAATCATCACAACAAAAACTATTACCAATAGATTTAAATACCTCTTTTCGATCAACAACAGCAATATTATCAGTGGTCGACGCTGTATTTAATAATACCGAAGCGTTTGACGGTGTTCGAGCAAAAGATGACGTTATTCGCCACGATGCCTCACGTGATAAAGATGCAGGATTGGTTGAATTATGGCCACCCGTAGAGCCAAAAGCTAGTGATCCGCCAAACGCGTGGAAACCACCAGTAGAACGTGTATTAGGAGATATGCCGCAAACCCGTCTTGCTCAATTAATTGCGAGCCGTATTTCAACGATGATTATTAATAACGAAATGTTAGAGTCTAAGGGACGTCCTATTGAAGCTGGAGATATTATGGTTCTAGTAAGACGGCGAAATAAGTTCGTTATAGATTTAGTAAAAGCACTTAAAGAACTAAATGTTGATGTAACTGGTGTTGATCGAATGACCCTTAATCAGCAATTAGCCATAATGGACCTAATAGCTCTTGGTAGTTTTTTATTGCTCCCATCAGACGACCTAAATTTAGCAAACGCACTAAAATCTCCTCTTTTTGGAATCTCTGAAGAAAAGCTCTACAAAATTTCTTATGAGAGGAGCGGATCACTCTGGGAGTCTTTGGAAATAAATAAGTCAGACCCTGAGCTTAAACCGATTTATAATGAGCTATCGTCACTTTTAGCGATCGCCGATTTTACTGCACCATTTGAGCTATTCACTAAAATCCTTAATAATTTTAGAGGCCGCAACAAATTATTAAAGCGACTTGGACCCGACATACTGGACCCAATTTCTGAATTTATTAGCCTTACCTTATCTTACGAAAAATCTCATGTTGCTTCTTTAGAAGGTTTCATTTACTGGTTTTTATCAGGAAATGTAGATATAAAACGTGATCTCGAACAGCAGAAGAATACAGCAGTCCGGGTTCTCACAATTCACGGAGCTAAAGGTCTCCAATCACCAATTGTATTCCTACCTGATACGCTCCAAGTTCCAACTAAAACTCCTAACTTGTTTTGGCCAAGAGATAAAAAATCCCAAAACCCGATGATTTTGTGGCCACCACGCAGAAGTCTCTACGAGGCTATCGCCGAAGAGGAACTCAAAACTTTCAATCGGTCAAGAATACAGGAATATAACCGTCTCTTATATGTTGCCATGACACGAGCTGAAGACCGTCTTTATGTTTGTGGGTGGAAAACACAAAAAAAAGAAACGGAGGGAAACTGGTATGACTTAATTAAAAAAGGGTTAGAGCCCATCAGTGAAAGAGTTGAAGATGAATTTCTGAAAAATGCCGAAGAAACAGTCACTTATGAAATTTTGAGATTTACATCACCGCAAATTCGCAAAATACCAAAATGTCGGCAGTCTCTTAAAATAAAAAACCCTAAATTACCTTCTTGGGCTTTGGAAAAATCAAAGGTTGACCAACCTATCAAACAACATCTAGCACCATCAAGAGGCAAGATAAAAACCCCTAACTCTATACTTGTGGAAAACCAAGATAGTGATCTGCATCTTAGGATGGGCAACATAACGCACAAATTATTACAATTTTTACCGGATATATCAAAAACCAATTATAATAAAACTATAATAAATTTTTTATCTCAAACGTCACTTGGTCTCAATCAAAAGCAACAGGAAAAAGTTCTTAAAGAAACATTACAGCTTTTACAAAATAAGAATTTAAATGATATATTTGGACCAAACTCAATGGCAGAAGTCCCTCTGATTGGTTCAATCGGTGGCCAAACCTTCTCTGGCCAAGTTGATCGTTTGATTATTAGTGATAATAAAATTCTGATCATCGACTTCAAAACAAATCAGAATCCTCCCATAAATTTTAGAGAGATAGACGAGACCTATCTTCGACAACTTGCAATGTATCAATCAGCCTTAAAATCCATTTATCCTGATAAGATTGTAGAATGTGGTTTATTATGGACAGTTGGTCCAAAATTAATGATGCTAAAGGAAGAGATGTTAATGGACTTCTCATTACATTAATAAGCGCAGTTGCCTTGGTCTCTCTTGACGCAAGGCCATCACAAATTTACATTATAATTAAGAAAATATAATTCGTTAAAATTTAACAATAGGAATAAAATATGTCAAAACAAGTAACCGATGCGTCATTCGAGGCTGATGTAATTTCAGCCAAAGAGCCAGTTTTGGTAGATTTCTGGGCAGAGTGGTGTGGCCCGTGTAAACAAATTGCCCCAGCATTGGATGAGATAAGTGTCGAATTAGGAGATAAGTTGACTATTGCTAAAGTTAATATTGACGATAACCCAGAATCACCTTCAAAATACGGTGTTCGCGGGATACCAACTCTCATCTTATTTAAAGATGGAGAGATAGCAGCCACTAAAGTTGGAGCCGTACCTAAGAGTGCTTTAAAAGAATGGATAGAATCAGTTATTTAATCTGAGTATTTACTTACTTGCAAATCAGCTACTAAAGTTATTGTCTGCCAAATAGGTCAATATCCAAGCGTTTGGTCAGTAAGTTGAAATAGTGGCAACCCAGCCTCGAATCTCTTTATATTTTCAATGAATTGTGGTGCAATTTGCGCAACCGGCGGACGTCGAGCGACGTGAGGTAGTATGGTTACAAGAGGGTGATCCCATAGTGAGCTGCTTTCAGGAAGGGGCTCAGGATCCGTAACATCTAGAGTTGCCCCGGAAATTTGACCGCTATCAAGGGCCTCTATAAGATCATTATTGACGACATGTCCGCCTCGACCCATATTAATGATAGCGGCTCCTTTAGGGAGCTTAGCAAATACGGCAGAATTTAATATTCCTACCGTTAATGGTGTAAAAGGTAGCAAACAAACAGCAATATCCGTTCGTTCTAAGAATGAATCAAAGGAATCTTGACCTGAGTAGACCTTGATATTTGCGTTCTCTTTTGGTGTTCTGGCCCAAGCAGCAACATCAAATTTCATATCTACTAAGATATCAATTATGGGTTTCGACATTGTTCCGTAACCTAACATACCAATACGTTGTTCATTAGGTAACTTCTGGTCTATTGGTTGCCAAATATGCTGACGTTGTTGATTCATATAAGCTGGTAAGTTCCTATGATGTCGAAGAATATGCGTTAAACCATATTCAGTTAAAGAGGGGTCCCCCCCTGAGGGCTCTCCTTTAACCAATGGAATACCCTTTGGACAAGCTGGATTATTATAAATACCTTCAACGCCAGCTAACATTGTCAGCATTAACTTAAGATTTGGTAGTAAAGGCAATTCTTCTAGACTAGGGCGTCCAATTACCAGATATTCTATGTCTTCTGGATTCCCAATATTAGGCCATTCCCTGATTTCGAGTTCGGGTAATTCATAATTAAAAATCTTTGACCAGTCCTCGACTTTACCACGCATACTATTAAACATTAGAAGTGCCATAAATTTACCTTTCTTAACTATTTTCTCTTAAGACTGCGCCCGCTAAATACAGTGATCCACATATAAGTATTTTTCCACTTATTTGCTGAGCATTAACTATTTGCGAAATCGCTTCTAAAATATTTTCTGAGGCATAAGCATTTAGTCCAAGAGACACAGCAATATTACATAATTCATGCGCATTCATACTTGCCTCTTCGCCTAAAACACGAATTGTTCTTACCTCGCTTATATAAGGTACAAGTGGTTCTAAAAATTGGCTGGGATTTTTTGTTTTTAACATTCCAATTATTAAATAAACAGGTTTAACTCCCTGAGCCTCGATTGTTCCTGCAATGGCCTCTCCTGCGGCTGGATTATGCCCGCCATCCAGCCATAACTCCCAGCCCTCTGGTAACATTTCTGAAAAGGGTCCAACTGTGAGTCTTTGCATTCTACCAGGCCAGTCAACTGTTTTCATTCCTTGTCGTAAAGCATTTTCTGTAACTCTTTTATCCCCTAAGGCAGCCAGAGCAACTGTCGCGAGGCCAGCATTATGCAACTGATGGCGACCAAGAAGTCTAGGAAATGGTAGTTTTAATTTACCTTCATAAGTATTAACCAACAACTTATCTCCCAGGATTGATATCCACCAATCTTCATTCTCAACTTTTAATGGCACATTAATGTCGTCAGAAACTCTCCGAATAGTGTCTAATACGATTGGCTCTTGCTTACTGGTTATACATACAGTTCCTGTTTTCATTATCCCTGCTTTTTCAGTTGCGATATCAGCCAGATTGTTGCCTAAAAATCCAATATGATCATAACTTATAGGAGAGAGAATTGTAACCGCTGGCCTTTTAATTACGTTTGTCGCATCTAATCTGCCTCCTAATCCTGTCTCAAGTAGAACTAAATCGGCCGGCGTGCGATGAAATGCGAGCAACGCAACAGCTGTTGTCAATTCAAAAAATGTAATAGGAGCGCTACCATTAATTATTTCCACCTCCTCAACTAACCCCATCAAGGTTTCATCCTCAATAATATTACCATTGATTCTAATGCGCTCATTGAATTTTACTAAATGAGGAGAGGTATAGGTATGAACGTTTAAACCCGCGGCTTCTGCAATAGCCCTTATAAAAGCCAGTGTTGAGCCCTTTCCATTAGTACCTGCTATATGTATTACTGGTGGTAGTCTATTCTCAGGATTACCTAATAGATCTAGTATTCTCTCTATCCGGCTTAAGGATAAATCAATTACCTTAGGGTGATATTTACTTAAACGTTCAATCAGTTGCATTTTTACATTGATTCTGGAGGTGTAAAATTAATTATTCAAACCACGTTTTATATCTTTAACGAGATCTACCACTGATACAACGCAATCATCTATTATTTTCCCATCTATATCGAGACACTCAAAGATTTTATTTACAAATGCTGACCCAACTACAACAGCATCTGCATAGGCTGATATTTCCCTCGCTTGCTCTGGTGTCTTAATTCCAAATCCAACCGCTATGGGAAGGTCAGTGTAAGACCTTATTCGGTTTAGATCTTTTTCTATGTTTTTATTAGATGGCACGGTTGTTCCTGTTATTCCCAGAACAGATACATGATAGATAAATCCGCTAGCATTTTTTACAACATCAGGAACTCTTTGGTTATGAGTTGAAGGACTAGTCAAATAAATGAGACTTAACCCCGCATCTTCGACGGGTATTCGCACTTCGGTCTCCTCTGGGGGCAAGTCCACAATAATAAAACCATCAACCCCAGACCTAGACGCATCAACCACAAATTTCTCAACACCATAAATATAAATAGGGTTAAAATAACCCATTAATATAATAGGGGTAACATCATCTTGTTCCCGAAATTTCTCGACCATTTTAAGTATTTTGGAGCAGTTTGTCCCATTTTTTAATGCTCGAAGACTAGAGGCTTGAATGGCGGGCCCATCGGCCATTGGATCAGAGAATGGCATACCAATCTCTATTATATCGGCGCCAGCTTGAGGCAATTGAGACAAAATATCGGCCGATATTTCCAAAGTAGGGTCACCAGCAGTAACAAAAGTAATCAAACCTGTTTTTTCTGCTCGCTTCAGGTTCATAAAACAATTTTTTATTCGCTCTGTACCTTTATCACTCATTATTCGTATACGCTAAATACGCGGAAACAGTATCCATGTCTTTATCACCCCGTCCACACATATTCAGAATCATCAAATGGTCTTTCGGCAACTTCCCAGCAACTTTGATTATATGCGCAACAGCGTGAGCCGGTTCAAGGGCCGGAATTATTCCTTCTAGCCTTGAACACTCATGAAAAGCATTAACAGCCTCATCGTCATTAATTGCGACGTATTCTACCCGACCAACATCATGTAACCAAGAGTGCTCTGGACCAATACCGGGATAGTCCAAACCAGCTGATATTGAGTGTGCATCAATAATTTGGCCATCATCATCTTGTAAAAGAAATGTTCGATTTCCATGCAAAACTCCCGGCCTACCTGCCGTTATTGAAGCGGCATGTTTGCCTGTTTCCACTCCTTTACCAGATGCTTCAACAGCAGTAATTTTTACAGGATCATCTAGAAACGGATAAAAAAGACCCATGGCATTTGAGCCTCCGCCAATACAAGCCACTAAACTATCTGGCAGTCTTCCCTCTAACTCCAAAATCTGCCGTTTGGCTTCTTTACCTATTATGGCTTGAAAATCACGGACCATTGATGGATATGGATGGGGGCCCGCAACTGTTCCTATTAAATAATAAGTATTACCAACATTAGCGACCCAGTCTCGAAGAGCATCATTCATGGCATCTTTCAAAGTTCCTGTACCCGATGTCACTGGGACAATCTCCGCTCCAAGCATTCTCATCCGCGTAACATTCGCGGATTGACGCTTTATATCAGTAGCGCCCATATAAATAGTACAAGGCAAATCAAATAATGCACATACAGTGGCAGTAGCAACCCCATGCATACCAGCGCCTGTCTCTGCAATGATTCTCTTTTTACCCATATGCCGTGCAAGTAAAATTTGTCCCATACAATTATTGACTTTATGAGCACCGGTATGATTTAAGTCCTCTCGCTTGAAATAGATTTTTGCACCACCCAATTTTTTGGTCAGTCTTTCCGCAAAATAAAGGGGAGAGGGACGCCCAACATAATGCTTTAGATATTTATCTAATTCAATATTAAAGCCCTCATTCAGCTTTGCATCCTCATAAGCTTTATCAACTTCAAGAATGACAGGCATAAGTGTTTCAGCGACGTATCTTCCACCAAAAATTCCGAAATGACCACTTTCATCTGGACCTTCTTTATATGTATTAAGCTTGTTCATAATAATATTGGTTTTACCTTATACGACTATAAAAGCAATTATCAATTAACGAGTTAAGTGTTAATTGATATTTCCCTTACTTTCTCCATTAATAATTTTATATATGCCGAGTCCTTTACCCCAATCTCCGATTCAACGCCTGAGGATACATCTAATTCTTGGGCTCCTGTAATACTTACAGCTTTCTCAATATTTTCTGTGTTTAGACCTCCAGCCAACATCCATGGAAGCTTAATATTTTTATGATTAATTAAACTCCAATCGAATGAAATTGAATTACCTCCTGGTAAAGCATTTTTAATATTTTTAGGTGTTTTAGCGTCAAATAAAAAGCGATCAACACATCCATAATAATTATCAATACAATTAAGATCCTCCGAATCACCCAATTTAATTGCTTTCATGATTGGTAATTTAATATGTTCTTTTATTTCTCGAACCCTTGAGGGGGACTCATCTCCATGCAACTGAATTAAATCAAATTTCATAGAACTCGTAACGTTTAGAATTTCAGCATTTGTTGGATTAACAAATAATGCCACTTTACAAATATTTTGGGGAGTTTCAGAAGATAACTTCCTAGCTTTTTCTAGGGTCAAATTCCTAGGTGATCTATTAAAAAAAACAAATCCAACATAATCCACACCATACTCTGCCGCCGCTTTCAAAGTGGCAACTTTATCAACACCACAGATTTTTACGGCAATCGACATTTATCCAAGCTCTCCCTCAATTTCACTTATTATTCTTCTTAGTGAGTCTGCGGGATCCTTCGACTGAGTAATCGGCCGCCCAATCACAAGAAAGTCTCCACCTCTTTTAATAGCTTCACCCGGAGTTACTATGCGCTTTTGGTCACCGCGTTCAAACCATGCTGGCCTTATTCCGGGAGTAATAATTTTGAAGTTTGGCCCACCTACTTCTCTGACAGTTTCAATCTCGTTTGCAGAGCAGACCACCCCATCTAAACCCGACTCGACGCATAATAAAGTAAGTCGTTTCACTTGTTCCAGAACTGAGCCAGGAATACCTGTTTCCAGTAAATCACTATTGTCCATTGAAGTAAGGACAGTCACACCAAACAAAAGCGGCGGCTTACACCCTAACTTATTAATCTCATTATCGATAGCGTCTCTAGAAGCCAACAGCATATCCCGTCCGCCTAGTGCGTGAACGTTTACTATTCTTGGCTCTAAACTAATTGCGGACCTAATAGCGCCGGCAACCGTATTTGGTATATCGTGAAACTTAAGATCTAAAAATATTGGCATTCCCAAATTTCTTATTTTGGTAACACCCTCAGGGCCGAATTTAGTAAAAAATTCTTTACCAATTTTTACGCCACCTATCAAGTCTTTCAGCATCAACGTGAGCCGCTGAGATTGCTCAAGATCAACGTTATCTAGAGGGACGTATATTCTTTGATTATGTGATAAATTTTTCAAGATCTCTATAATACCGTTATTTTTTCGTTTTAATTATTAATTTATAAGATAATTAAATTAATTGTTTTTTCCAGTATTCTGGACTTTCTTCTCTTGTTCCAATTTTTCTATTTTGCTCTGTAAAGTATTAAGATCTTTCTCTAAACCAGATGCACGGCGTTTAGCCTTTCTAGCATTTTTTCTGTTAGCCCCCGCTGATAACCATGCTATGGTTCCACCTGATAAGAACCCAACTAAACCAAAAATTAAAGCCGGAAAATAAACTGGGGCCTCCAAAGAAAATGATAAGGGCCAGAACTCAATTACTATCAAATCTCGATTTGAAATCGAAAATAATAAAACAATAATTCCGACAACGGCCATAAACAGCCATGATAAAATATACTTCAAAGCTACTCACTCCAAGTTAATGACCCAAACTCACATATGGCCAGGAGAAGACTACTTTAATAATACTTATTTATTATTAAGTCTATCTCGCAATAGCTTTCCTGTTTTGAAATAAGGTACATATTTTGAGGGAACTTCAACAGCATCACCAGTTCGAGGATTCCGCCCTAATCTGGCCTCCCTTTTTTTTACCGAGAACGCTCCAAATCCCCTAAGCTCAACCCTATTTCCATTAATTAACGCATGTGATATTTCTTCAAATATTGTCGAGACAATGCGTTCAACATCTCGCTGATAAAGATGGGGGTTCTCATCTAATAGATGCGCAATAAGCTCAGATTTTGTCATTTGTTGCAGTCCTCCCGGACCAGAATTAAACTTTTATTTCCTAGAAACCTATGTTTCTTAGAAATGAAAGTTACGTATTAATTTAAATTACCAAAGTATAATAAAAAGTTATCAATGATGAATAATCTAGAGTAGAGGTTGCCAAAGCGAGATCAAACCGTCAAGTCCAAGTCTATCATAAAATTTTATTTTTTGAATAATGCCTCCAAATAAATTTCTAATCATTTTGTCTCGGTTAAGGCTCACTATTGGCTTCAAAGGAAGCTTAATATTTATATTTTTTTTATTTTTAAGCCAGTTTAACGCCTCTTTCTCTCCACCAATGCCGTCAATAAGTCCATTTTTTAATGCTTGGCGACCGGTATATACTCTGCCATCAGCCAACTTTAACGCATTCTCTTTTGTAAATTTCCGCCTATCTGCAACCATATCAACGAACATTCCGTAAATATCGGCAACAAGTTCCTGTGTAACTTTGTTTGCATCTTCACTGAACGGTTCGAGCGGATTCGGCTGTGCTTTTAACTCACTACTTTTTATAGCTTTTGCTTTTATTCCAACCTTTTCTAGTAAGCCAGTAATACTAGCTGTTTGCAGTATAACCCCAATTGAACCGGTAATACTCGATTCTCGGGCGTATATTTGATCCGAAGCTATTGCCGCCATGTATCCCGCGGACGTCGCCAAATCACCTATTACAGCGACTATCGGTTTTTTTTCACCTATCTCCCTTAGATTGTAATAAAGGGCCTCTCCACCCACAACGGTTCCACCAGGGCTATTAATATATAAAATTAATGCTTTTGCCGAGTTATCATCAACCAAACCAGAAAGTATTTTATTTCTTTTGTGGTCATCAAGTATTACGTTTTCGATTGTTAACGTAGCAATATGATTTTTACTTATAAAACCATCTGTTCTGGGCAGCAGAAGGAGAACTAGAAGAGTAAAAAAAATGATGCCTGTGATGCGCCAAAAGATTAACTTTCTTCGCAGTCTCCGGCGCTCGATAAAATTTTCAAAACTGAACGGTTCTAGTGGATTCGGCTGTTTTTTTAATTCACTGTCCATTACGATCTATTCAATTACAAAATAATCATCACAGTCTAATCAGAACTACTATACTGGAAAAATATTTAAATCTTGTTTTAAGATAATTAAGTAGTTCCATTTAAACACTATCATCTGCATTACTAGTGTCTTTCTTCTTAGATACTTTTTTACTTTTCTTCTTATCATCCTTGGTCGGGGCATCATCTGCCGCATCACTTTGAGCTTCGACAACGACTGATTCTGATAAGTCATTTTTATTTTCTGGCGCTTCCTCAGAATTTGTTGAGGTA
>Ga0115568_10003141_pt1 | contig 11319 bp, 6 predicted proteins | sample COGITO_mtgs_1204_FD_87296 | JGI IMG/M metagenome (GOLD analysis project Ga0115568, IMG submission 87296) | Pelagic marine microbial communities from North Sea - COGITO_mtgs_120426 | ecosystem: Environmental > Aquatic > Marine > Epipelagic | place: Germany:Helgoland, sampling site Kabeltonne...
AGTCGCTCTCTTCTGCTCGTTCGCGCTGCTCTCATCAAGAAGCCTTCGTCGAAATTGATGACAAAAAACGCCGCCGAGTCGTAAGATGATGATGATCATGAAGAAGACGAACTAAAGGAATTTCCGACGAAGACTTTTCTTCTTCGCGATCCAAATTCTCTCTCTCATTCTCTCCTCCTTCCTCTCCGCTTCGGCGCTCAAACGCCATCTCAATCTCTCTCAAACGCCATCTCAATCTCTCTTTTCAAATCGATTTATAACAGGCTTGATGACGATAGGTGGTGAAAAGGGGCAACATCAACATTACGAACAAAACTTCTTCTCGCGGTTTCGCGCTCGACAGACACGCGACAAAACGAATTCTTTCCGAGCGCAGTAGATCAAAATTCGACAATTCACGTGTCTTCTCTCTCTCTCTTTCTCTTTATTTTCACGCCCGAAGAAAAGCAATGACAACAAACACAAACACAAACACAAACACAACAACAACTCTCTATGTAACTCCTCTTACCAGTGACCAATGCCTGTGATGTGCGCGTAATAATAAGAATAAGAAGAAGAACGTTGAAAGTCAGCGAGTGAAGATGAATTTTCGATCCATTCGTGAACGAAGAGAAAAAAAAGAATGAGAGAATTGTATGCGTACCTCCGCAGATTCTGCACTCGTCGTTGGCCGCTTTCTGGTACGGCGCTTGCCCGGCGTTCATCGTGCCGCCGGTGTGCATCGGTTCGTCTCTCCATTTGCCCATTTTTTTAGTACTTAGTGGTGGTGTGTGTTTCTTCTCTCTGCAGTGGAGAGAAAGGATTGATTAATGAAGCGGAACTTAAAAAGGGAGGATTTTTAGGCGGATCTCACTTTAGGGTTTTGAACCCTAATTTTAGAAAAGGAACGAGGAAAGACCATTTGCCTCCTTTTTTTATTCGCTGTAATAATAATAAAAGTAAACATACTATTCTTCTAAAATTCTTCTTATGTATCGACCAAGGTGAAGCTTAAAAACGCGCAATCGTAGACGGTTCGGTGCATGCTCAATCGATCGGTGGCGTACGGGCAAGAAAGCGGGTGTGATTTTTGGTCGAGTCGGAAGCCGAGCGCGCGGCAGAAAGCGACGAGGTCTTCCAAGGAGACTTCGACGGAGAGGTCTTCTTCTTGTTCGTCGTCGTTTACGTCGTTTACGTCGTAATTTTCGGAAGTGCCGAGACGACGACCGAAGTTATTATCGCTGTGTTCTACCCAGTGCCAAAGTAAAGGCCCGATGGAGGTGAGCGTGCCTCCTTTTTTCAAGCAAAACCGGATGGTTTCCAAGTAGTCGAAGATATTTTTGGCGGTATCCAGGAAGAAGCAACACGCCACGGCGTCGAAGTGGGATTCGTACTCTGGGCTTCCGTAGACTTCGCAGAAATCTCCGGCGCACATGGCCATGGAGCTTCCAGGTTTGAACGCGTCCATGTGGTCGCACGGGCTTTCGTCCGGGACGACGATCGATCGATACTGGTCCTTCTGAGAGAGGTGGTTTAAAGGCGAGTGCCAATACGGAACGATTTCAAACGGTCGCTTTTCTGAGCAACAATTTAAGAGAAAAGAAGAACCGAACAGCATGTAATAGGAAAACTCGTTCCCTTCGGTTTCAAATCCTGCTTTGGCGAATTCATACACCAACCTTCCCAATCCGGCGCCGGGAACGAGAACGCGAGGTCGCGCGATATCCTCCGGGTTCATTCGTTCGCACATCAAATCAATCTCCGATAACTGCTCTTTAAAAACCACGTCCCGCAAATGTCTCACCAACACGTCGTGGCTTTTCTCCCTCTCTTCTCTCCCTTCCTCGGACCAATCTCTCGCTAAATTTTTCAACACGTACCTCGCCTTCTCGGCGTCCTCGAAACCGGGCACAAGCGGCGGCCGCTCGCGCTCCGGAACCGTCTCGAAATCTCGCGTCACTCGTAAATGCGCCGGTAAATGAGATGCATCTTCTCCCTCTGCATCGTTCGATGAAAACGTCTCCAATAAGCAGTCAAAAAAGTGCTGATTCTTTTCCACCGCCTCTCGACTTTTCCGTTCGCCTTTCTCGTACACCTCTTGGAGGAGGCGCTTCACCATCTCGTGTTGGTCATCATCACTCTTACTCTGAATCACGTCCTCCTCCTCGAGCACCTTCTCTTTTCCTCCTCTTCCATCGAACACCTTTACTGTTCTCTTTCCTTCTCCTTTACCTGTTGATTCCTCCTCGTCTCTTTGTCTTCTTCTTCGTACCGTCGCTTTCAACAGGTTCCGTTTCCGTCTTTGGATTTCTCGTTCGCAACTCGTTCGGTAGTTTCTCAACGCGTTGGTGACTTTGTTCACCGCGATGCGTTCCATCGTTTCGGGGTCCTCGTTCATCTTCTTCCGTTTCGAAATCTCGCGCGCGAGAAAGAATTCAAGTCGTCCGTTTACTCATCCATCTTCGCGCGTACATCGAGGAAGTGATGTCTGCGCGCAAATGCTGCACAATTAATGGCGCACAATCATCGTTTCCCCGACTGCTTCGTAAACTTTCCCGCGAGGACTTTGAGGACGAGGACGATGATTTCTTCCTCTCAAAAGGGGTGCTCCTCTCGTTCTTTGACGAGAACTCGAAGCGTGTCTTCTTTGTTCCGGAACAGGAGGAGAATCATCCGCGCGAAAGTCGCGACGGATTTTGCGTCTGCCGGTCTTGCGTGTGCGCGAAAGAAGAAGAAGACGAACGGTGTCGTTGCCGTTGGCGGCAACTCCTTTTTCGCGACGACGACGACCAAAACGATTCAGACGACGAAGAGTTCGCGACGCTTTACGACCTCGTCGAGCTGCTCCGCGACGAAGAACGATTCAGATGAAGGAAGAGGAAGAGATGATGATGAAAATGAGAAGCAAAAGGAGTATTACGAAGGCCTCTACGGAACGTGGACGGTGACCTCGCGAGACGAGTTGGAAGTGTGGTCGTACCGAGTCGCGTTGTCGTTGGCGTGTGTAGGCGCCCTTGGCGTTGTTTTCGGCGATGTGAGTGGGAACGAGGCGATGGTGAACCCGAGTTACTTTTTAGGCGCGAGCGGGTTCGGCGTCGCGTTGGTTTTGGTGCACATGTACGTGACGCCGATAAAACGGGTGATGCAAGCGCTGTATGCGGTTGGGTTGATAGGATCTCTCGGTATCGTCGCGTATACGCAAAACGGTGGTAGTAGTAGTAGTTTGTTGGAGTTTGTGCGGGAACATCGGAGCGCGGTTTGGTTCATCGGTCCGATGTTTGCCTCGTTTACCGGTTTAGCGTTCAAGGAAGGGGCGTGCTACGGGAAACCCGAGGCGTTTCTGTTGTTTCTTCTGACGCCTATCATGTGCCTGGGGCATTTAACCGGCCTCGCCAGCGACGAAGTGGAGACGTTTTTCGTCGCGAGTTGGATGCTCGGCTTTTTAGTTTTCGCCGGGCGAAAATATACGCAAGCGGTCAAGGACGATATCGGGGATAAATCCGTGTTTACGTTCAGAGGTTTGAAGACGGACGAGGAAAGGAGAGACTATTTAGAGAGACAAGGGAAGGATTTGAGCTTGATGGAAGACGCGATGTGATGAAAGAGAAAGAGAAAGCACGGTTCGTTTTAGCAAGAATGTGTGTAATACGACGCGTAAATGTAAACTAAAAATACAATTTTTTTCATCATCAGCTCACTTCTATTAATCCATCTCCTCGCTCTTCTTCGTTTCGTCCTCTTTTTCCGCGGCTGGCGGTTCCTCGATGGTGGTTGCCGTTTCCGGTTCTTTCTTTTCTGCTACTTCTTTTTTTGTTTCTACGGCTTCTTCTTCCTTTTTCTCTTCTTTTTCTACTTTTTCGTCGTCATCGTCGCTACCCGTCGATTCAGACGACGACGAGGAATCATAGCTCGAACTTTCGTCCGAGTCTGAGTCATCGGAATCGTCCGAGTCTGATGAGTCATCGGAATCGTCCGAATCGTCGGAATCATCATCGGAGGAATCGTCGTCGCTCGAGTCTTCGTCGCTCGAGGAGTCTTCGTCCGAGCTCGAGTAGAATCCGCGGTTGCTCTTCTTCGACTTGGACGTCGTCGTACCACCACCGATACCTCCGGTGTCGTACGTTCGGTCTCTCACGGACGATGGCGGCGCTTCTCTCGGATGTTTCGGTAACCCGGCGTAGCCGTTGGCGACGTGTTCCACAAACTGCGACAAAGAACCGAGTTGGTGCGGGCACGTCGGCGGCGCCGGCGATGGTAAACGCGTGATTGGCTTATCGCAAAACAAAAGCTTTTCGGAGAGGAGTTTCTTCAATCTCGGATACGCGTCTTTCTTTTCGTCGTCTAACGAATCGGTTTTCGCGAAGATGGCGCCGTAAATTCTCGCCCGGTCGCGAATATCCACCGAAGGATCTTTCGACGCCATGTTCAAGCAGTGTCTCAATAACGGTTCGGTTTCGATCGGGTATCTCACGTACATCTTACACGTGGCGTGTAAGATTTGTTGACGCGTGGATTCGTGCTCGTCTGGGAATCGAGCCATCGCTTTGGTGACCACCGCCAAGGCGAGGTCGAAAAAGTTTCGATTCCAACTCGCGTCCATTTGGCCGAGCTTTTTATATTCTTTACCACCGTCCGCGACGACTGTCACGGCCGACGACGACGTCCCAGCTTCCACACTGCTCGCTTTTTGTTGTTGGTCCAAAAACAGCTCCCCGCCGGCGAGCCAAACGACCGCGGATCTCGCCGCCGGCGCGAGCAAATGGTCCAATCTTCTCACCAACGTCGCCACGACCGAAGCGTGTTCCTTCGGCGCTTTCTGCACCAACGCGCGAATGACAACCACGGCTTCGCCGGCGACCGTTTCGGACGGGTGCAAAGACAACTCTAACAGCGATCGGATACAAATAGAAGCAATTTGCGGCATAATCGCCGCGCATCGACCAACCGCCCGAATCGTCAAAGCGACAAACTCTTGCGAAGATGAACGCAAATACGCTTGCAACTCTCTCAACAAACTCGGCGCGTTCTCCGCGGTGACAATATACGTCAACATTTCCAATTTTAGCGCGCGAACGTCCATGTGATCGCCCGGGTGCACAAAGAACGCTTCAAAGTGCGAACGGAAGCATCGAGGTTGCACCGCCGCCATCGCCACGGCGTTTTTCAACAGCACGTGTTGACACTCCGGTTTCGTTCTCGCCGCGAACACCAACGCTCTCGTCGCTCTGGGAACGTCCGCGATCGGCGCCAAGTAAAAGTGCAACGACGCCACCGCCAACACGACGCCGGCGTTCTGTGATTGAAGCAAAGGTCGCGTACACCTCAACAACAACCTGTGGTCGTCGTCCAAAAACTCCGGTCCTTGATTCACCGGTCCTCTTTTCTTCGACGCTTTCGTCGTCGTCTTTTTTTTGCGGGAATTGGAATCGTCCGAATCTGAACTGCTCGAAGAATCGTCGTCGGAGTCTTCCTCGTCGTCGTCGTAAAAGTTAGCCGCTTGCGCCAAGATCCCCTTCGTCCCGCCCGTATCGTGTCGATCGTAGCCTGACGCACCTCCACCGTTCCCATCCACGTCGTTAAAACCGGCAATATCCAACATCTCCTCGTTACTTTCGTTATCTTTACCGACGTTTAACTCGCGATTAAACCCGTCTGGCGGTAAAAACTGCGTCCTCGCGTACCTCAACAAAAGCTCGCACGTCAACATCTGTCCCCACTCGTCGATGTCCACCAAAATCCTCGCCAACTTCCGGTAGTGTCTGTGCAATAAATCAATTCTGTGCGGGCACACTTCTTGAAACGCCGCAATCGCGCTCGACAAAACGAACGGCGTCGAATCTCTCAACATAGTTTCAATAACCTCCACGAAATCATCCGCTCTCGACGGATCCAACCGAAAAATCTTCGGAATCGCGTGCGCCGCCGCCTTCCTCACGTGCGGCGACACGTCCACCGCGCACTTCCTTATCGCCAAAACCACCACCGGCACGATCACTTTCACTCGAATGCTCGACATCACTCTCAGCGCCGCCGCTCGCACTCGTGCGTTTTGGTGCGCCAAATCCTTCTGAAACGAGTTAATCGATAACAACGCCTCGTCCGGTTTCTGCTCCGCCGTTCGCACTAAAAACATATACACTAAAGCTTTCACTTCAAAGCTCTCCGTCACGATGTTTACCACGACCGAGGGGAAAAAATGTGACACGTCTCGCCCGGTCGACATCATCGCGATGAGTTGCTTCAAGCCTTCCAATTTCGTCCGTGTGTTGGAATCTCGTAATTTTTCATTTAACGCTCGCGTTTCTTCCGCGATCTGTTGCAGTTGTTTTTGCATTCAGGTTCGTATTTTCGCGTAAAATCGAAAGAGAATGAGAGAGAGACGAGTTTGGGTGAGTTCGCGGAGGACAAAGAAGACGAAGAAGACACAGAAGCCGGAACGTGATTACACCGGAGACGCGAGAGATAATTGGAGGAGACGCGGACGAAGAGAAAATTCGATCGACAGAAACTCTTCTGAAACGTTTGTTTGTGTGTTATGTGTTAAAAAAAAGTATAACGTACCTGCGCGTCGTCGACGAACTTGCTGTTCCCGTACCCGGCGGCGATGGCCATGGTTTCTTTTTCTTTTAATGAAGTGTGTTGTTTGTGTGTGTCCGCGCGCGAGAAAACAGTGAGGGAATTCAATTCACGAGAAAAGGAAGCTGCTGAAAATTTAGGGTGTAGGGTTTAGGAAGCAAAGCTTGCGTCGAAAACGAACAGGAGGAGGTAATAGAAGGAGTAGAGTAGAACTGGTTTTACCGTCGGTAGTAAGTGTGTAAAATAATATAGTAACAAGGGGTGGTGGTGTACTGGTTGGAGTCGCAGCAGCAGAGCGAGTTTACCGTTCTCTCTCTCTCTCTCTTCTCGTCTCTTCTCGTCTCTCTCGCGCTTTCGCGTCACTTCCTTAACTCTTCTTCTTTTTCTCTGTTTTATCTAAGTTTCCTCTCTCTCTCTCTTTCTATTTCTTTCCTTTCAAAACTCTCTACTGCGTCGTCTCAAAACGCCTCGTCGTGAAGGAAAAAAGTTCGTAAGATTTTTACGCCTTGGTCGCGAGCTGTACGCCGTACTTATATTTTAACTGTTGTTGTTGTCGTTGCGAGAAAGAGCGCAAAACGGAGGAGGAGAGAAGGTTATTTTGGTCAGATGGAATATCATTCGATGATAACACTACGACTTTCGCGGCGTTTTCATCTCGAATACGACGAAAAATAAAAAAGAGCGACAAATAGGACGAGGACAACGAAAGAAGAGTCGCCGTTTTTAGTGTGCGGCGCTTATTATGACGCTCGAGCATTGGGGGTATCAATCCCGCGCAAACGAATCTTCGAGCGACACTGGAGAATACTATCGGCGATACGCGCGGCAACCATCCGAGAAGAGCGTTACCCCCAGCGATTGTTTGACTAGCGTAGCCTTGAAATCTCTCTTGAAATCTCTCTTGAAATCTCTCTCTTTTAATAAGTGAGAAATAAAGAGACTCAAATCGACAAAATACGAACGAGAAAGAAAGACGAGAGAACAAAAAAGAACGCACCGCTTTATCTACTTGCACCGCAACCGTCGTCGTCGTCTTCGGCAAGACCGAAGTGACAAAGTTCGCGGAAACGACCGGGTCAAAGCTCTTCTTCACCGGGTTCACCACCACGCACTTCACCGAGTGCCCGCCGCCAAGCTTCTTCGCGTACGCCAAAGACGCCTTGACGTCGCCCCCAGCCTTCCCATCGACGGCGACACCAACCGTCTCCCCAGCGCCAACACCGTTCACCGCCGCAACTTGATACGCGTCCAATTTCATCGTCGTCTTCGCGGAGTACATAACATCGCCAACCTTGCACTGCGCGGCAAACGACGTCGCGCCGATACCGCCGGCTTTCGAAATCGCCGTCTCAACCCCCATGGCCCCCGGACCGGAAACGTAGCACGCGGACAACGTCCCTTTCAATTGCTTCGTGATTTCACTCTTCACGCCAACTTGGCCAATCAACGTCGAGTTGGACAACTTCAAGCCATCCAACGGGTTGCTCAAAGAAGAAACCGTCGCTTGCGTCGTCGAATCCTTCGCGTTGTACTTCACCGTCCCTTTCGAGAAGCCAGATTTCGAGAGCTCCACCTCGCCGGTGATCGCGTCCACGACGTACGAGGTCGTCAACGTGCCCGTCGGAGTGTCCGCGTTTTTGATCGAAGCCGAGATTGACTGTTATATTTTTATGTGTGTGTGTGTGTGTTCATCACAGGTTGAAAGAGAGAGAAAGAGTGCGCGCGTGAGAAAACGTTCGTTTTGTTCGTTTTTCCTCATCAGGGCTTTTTCGACCGAGAGGCACCGGAGCAAAAATCTTTCGATGTTTCGATCTCTCGTCCGATGATGATTCGAACGCAAAGAAAGCCGCGAGTCTCTCTCGAGATCTGATAAAAACGAGAGACGAGGATAAAAAACGTACCCCGCCGGAGATTGGTTTCGCGTCCAGGGAGAATTTGTTTTCGTAGGACAAAGCGCCGGTGAATAAATCTGTTTTTTAGAAGAAAATGATGAGAGAAAGAACGGTGAGACACCACGTCGAGATCCTCTCCGGAGGAGGACGAGAGATCGCGCTTTTGTTTGCACAGAAAAGAGAGCAAAACACGGTACAAAATAACATAATAAAACGGGTTTGAAAGCGAGTACCTTTAGCGCCTTTCGCGATGTCTGGATAGTATTTCGCCATTCTTGTCTTAAATATGTGCGTATTTGTCGATGCGTTCTTGCGTCGTTGTGTCACCTGTGTACGTCGAGGGGGATTTTTGATAAGAAATGGAAGGGAGGCGAGCAACGTTCCGATTTTTAGGACACGAGAGATGTATAGAGGAGGAAACTCTACTTCGCGTCTTGAAAGAAAAGAACGCGCGCGCGAATGAAACGTACCTCTCTCTCTCTCTCTCTCTCTCTTCTTCTTCCTCGGACGAGAGGATGTAAAAGTTTTTAAGGCGTGTGCGTGTGAGTGCGAGTCGACGCGTGTATTTCTGCAGATTTTCTTGAATGCACGGACGATGAGTTTCTGTTTCGAGCTTCTGTTTCGAGAGGGGAACGGACTCTGACGGTGCCACTTTGGTGCTATAAAAAAGAGTGAAAAAAATGCAGTTTTTTCTGCTTACGTTCGATTCCCTCTCTCGCACATAAAAGACAACAACACACGGCGAAAGAAAAAAGATTGCATCTTTCCACAAATACTATGAGCGGCAGCAGCATCGTCGGCGTCCGCTGCATCGCGACTTCTTCTTCCTCGTTCGGCGCGAAAAGAAGAAGACGAGGACAACGAAAAAGCACCGGCTGTTTGTGCGGGTTTTTGCGAAACGGAACAACAACAACACCACCTTTAACAGAAAGAAGAAGATTTAGGAGAAAAGCGGTTGGAGATGTGATGATGATGAGAAGCGCTGCTGCCGAAGACGAGAAAGAAAAAACAGCGCTGGTTCCAATCGCGAACGGGTCGGAGGAAATGGAAGCGACGATCATTATAGACGTTTTAAGAAGAGCGGGAGTGCACGTGACCGTGGCATCGTGCGAGGATGATTTGGTGTGCGAAATGTCCAGAAAAGTTTGCATTCGAGCGGATTGTTTGATACAAGAGGTGGTTGTTGACGACGGGGAAAAGAACAACAGTAGGAGTAGTTTCGACGCGATCGTGGTCCCAGGCGGGATGCCAGGCGCGGAGCGGTTAGCGGAGAACGCTTCGTTAGACGCGCTTTTGAAGAGACAGAAAGAAGAGAAGAAACTGATCGCGGCGATGTGCGCGGCGCCGGCGGTGGTGTTGCTCGGGAAAAATTTACTCGAAGAGGCGAGCGAGGCGACGGCGCATCCGGCGTTTGATTTAGGCGAAGCGTTTGCGAAGGATAAGAAGAAGAGGGTGTGTTATTCAAAAGCATCGAACGGTCGGGTGGTGATTACCTCTCAAGGACCAGGGACGGCGATTGAGTTTGCGCTGGAGTTGGTGAAGGAGTTGTGCGGCGAAGAGAAACGAAAAGAAGTCGCCGGGCCGATGTGCGTCCCCGAGGACGTTTTGATGGGGTAATCATCGTCGTTATCATCATCATCGTCATCATCATCATCATCATTAGTAATAACAACAACAACAACAACAAGAACCATCATCCAAGTGTAAAATTATATAGTACGTGTGTGTGCATTAAAAAAAAACTCTTCCTTTTATTACGCCTTCTCCTCTCTCTTTTCTACGACGCTGTTTGATACCATCTTATTCATGCTATTACTATTACTGCTGCTATTACTGATCGTCGACGTCGACGTCGTCGTTCTCTCTTCGAAGCCTTTCACGACGCAATCCAAAACGCCTTCGCACGATCTCTCGCCTTCCAAATCCTGTCCCGAAGCGATGATCAAATCGCACTCCTGCGCGTCGTCTGAATCGTCGACGTTATTCTCTCCGTTCGTCGTGTTCTCATCATTTTCAATACCGTCGCAAATTTCCTGCGCTTTCTTCTGCGCTCTTACGCTCGAATTCGCTCTCAACAGATTTCCTGGTTTCTGGCAAAAACTCATCGTTTTCACGTGTTCCAACTCGTCGTTTCGTACGTTTTCAATCACGTCGTACATGTTTTTAATCTTCGGCCTTCGTATTTCCCCCCCGGTGTTCGTCGCTTTGTTCAAACCTTCGTACACGTTCGTTTGAAACTCATCGAACAGATATAAATCGCCGAGCTGAAAATAACTCACCGCTACCCCACACGCCGGCGTTTGTTTCAACTCCTCTTCCTTCCTCTTTAAAAAATCATCGTACGTCGCGTACGCGTGCTCTTCGACTTGTTCGCTCAAATTATACGCCATCCTCGGGCTCACCATGTAAATCAAAACCGCCACCCAAAAGTACACCACGGCCACGTGCTGCGCGAAAAATCTATCCTTGAACGAATCCGCCCCGCCCATAGCTTCCATGATCAACAAGTGATGGTACTCGTTCATCGTCTCCGCGAAGTGCACCTTGAGATAATCCGCCCTTCGCCACCACCCGAACGATTCGTACAAGTGCAGCACCGAGAGGAAAGAGAAATACGGCACTCGAGCGATCGTCTCGAGCGCGTAAAAGCGAGGGTAATCTCGCCCTTCGTATAACTTATCGATCACGAATACCGCGGAATCGACGATGAGTTTGTTCGCCTGGCGTTCCAGGGAAATCAAAGGCCCCTCCGGTAACGGCTTGGGAGGGGTGTACAACTTTTCCTGAGACGACGACGCTTTCGCGACAACAGCAACGCTTTTATTGTTGTTGTTTTTACAGTCGTTGCCACCGCGACGCCATCTTCTCC
>Ga0115568_10003148_pt1 | contig 11308 bp, 8 predicted proteins | sample COGITO_mtgs_1204_FD_87296 | JGI IMG/M metagenome (GOLD analysis project Ga0115568, IMG submission 87296) | Pelagic marine microbial communities from North Sea - COGITO_mtgs_120426 | ecosystem: Environmental > Aquatic > Marine > Epipelagic | place: Germany:Helgoland, sampling site Kabeltonne...
CCACGAATGCGAGGTCATTGACATGCTCGACGGCGACGCCCTCGATGCGGTGGTGGCCAAACACGCGCCCGACATCATCGTTCCAGAGGTAGAGTCCATAAGGACGGAACGCTTTTATGACTACGAAGGTCAGGGCATCCAGGTGGTGCCCTCTGCAAAGGCTGCACAGTTCACCATGAACCGCAGGGCCATCCGCGATTTGGCCGCACAGGACCTCGGCCTCAAGACGGCACCCTATCGCTATGCCACTTCGCTGGAGGCTTTGCGCGAGGGGGCCGCAGCCGTGGGCATGCCCTGTGTAGTCAAACCCTTGATGTCCAGTTCGGGAAAGGGTCAATCTGTCATCCGTTCTGCGGCGGACATCGAGGCCGCTTGGCAATACGGACTGGACGGTTCCCGCGGGGACCTCGCAGAAATGATCGTGGAGGCATTCATCGATTTCGACTATGAAATCACCCTCCTCACGCTCACCCAAGCCGATGGAAACACCTTGTTTTGTCCCCCCATTGGACACCGACAAGAGCGCGGCGATTACCAAGAGAGCTGGCAACCGGCCGCCATGGAGCCCGCCCTGCTCATGGAGGCCGAGCGCATGGCTGCCGAAGTCACATCGGCCTTGGGTGGCTGCGGCATTTGGGGCGTCGAGTTCTTCATTCAGTCGGGCCAGGAGGGAGAGCCCGGGACGGTCTACTTCTCTGAATTGTCACCCCGACCGCACGACACCGGTATGGTGACGCTGGCCGGCACCCAGAACTTCTCGGAGTTCGAGTTGCATGCCCGCGCCATCTTGGGCTTGCCCGTGGCGGAGATCGCGCACCACCGCAACGGTGCGAGCGCCGTGGTGCTCGCTCCGGAAGGCGCCACGGCAGGCGTTCCATTTTTCTCGGGATTGGCGGCGGCGGCGGCGGTTCCCAAATCGGACATCCGTCTCTTTGGGAAGCCGGCCCTGCGGCCCCACCGCCGCATGGGGGTGGCCCTTGCCTATGGCACCGTTTCAGACGGCGTCGAGGGCCTGGTGGCACAGGCCAAGGAAGTTGCCGGACACATTGTTGTCTCAGCCGAAAGCGTGGGCGCGAACGGCGTGGAAGCCGTCTGAAGAGTGGATCTATTTGACGAAATTCCCACCCCATGTCTAACACCGAAACTGTCGCCCTTCACCGGCCGAATTATTTTCTGGAATTCGTCGTTGTTTTCCTTGGCGTCACCATTTCATTCTGGTTGAGCCAATGGAATGAAGAGCGCAAAACAGCGGCTTTGCACAAGGAGGATGTGGTGAGCCTTTTGGAAGACTTGGACCGCGATCGGATCCGCTTGGAATATGTTTTCGAATCAGCCGAGAGGGGCAAAAGCCGATCCCGGCGCGCGCTTGCTGTCACTGAGGCGTATCGGCGGGGCGAGGTGGGATATGGAGCCTTCGCTGACAGCCTCATCGATATAGGGTACCTCTATGGATATGGCACGTTTTTCATGAACAGCGCCACCTACAAGTCGCTGCTCGGCAGCGACCGCATGCAAGAGTTCCCACACGACATCAACAAGCAGGTGCGGGACTACTACGAGTATGTATCAAAACGCGTGGAAGACAACAACGACATCGTGGATGCCATCGCCTTGCGTTATTACAACGAGTACCATCCGTTTTGTTTGATTATTAATGGAGGGGCGGAACCCCTGTCCCAAGAGGCGTCACGGCGGTTTTTTGCCGATGACGACACCCAAAGTCACTATTCAAGTTTGGGGTTTTATCACCAAACCGTCGCCTTACACGACAGGACCGGGGTCCACATGAACCAGGTCGAACAATACCAGGAGATCCGCGATGCCCTCGAGCAGATGTTGCTCAATTATGCCGAAGAACTGCTCGGTGAACCGCTCACCTTGGATTCCGGGGAAGCGGCAGATGCCTAGCGGGGCGATCGCGCCCAATGGAAATGGGGTCAGCGGTCAGCTTTCGCCGCTTCTAATTTCGCGCCCAATACCCTACAAACAGTCTCCGCATCATTGGATTCCCCTTTGATTTTCTGCAGGATTTTGATGGCGGGGATGGACCGGGGGTTCTCTTCCAAATGCCGCATTATGAATGCCTGGCCATCCTCCATTTGGCCCTTGTTTAGTGCACTCATCCCGCGAAACAGGTCGGCGTGGTTCAGCGCGATGTCTTGTGGGTGCATCCCGATGCACGATTCTTCCAAGGGCGTCCAGTTCACCTTGAGCGCCCCGGGCGCCTTGAAGGTTCTGCCCAGTGCATTCTGGGCCGTCACCCAGCTTGCCAAAAGGAGCGCAATGGCACCAAAGGCGGCAATAATCGATGGTCGCGACACCCGTTGCGGAGCCTCTTCTATTGGATGCTGGAGCTTGAACATCCAGCCCAGGATCGCCATCGGCCAGAGAATTTCGGCGCGCTCGGCCGGAAAGGTGAAGGCGATAAAGGGCAAAATAAACAGCGCCCATCGACCCAGACTGCGCCGCAGCGGCCAGCACAGGCCAATCAGCAGCAACAGAGGAAGCCATCCTATTTCGTAGCCCCATTGCAGGATTTCAGAGTGGGCGCGGTGCAGGGCTTCACCGCAGCGGCCCACGGCCACGTTGGTCCACCCTTCTGCATCGTTTCGCCATGCCCCCAAACCCGCCCCAAGCGGTTGGCTGTTGTCCAAAGTCCAAGACCACAGATTGAGCCTGATGGAGGAGCTCTCCGCCGCCTTCACATTGTAGACGACATCCAGCGATTTGACAATGTCTGGCACCTTGGCAAACTCCCTGATTCTGGTCTCTGCCGGCAGGGTGTTCCATGCCAGCTGGCCCGCCACAAACAAGGCACACGCCGCCAAGAATCCGCGCTTGACCCATACAGCATGCCGCCCCTGATTCCAGAGGCTGTAGATCATCCATATGGCGGAGCCCAACAGCACGCTCCGCACCTGATAGACCAGCGCGAGCACGGTGATGAAGCCCCACCACCACAGCCACCGCTTTTTGGAAAAGTGGGCGCCTATGACGGTCATCAGAAACAGGGACTCCATGGCGATGTTGCGGTGCGCCCAGGGAAGCGTCATCACATAGGATTGGCCGTGGCTCCAATCACCGCTCAATATGGAACCCATGGCGTGGGCCAGCATCAGCCCCCCGATGAAGAGGGCAAAAATGGGGAGTGCCTTGGCGCCCTTCCACCAGTTCAGCTTTTCTGGGTTGGGCACGGTCCAAATCCACGTCCAAAGCCACCCGAGCTGGGCCAGCACCTCCCATTGACAATGGCCCCCTCGCACCGCCTGGGCGATCAGGACGGTCATGCCGACCCCCCACAATGCGGGGCGTACGATGCGAATGCAGTCCAATACGCCCAGTAGAAAAGTGGCCACGCTCAAGATGACCCAAGCGGTGGTCCAGTGGTTGTCCAAAGCTTCACCCCGTGTGGAGAATGCAATCGCCATCGTGACGCCCAAAAACAAGGCCCATTGGGCCCATTCCTTGCTCAACGTCCCGATGCTGATGGGCAGCGGAGCGTCAGCTGGTTTTGTTTGGTGTGTATTCTGGGACATGACGGTCTTTCGAACGTGAGCAAGTCACGGTGGTAAATGTGCTTAAAAAAGCAGAGTATAATTTAAAGACGAAAAGCCACTTAAACTAAACAAGACATTAGAATCTGTGTATAAAGGGGAATTAGGAGCGGCGAAACGGTCCTTTGATGCGTCTTTTCCATTCCGCCACTTGCTCCTTGCTCAGTACCCCGCGCGCCACAAGTGCAAAGACAACAAGCCACAACAGTCCTTTGATCAAAAAGAACAGAAATCCCGCAACCCCGAGCGTCTTCAGTGTTTCCATGTTGGCAATAACCGCGGCAAAGGTGCAACCTGAATGCTTCATTTGGTCAAATTGCAAGTGCACCGAATTCCAAGAAATGAGCATCCGGATTTCCCTCGTTTTCGTCTTCCTTTTTTCTCTGGTCTTTACTTCTGTGGTTTCGGCCCAGAGGTCAAGTTCGAAATCGACCAAGATTGAGGTGGTCCAATTTCCGACCATCCCCGCCGATGCCGCATACCGCATCGGTTTTCAATTGCACGCTGACGATGCGTTTTTCAACCTTGAAGACCTGCGGCGATATGGAGGCAACATGGACCTGCTCAAATCCAGTGGCGAGCGGCTGAGCGGCATGAAGTACTTCACCGTAGGGCAAGAAGCAGAAGTCGTGGATGTGGGCCCCACCGTGCAAGTGGATGTGGCCATCGGCCCAGAGCGGCAAGGGGCCCCAAAAATGTCGAGTGAGGCGGTCAAGGGGAGCGAGGAAACGCTGACGCATTGGGCCAATGTGCCCTGCCGTTTGCCCATGCGGGTGCGCATTGCCTCGCCAGAAGGGGAAGTCTGGGACGCATTCGAGATCGATGAACCGCTCAACATCCGCTACGGCAACGAGAAAATCTCGACCATCGAGAGCCGGCCGGGCGGTTTTACTTATTCCAAGTCGTCCCTGAAATTTTCGAGCGAGGCAGCGGTCATGGAGAAGCTGCAATCTCCCGAAGGCGCCCGGTTCTTCCGGCGCAAAGCGGTGCTCCTTCAGCTCAGCAACGTGATCGACGAGCTGGAAACGCGCATTTTTTTCTTGGAGGGAAAAGTGAGCGTGGAGGTGTACTCTGCCAAGGGCAAGCATGAGTATCCCGAGCTGGATGCTGCCCGCGATGTGGCATTGGAGTCATATGACAACAACTACTTCGATGGCCTTTCCAGTCCCATCGATACCTGGGGAGAGTGGGCGGCCAAGGTGGACTTCACGGACAAGAGGGCCAAGGTCACCCGCGCCGTGGCACTCGGACTTTACCTGAACTTGGCCCAAGCCCACCTGTACCGCAACGAATTCGACGCCTGCGCCCAAGCCATATCCGATGCCCGCGCCTTGGTGCTTCCCGGTGGTGAGGAGGCGGCCTTGTTGAATGACATTCAGTCCCGGCTGATGAAGCGTCGGCGGGCCCTCGATGCCAACGGCACGTTTGAAATGGCGCTGGAGGCTGAGCATGAAAAAGCGCCGGACATCAAGAATGTGGTCGGTAAGCGCTCCCAAAACAAGGACGTGCGCATGGTCATGCCAGAGGACCGCTTCGGCGAGATTGGCAGGGAGATTGCGGCCTGGGAAGCCGATGCAGTGGCCGATAGCCCTGAAGCTGCGGCATCCCAAGCCAGTGAAGTCACCATGGCGCAGCGGCTCGGTGGGCGACTGGAACAGACCGTCGGCGGCATGATGCTGCGGCTGAACCCCCTCCTGGATCCCGACCTCGTGGGGGATGACTTTCCAGCAGAAATTTTGGACATCCCCAACCTCGTCTACCTGGACATCAGCGGCATGAAATTCGGTGCACTCCCTGAGAGCATCGACCGGCTTTCCATGCTGCAGACACTTGTGGCCTCGCGCAACGACCTGGTGGCCTTGCCCGAAAGTCTCGGCAACTTGACCCGCCTCAAGAAGCTGTTCGTCAACAAGAACGACCTCACCGGGTTGCCGAATTCACTCGCCATGTGCATGGAGCTGAAGACCGTTGACCTCAAGGGCAATCCCGTGCCAGCGGACGAACTCGACCGGATTCAGCAGATGTTTGGCGAGGGTGTCAAGGTCAAAAGCGACTGAGACGCCCTGCAGGGAGGCTGTGTGCGGCAACGGGGTCAGATGTGCTCACAACGCTCCACCATGCGGTCGTCCGCTACGCCGCCGGTGTGGTGAATTTCCTGCGGCTCAAAGAGCATGATCCACACTTCTTCTGTGGTCACGGGGCGGTGCTCCACGCCTTTGGGCACCACGATGATTTCCCCTGGGCCGACCTCGGTCTTCCTGTCCCTGAATTCCATCGTCATGCGGCCATGCACCACCAAAAACAATTCATCCTGTTCGGCGTGCGCATGCCAAACGAATTCACCTTGAATTTTGGCGAGCTTGACATCTTGGCCATTGAGCTGGGCAATGATTTTTGGGCTCCATTGGTCGGTAAAAAGACCAAATTTCTGCTGAAGGTCAATGGTGTTCATGGCCGGGAATACAAGGCGTTTCACAAGGGTGTGAACGAAGGTATTGCACACGGGTAGTGTACTTTGGACACGTTTAAGTACTTGAAAACATGGAAGTTAGTCCATATCTTAGCCCTGACCCAATTCGATGCAACGATGAAAAACCGGACCTTGAACGAACTGCGCCAAACCCGCGACGCCGTCTACGTCCCGCCGGTTTCTCACATGGAACGGATGGAGCAGCGGAATGTGGCCGAAGGATATCTCATCCTCAGCGCTGAAGGCACGCCCCAAGTGACCTGCGACAACATCCAATGTGTTGTCGATGCCCGTCCCATGCTCAACCCATCCGAGTTGAAGGCCCACTTCGCTGCCGGCGATGGCGCGTTTCAACTTCCCGGGGGCGAGGTAATCCGCACCATCAAGCGGCTCAAGAATCCCCGTTAAGCCCACCCGCAACAGCCGCGCCCGCAGCTGTGCCGCAAGCCTTGGTGCGCAGCAGGCACCCTGACCGTTCCTGCCCCCTGACCGTTCCTTCCCTTGACCGTGGCGCTTACCTTGCTTGCCGTGGTATCAAACAGGCCTGAATGTCCATGATCCAACGCATGGCCACATTGCTGGGTGGCGCAGTGACGGGTCAATTGGTGACCGTTTTGGCGGCGTTCATTCTGACGCGCCTGTATTCCCCGTCCGCTTTCGCCCATTTGGAAATGTTCGCCTTGGTGACGGGCATCGCTGCCGTTTTGGGCACGGGCAAATTCGAGCAGGCCTTGATGTTGCCCAAGGACATGGCCAAGGCAAAAGCACTTTTCAGCGCAGGTCAGCGGTCCGTGGCCAAGACCACATTGCTGGTGGGCTTGCTTTCGTTGCTGACGGCCAACCTTGTCGCCGAGACCTATGACCTTGAAGGGTGGTTCTGGTTGGCGTGCGTTCTGCCTCTTTTTGCGGGTGTCGCCGCCCACACCCGGCTGCTCGAATACTGGCACCACAGGAACACCGAGGCCATCCCCGTGGCCTCGGCCAATGCCACGGGGCCGCTCGCAGCAGAAGCCACCAAGCTCGGTCTGTCCAGCGCATTGTCTACCACCGGCCTCGTATGGGGTTCGGGTGCAGGGCTGCTGGTGCGTTGGGCCATGATGCGCCGGGGGCTGTCCGCACACATCGGAGCGGCCTGGTCGTGGAATTGGCTTACCGGCGATGCTGCGGTGAGGGAGGAATACAAGGACTACCCCACGTGGGTCTTGGCCGGCAGTGCGATGAACCGCCTGGCCCAATGGCTGCACGTCCTGCTCATTGGGGCTTCCCTTGGTCCGGTTTTGCTCGGAATGATGGGCTTGGCGCGTCGAATGGTCATGCAGCCACTGTCTCTGCTGGCCACTTCGGCCGCACCGGTTCTTTTTCAGTCGGCTACAGAAAAAGCCGATGGAGCGCCCCTGCGGCGCTTGTTTGTGACGGCCTTGCTCACTTTCGCCACCGGTTCTGTTGTCGTCTGGGGGGCGGTCACCTTGGCCCCGGATGGCACCACGGCCTGGCTCTTTGGAGAGGAGTGGTACGGCGCCATGGAGGTGGTCCGCATGCTCACGCCGTGGTTCGTCCTCAACTTCATGACGGCTGGCTTGGGTTCCATGTTCCACCGGGTGCGCAAGCCCCGATGGATCACCTACCTCGATGCCTTGCACCTTTTGGCGGTGGCGGCCGGTTGGTACCTCGGCTCTCTGCATCCGGAGTGGTTCGGTGGAGGGGAGTGGGGTGCCCTTGTCGGCATCGTTTGGGCCAAGTGCGGCTATTACATCATCAACCTCGTGGTCCTGTGCACCGCGGTTATGCAGCCCCGCAGTGCAGATCGCTAACGTCGTCCTCAACGATTTCACCCGCGACAACCGCGTGCTGAAAATCGCCCAACGCCTCTCCGATGATGGGCACGACGTGACAGTAGTGGCCCTTCAAAAAGCCGGATTGCCCAGGCATGAGTCGAGGGGTGGCTGGGCGGTCGTCCGAACGCGGATCGTTTCGGCGGCCTTGCCGCGGGGGACGGTCTTTGGCATGGTCAAGATGGCGGAGCTCGCCCTTCGGGTGGTCTGGACATGGCGCAAGGCCGATGCCTGGCATTGCAACGACATCGAGGCCTTCGTGCTGGGTTGGTGTGCCCAGCGCTTGAACCCCCGGCTCAAGCTCATCTACGACTGCCACGAATTCGAGTCCGAACGCAACGCCAAGCCCGCAATCGAGCGCAAAATGGTCGGCTGGCTCGAGCGCCGCATGATCCGAAAGGCCGCGGCTGTCATCACCGTCAGCCCCTCCATTGCGGCGGCCTACCGGGAGCGCTATGCCCCATATGGCCTGCCGGAAGTCCACCTTGTGCGCAACATTCCGGAAAGCCGGCCTGCTCCAGCTGACAGCGGTCCTGGCCCCGACCATTTCCGCCAGCGCTTTGGCATCCCCGCCGGCGGCTTCATCGCCTTGTATCAAGGCGCCTTTACTTACAACCGCGGTCTGGAGACGGCACTCCAAGCCATGGAAGGCCTCGAGGACAGCGGCATCCACTTGGTCCTCATGGGATACGGGCCACTCCAGCCCCTCGTCGACGCTACCGCCGCGCGCCTCCCGCACGTCCACGTTCACCCAGCCGTTCCGTACGATCAGGTGCTCGAACACACCCGCAGTGCCGACCTGGGATTGGTTTCCGTCAAGCCCACCTGCCTGTCCTACCTCTACTGCCTGCCCAACAAGCTGTTCGAGTACATCCTCGCTGGCCTGCCCGTCCTCTCCAATGACCTCCCGGATTGCCGGGCCCTCATCGAGGAATTCCAGGTGGGCCACACCGTCACCGAAGACACAGCCGAAGGCTGGCGCAGTGCCCTCTTGAACGCGCGGGCACAAGGCACAAGTGTCTACACAGCCGGTCTCTCTCATGCCGCTACCCAACTCTCGTGGCCGCAAGAGGCGCACATTCTTTCGGGGCTCTATTCAGAAGCCAATGAAGGCTTGAGCCGTTAATACCTTTGCAGTATGGAGGGACTGAGGGATACGGCGATCGAAGCTGCGATCGAGGCGGGTCAGGCGATTTTGGAGATCTACCACAGCGGAGATTTCGATGTGACGACCAAAGGGGACGACTCGCCGCTGACCAAGGCTGACTTGGCGTCTCACGACGTCATCATGCGGCATTTGGAACCGACAGGCATCCCCGTGCTTTCCGAAGAGGGCCGCGACATGCCCTTCGCCGAGCGCTCTGCTTGGTCGGAGCTATGGATTGTGGACCCCATCGATGGCACCAAGGAGTTCATCAAGCGCAACGGCGAATTCACCGTCAACATCGCCTTGGCACGTCATGGGGAGCCCGTCCTGGGCGTCATATACGTGCCGGTGACGGGCGAGCTGTATGTCGGTGTAGCAGGGCAAGGCGCCCACAAGGCGATTTGGCCGGCTGGAGCATCGCAGGATGTCTCCACAGTGATGGCTGGCGCGGATGTCCTCCCGATGCCAAAGGGGGGCCGGCCATACACGGCCGTAGCGAGCCGTTCGCATATGTCGCCTGAGACCGAGGCCTTCATCGCCAATCTTCGCGAGGAGCACGGCGAGGTGGCCCTCATCTCCAAAGGCTCATCCCTCAAGCTGTGCATGGTGGCCGAGGGCAAGGCGGATTGTTACCCGCGCTTTGCACCCACCATGGAGTGGGACACCGCGGCCGGCCAAGCCATTTGCATGGCGGCCGGATTTGATGTCGTCGACCAAAACACCGGCGAGACCATGCGGTACAACCGCGAGCAGCTGCTCAACGCGTGGTTCCTGGTGCGTTAATTCTCCAGTCCCGATTCGACCTGGACCCTGTACAAGGGCCAATCGCTGAAAGCAACAAGGCCGCCCCGAAGGACGGCCTTGCCGATGTTGTTATCCGTCTTTTTCGGACGGAGCCAAGAGGAATTACTGCTTGACCACGGCCTTCACGGCACGCTGACCTTCTGCCTCGATCACGACCATGTACCGGCCGCTGTCAAAGGCGCTCATGTCGAGCATGCCATTCGGATTGGTCGTCTCAAAACAGATGCGGCCACTGGCGTCAAGCACCTGCAGGCGATCCACTTTGAGCGTACCCCAGCGCAGGGCGTCGGTGGTCGGGTTGGGGTACACCTCAAAGAGGGAGCCCAGGTCCACATTGTTCACGCCAGAAGGCAAGCTCAGTACAGCGTCAATCACGTGCACCACACCGTTGTCTGCCACCAAATCGGCAACGATCACCGTGGCGTCGTTTACCATCACCATCATGCCGTCAATGGAGATGGTCACCTCCTCACCCTGCAGGGTCGCGATGGTCTGGCCATCGGTCAAGTCCGTGCTCATGGCAGCCGCGCCGGCCACCACGTGGTAGGTGAGGATGTCGGTGAGCGCACCTGTGGGGTCGGCGAGGAGCTCGTCAATCAAACCAGCGGGCAGGGCAGCAAAGGCGGCGTCCGTTGGCGCGAAGACCGTGAATGGGCCTTCACCAGAGAGTGCGTCTACCAGTCCTGCAGCGACAACAGCAGCTTCCAAGATGTTGTGGGCTGGGCTGTTGACCACGATATCGACGACAGTGGCCGGAGTGGGTACAGGGGGCAAGAGGATGGCGTCGATCACGTGCACCACACCATTGGAGCCGATGAGGTCGGCTACAATGACCGTTGCATCGTTGATCATCACTGTGCCATCCATGATGGATACCGTCACGTCTTCACCGAAGAGCGTGGTGATTTGCTGACCGTCGGAAAGGTCCCCGGAGGTCAGGCTGTCGCCCGCTACGTGATAGGTCAAAACGTTGGTCAATGCGGCATTGTCCATGAGCAAGCCCAAGATGACCTCTGGTGGGAGGGCATCAAATGCAGCATCGGTCGGAGCAAACACCGTGAAAGGTCCAGGACCGGCGAGGGCTTCGTCCAATCCAGTGCTGTCCAAAACAGCAGCCAGTACGCCATGAACCTCGCTGTCTGCAATGATTTGCGCGACGGTGGGCGTCACCTCTGGGGTGGGTGGCAAAAGCACAGCGTCGATGACGTGGACTACACCGTTGTCTGCCGCGATGTCGGCCACAGTGACCGTGGCGTCGTTGACCATGACCGTACCGTCCATGATGGAGATGGTCACGTCCTCACCGAGCATGGTGGTGATCATCTGACCGTCCGAGAGGTCGGTGCTCATGGCCGTGGCGTTGACCACGTGGTAGAGCAAGATGTCTCCGAGGCCTTCGAGGGCGAGGAGATCTTCGGCTGTGATTTCGAGCGCAGTGACCAAAGCAGTCACGGCATCATCGGTCGGCGCGAACACGGTGAAGGGGCCTTCACCAGAGAGG
>Ga0115568_10003162_pt1 | contig 11292 bp, 7 predicted proteins | sample COGITO_mtgs_1204_FD_87296 | JGI IMG/M metagenome (GOLD analysis project Ga0115568, IMG submission 87296) | Pelagic marine microbial communities from North Sea - COGITO_mtgs_120426 | ecosystem: Environmental > Aquatic > Marine > Epipelagic | place: Germany:Helgoland, sampling site Kabeltonne...
ACCTCCAAAGCATCTTCGGTTCTCTCAATATTAACTTCCTTATTACCTTTCTCTGCTTCCTTGAACATTTGAGCTCCACCGGCACCGCAACAAAGTCCACTTTGTTTGCATCGCTTCATTTCAGTTAACTCTGAGTCCAATTTTGAAAGCACTTCACGTGGTGCCTCATAAACTCCATTTGCACGACCTAGATAACAAGGATCATGAAATGTGATCTTCTTACCTTTAAATGTACCACCTTCAACAGTAATCCGTCCTTCGTTCAATAAACTTTGCAAAAACTGGGTATGGTGAATCACTTCATAATTTCCACCAAGCTCCGGATATTCATTTTTCAAGGTATTGAAGCAATGTGGGCATGCCGTTACAATGCGTTTTACATTATATCCATCCAATACCTGAATATTGGCAAAAGCTTGCATCTGAAAAAGGAATTCATTCCCAGCTCGCTTTGCTGGATCACCAGTGCATGATTCCTCTGCTCCTAGAACAGCAAATTTTACGTTTGCCTTATTCAATATTTTCGCAAAAGCCTTAGTAATCTTTTTGGCACGATCATCGAAGCTGCCCATGCAACCTACCCAAAAAAGCACTTCAGGTTCTTCGCTTGCGGCCATCATTTCGGCCATTGTTTTTATTTGTAGCGACTCCATTTGTCAATCTTTTTAATTCATGATTAAAAAATCATGCGTTACGCTTCGTCTTTCCAATTCAATCTATCAGCCTGAGCAAACTGCCAAGGCGCACCGTTGTTCTCAATATTCGTAAACATGCCATTCAACTCTGCTGGTGCAGCAGATTCCTCCATCACTAAAAATCTTCTCAAATCCACAATAATTGAAAGTGGATCAATATTTACAGGACATGCTTGAGTGCAGGCGTTGCATGTAGTGCATGCCCACAGTTCTTCAGAAGAAACATAATCGCCTAGCAAGCTCTTCCCATCTTCACTTTCAGATCCATTCGCACGTTTATGTTTTCCTAACTCCTCCAAGCGATCACGGGTATCCATCATGATTTTCCGAGGAGAAAGAAGTTTTCCAGTTTGATTGGCCGGACATTCAGAAGTACATCTTCCACATTCTGTGCATGAATAAGCATCCATCAAATTCTTCCAAGAAAGGTCGGTCACGTCTTTGGCTCCGAATCGCTGAGGAGCCACATCACCTGCATCAGGCGCAGGAGCCGCAAATGGATCAACATTCGGATCCATCATCATTTCCACTTCTTTCTTCACACTTTCGAGGTTATTGAATTCACCTGAAGGCTGAAGTTTAGAGTAATAAGTATTCGGGAACGCAAGGAAAATGTGAAAATGCTTCGAATAGGGCACGTAGATTAAAAACCCCAAAATGCCTGTAATATGGATCCACCAACACGTTCTTTCAATGTAGAACAAAGTCATAGGATCATCCGGCATAAACCCAGTCAAATAAGCACTAACCCAAAACGAATCTGGAAATTCAATCCCCGCATAATGATCAAGTCCAGCTTGCATGACCCAAGTATCTTTCATCATAAACAACACACTATCTGCCGCATTCATAGTAAGCAGCGCCAGCATTAAAAAACACTCTACAATTAAAATGATGTTGGCATCAGATTTTGGCCATTTTGTCATTTCTGTTCCAGAAAAACGCTTCAGCTTACCTATGTTTCTTCTAATCAAGAACACCACACACGCAACAAGTACTAAGAAAGCTAGAAGCTCAAAAGAACCAATGAGTACGTAGTAAAGATCACTTCCTATCAAACCATAGAATAACCTGTGCGTGCCAAAAACACCATCTATGATAATTTCAAGGATTTCGATATTGATCAAAACAAAGCCTACATAAATGAGAATATGCATAAAGCCAGCAAGAGGTCTTGCTACCATTTTGCTTTGTCCTAATGCCACACGCGCCATGGTTTTCCAGCGCTCACTTGGATTGTCAGACAAATCCAAATCTCTGCCTAGGTTAATATTACCTTTTATTTCAGCTATTCTACGAATGAAAATAACAGCGGTAGCTACTAAAAGTACCGTGAAAATGATGCTTGAAATCATGTGTGTTATTCTTTACGATCTTTCTTTTTAGGCTTATCCTCTTTGTCTTCTTTCTTACCAAAAACAGAGATGTGAACATATCGTTCAGGGTTAACCCTTAAGTCTTCAGCAAGTTTATCGATTTCAAGTGAAGCTTGCTCAAGATTTTTGTAAAGTTTATCGTCATTTAGCAACATACCCAATGAACCCTCTCCCTCATTGATCTTAGTAATCATGGAGTCAAGTTGCGTTAACGCATTTGTAGCATTTTCAATGGCTGCTGCATAATTAGCTCTTGTTAATGAATCGCTAATTGTAGCTACATTTTCAAGAATCGCATTGATGTTTTTACTGTTGTTTCTAATGTTGGAGGCAATCGCTGTAATGTCTCCTAAAACTCTGGTAAGGTTTTCGTTTTGAGTAACTACCAATTTATCAATATCCCTCGTGGTTTTATTGATTATATCCATGCTAGTCTTGGCCTTCTCTATGGATTCATTGGTAGTAGTTACCAAAATCTTAGTAGTGGTTACCAAATCTCTTGCTTCAGCTATCACACCTTCTATCTGCAATTGCAGTGGTGCTAATTTCTCTTCAATAATACTTTGTAAGGCTTCATCAATATCGCTAATAAGCGTATCTCCGCTCACATGATAAATTGTGTCTTGTGTAAACTCTAAAGAAATCGCTTTGGTGCCTAAGACATCTTCTGAAATAATTCGTGCCACGGAACTATCTGGAATATTAAGTTGATCCTCTAAAATTTCCATTTCAACCATGATCAGATTTCCGTTCTCAGGAATAAGTGTAATGCTGGCAACACGACCTACTTTAAATCCGTTCACAAGAACAACATTGTCAGTACTCAATCCATCAACCTTTTCGTAAATGGCGTAAAAGGATCGTGACTTAGAAAACACATCAGAACCTTTCAAATAATTCATTCCAAAATAAAGCAGCCCAAGAGCAACAATGATCACTGCCCCTACTTTTATTTCGCTACCTATCTTCAAATCAATCTGTTGTATTTATTGCTCTCGATATCTCCAATGCTTTCGAAAGCCCAATTCGTTCGCCATTATAAAAAGCTGTAATAAAGGCTTTCGGATATGCATTTTCGCGCACCGTACGCTGCAAAGAAACAGCTTTTTTATAATCTGTTACTTCTCCTATGGTATACTTATAAAGACCTTCAACTTCGTATGACTTAACCTCTTCTAATCCATTAAAATTTTCAGGTTTCAGATCAATCGGATTGGATGAAGCCATTAATTGAATCTTATAAAAAACGGGCTCAATATTCTCGGATTTAGCTTTCTCTTTCACAACTAAATTCTCTTGTTTAACATCAGGCTTAGTCGTTGGCTTTTCGTCTTTTTTAACTTCCACGATTGGAGCTTCATCCGTTACTTCAGGAATATTCTTTTCAAAGTCTAGAGTTGAAATCTCCACCCCTTCAATTTCAGCTTTATACTGCTTAAAAGCCCTATAAATTGCACTAGCCATATACACCTTACCGTTGTCACTATTCAAAAAATCCTCTTCTCCTTTGTTGGTAAGAAAACCCAATTCAGTAAGAACACTAGGCATGGTTGTGAAGCTAATCACCCAATATGGTGCTTGTTTTACTCCGCGATCTCTCCTACTCACTCTTTCTCGATATTGCTCCTGAATATGTGCTGAAAGCGTTAAGCTTTGATCGAGGTAAACAGATTGTGCTATTGAGCGGGCAATTAATGATTCTGGTGAATCAGGATTAAACCCTTCATAGGTCTGCTCATAATTTTCTTCGAGTAAAATCGAAGAATTTTCACGTTTTGCCAATTCTAGGTTTGCCGCAATTTTCGTCATGGACATTACAAAAGTTTCTGTTCCAAATGCTTCTTTATTCGCAGCAGAATTGCAATGAATAGACAAGAAAAGATCCGCATCTGCCTTGTTGGCGATAGTGGTTCGCCCCTTTAACGTAACGAACTTATCCTCTTTTCGGGTATAAATAACATCAACATTCTCATACGCACGCTCAATGTATTCGCCCAATTGAAGAGCTACTTCCAATGAAATATCCTTCTCAGATTTTTTATAGCGACCAGTGCCTGTATTACCAGGATCATGCCCACCATGTCCTGCGTCAATCACTACCTTAAGCACTCCCATTTCAGCTATTTTAGTACCTCGGTGATTGGGAACAAAGGATGAGAAAACCATCAGAACAAAAGCTGTGGCTCCGAAAGTCAATAGCGTCCTCAGACGCCATCTTGAAAGTGGTTGGTTAACCTGCATAAAATCTAACTGGGTATTTACCTAGTAACTAACAAATGTAGTTTAGGCTAAGGCATTGCTTCAATCTAATATATAGAGTATTTCACCCTTGAATGTTAATAGAGACCACACTCTTAATCGTATTTGTAGTGGAGAATTAACAACTTTTGAATGTTGTAGCACATGTGATTCACAACCTGAAGCGTTTAGATTTGCACTCCGAAGATAATTTAGCCCCAATTTGAAGTTCAGCCTCCTATTTCATTTCGTCTTATTCATGCTATTGAGCACATGGATTTTCGGGCAGAGTGCTGACAGCAATTCTTCTGAAAGGCCTGATACGCTACAATTTGTATCAGATAGCACTGAAATTGATTCGCTTTCTTTAATCAACGATTCATTGGCTACTGATTCGAGCAAGAATAATATTAAGCTTAAACGAAAATCGTCACTCGAGCATGAGGTGAATTATCAAAGTGACGACTCTATGAAGGTTGATCTACGCAATCAAATGGTTTATTTATACGGAAACGCCATAACCACTTACGGAGACATTGAGCTGAAGGCTAATTATATTGAAATATCTCTCAAATCAAGCGAATTGAGTGCAAAAGGATTGCCTGACAGCACGGGAAAAATTGTTGGCGAACCAGTATTTACCCAAGGATCACAAACGTTTGAATCTAGCGAAATGCGTTACAATTTCAAATCAAAACGAGGTTTGAGTAAGGAGGTGAAAACGCAAGAAGGCGGTGGTTATTTGCATGGCAGCGTGGTGAAACGGGATACATCTGAAATTATATACATCAAGAATGGGATGTACACCACTTGCGAATATGATGATCCGCATTTTCATATTCACGCTGGTAAAATGAAGGTGATCCCTCAAGACAAAATAATTACCGGGCCTGCATACTTAAGTATTGCAGATGTTCCAACCCCTTTAGCAGTTCCCTTTGGATTCTTCCCAAACTCAGAAAGTCGTTCTAATGGACTCATCATTCCGTCTTACGGAGAAGCCGTTAATCAAGGGTTTTACTTGAGCCGAGGTGGATATTATTTCGGGCTGAATGACAACATGGACTTTGCGCTTACAGGAGATGTTTATACAAGAGGAACGTGGGCAACATATCTCAACAGCAGATATGTAAAACGATACAGATTCAATGGCAATTACTCCATTGATTTCGTCAATTCAAAATTTAGCAATAAAGAATATCCTGATTATTTCAGCGCAAGAACTTTTAACGTAAAATGGAGACATACTCAAGATGCGAAAGCAAGACCAGGAAGCGCTTTTAGTGCTGATGTGAATGCTGGTTCGTCTAAAAACTTTCGAAACAACCTACAATCAAACTCTACGAATTACTTACAAAGTCAATTAAACTCTAGTATTCGTTACTCTAAGACTTTTGACAATACTCCATTTTCGTTCTCGGCAGCTGCTAGTGGAAACCAAAACACTCAAACCGAAATCATCTCAATTAGGGCTCCTGAAGCTAGCTTTAACATGGCGAGGATTTTCCCATTCAAAGGGAAGGTTCCTGCAAGCTCTACTTCTTTTAAATCTAAGGCAGGAATTGATAAGATTGGTATTAATGCTTCAACAGATTTCTCCAATAAATTAGTAGGAAAGGAAGATACCTTATTCAATAATTTTGACAATCGGATGCTTAAGAATATGGATAATGGTATTCGCACTCAAAGTACCGCCAGCACGAGTATTAAGCTTTTAAAATACCTTACACTATCACCAAGCACATCTCACAGAATTGTCGCCTACAGAAAGACCACTCAAAAAGAGTGGAACAGTGATAGCAATAGAATTGACACCAAAAAGCTAACCGGCATTGATGGCTTTTATGACGGTTCGGCTAGCTTAAGTTTGAGTACGGTTGTTTATGGTACATACCTCTATAAAAGTGAGACAATCAAAGCAATGCGCCATCAAGTAACTCCAACCGCATCAGTGAGTTATCGACCAGATTACAGTGATCCATTTTGGGGATATTTTAGTGAAGTTCAATCTGATTCACTCGGCAATACCACTCAATATTCATATTTTGAAGGTGGCCTTTATGGTGCCCCAACAGCCCAAGAAAATGGAGTTGTAAACCTCTCTTTAAACAACACTTTCGAGCTGAAAGTGAGAAATAATAAAGACACCACAGGAAAAGACGAAGACAAAAAGCTTAGGATCCTTGACGCGTTCAATTTCAGCACAAATTATAATATACCTAAGGATTCTTTAAACTGGAACCCACTTTCCATAGCGCTGAGAACAAATGTTTTGCCCGGATTTACAATCAACGCGAGTGCAACGTTAGATCCGTATTACATCAATCCGAGCAATGGAAGAAGAATCAATGATTTTCAATATAACAGAACTGGAGATGTAGGAAATTGGACACGAGCCAACGTGGCTTTCTCGTATAACATTCAACCTAAAAAAGGAAAGGAAAAACAAGAGGAAAAGTCCAATGAGTTGAGCGATGCCAACATGTATTACACCGATTTTGTAGACTTTGATATCCCATGGAGTTTGAGAATCAACTATAACGTTAGGTACACGAACACCGTAGTTACGGAAAGCGTAAGTCAAATTATTGATTTGAGCGGAGAAACGAATATCACGAGAAACTGGCGGGTTGGTTTTAAATCTGGATACGACCTCACCAATAAACAGATTACCTATAGTTCACTAGACATTTATCGTAACTTACATTGCTGGGAGTTCAGCCTCGGAGTTGTGCCTTTCGGACCACGTCAGAGTTATAATTTTCAAATCAACGTGAAGAGCGCGATACTGCAGGATTTGAAATTGAACAGAAGAAGGCAATCTTCTCTCCCGGAACGTTAGTAGCCTTTATATTCTGCCTCGCGTTCAATAAATTGAATTCCGTATTCTTCTAATTCCACCAACACCGGTTCGTATATCTCCTTCTTGATGGGAACGTGAACACCTGGAGTGGATATTTTACCATTCAGAATCATCTTAGCAGCAATACCAACCGGCAAGCCAACTGTTTTAGCCATAGCGGTGTGCACTCTATCCTCCCCTTTAATTACCATGTATGATTCTGTAGCATGATTCTTTCCGTTCAACTCATATCCAAATAAGTGATACATCACGATCATGTCAAGATCAGTGTCTTTCATGGTCCATTTTCGCTCCAAAATATGCTGAAGCACTTGAGCTGGAGTAGCATTTGGAATACCAATCTTAATTTCTTCAAACAAGTCTAGCCATTTCAACTTAAACATGACATCACTGTCTTGCTCTATGCGCAAATAGTGCATCAACTTCAACTCCACAGAATCGTCAGGATTAAACGCCAAGAAAGAATTCAAGAATTGACGAAAGGTCATGTTCTCAGAATCTTCAATGACGTATGAATCATCCGTAGCGCCAAGTTTCACGAAGACGTCCCAAGCTTTTCCGAATCCGGGTTTTCTAAAAGTACCTCGATAAATTGTAGGTATATCTTTCAAACCATAAGCCTCTCGATACTTCAAAGAATCACGATTTGCATACCCTTCAAAGCGCCCATATTCAGGCAATTCAATAATCTCTGTTCTTCTGAATAATTGATGGTATGGAATGTACTTATAGCGCCCTTCTTGTTTGAACTTCACTGCTCCACCCGATCCTGCTAAAACCACATTGCGTGGATTCCAAGCAAACTTGTAATTCCATGGATTGTTATCAGATTCAGGAGCCACTAAACCACCGGTAAAACTTTCAAACTGGAGAATTTTCGCTCCTTTAGATTTAATTTGATCAATCACACGCATGGCGCTCATGTGATCAATTCCTGGATCGACACCAATTTCATTCATTATAACAACCCCAGCATCTTTGGCATCTTGATCGAGTTCCTCCATTTCTTTAGAAACATAGGATGCTGTTACCATGTGCTTTTTGAGTCCCACGCATTGCCGTGCAACCTCAACATGCATGTGCGCAGGAAGCATTGATATTATCAAATCCGCGTTTGAAATCTCCTTCAAACGTTGAATCTCATTTGTCACGTTAAACTCAAATGCCTCTGCCCGTTCGTGATCTTTCACTTTGTCTTGAGCATTCTTCAAGTTCATATCTCCTACCCTCACAAACCAATTTTGTTCTTCAGCATTTCTCAACAAATAATCGATCAACACCGATGAACTCAAGCCAGCTCCAAAAACCACTATTCTACGCATTCAATAATCAATTTAAGGCGAATGTAGGATTCGTTATGGAGGATTGATAATTAATGATTGATGATTTATAATTCGCTTTGGCGAACTCATGGTTCGGAGTTAATAGTTCATAGATAGTTGGTTCTCTAATCATCAATGATAAATAATCAATTATCAATCTTTAATGGTGCATATTTCTATTTGAACTGCGAACTTTGAAGCTTGAATTCGATTCATTCTATTGTCAATCTTTAATTCAAAACAATGAAAACGAAGCCTTTTCACCTTCTTTTTGGATCATTCTTCGCAATGACCGCTGTGATTCTTGGAGCGTTTGGCGCACACATGCTCAAAGAATTATTGAGCCCTGAGCAATTGCAGTCCTTTGAAACCGGAGTGCGTTATCAAATGTTTCACGGTATCGTATTGGTGATGATCGCATTGAAGGGTCATAGTTTTCATTTACCCAACGAAAAAACAATCACCACCTTATTTGGAACAGGCATTTTATTGTTTTCGGTCTCCATTTACTTTCTAAACCTTCAAGATTTTTTAGGAGTGAGTTTAAAATGGCTCGGCCCAATCACTCCCATTGGTGGAACGCTGTTAATCGCAGGTTGGGCGCTCATTTTCGTTGGCGCTATCCAATTGGTATTCAAGAAAAAAGGTTAATTGTGTATAAAATGTGAGTAAAATCACTGTTAACAAGCCAAATCATTCCCAACCTTTGCACGGTCACAAACGCCCTACGATAACTTTAAGTAGGCACAAACTATACATATGAACGAATTCGGAAGAAAGGCGAAGAATGCTACTATTGCAGATCTCGGCCTAGGGAACGTAAGGAATGCGTATTGGAATCTTGAACCTGCCGAGCTGGTTGAAGATGTAATCATTCAAGGAGAAGGTTTTTTAACCGACACAGGCGCCTTGGCCATCGAAACAGGAGAGTTTACTGGTAGATCTCCTCAAGATAAATTCATCGTTCGCGATGACATCACCGAAAACACTATTTGGTGGGAAGGAAGTTTCAACAACAGTTTTGATCCTGATAAAATTGAGCCTCTGCTCCATAGAATGCAGGCATATGCTATGAACAAAGATGTTTATGTGCGTGACTGTATAGCATGCGCTGATCCAGCTCATAAACTCAACATCCGTGTAATCACCGAAACTGCTTGGAGTAACATCTTCGCAAGCAACATGTTTATTTGCCCACCGGACGAAGAAATTGAAAACTTCGAAGCCGAGTGGACTATACTCTGTTTGCCCGGTTTTATGGCAGATCCTGAGGTTGACGGAACACGTCAACACAACTTCTCGATCCTTGATTTCAAGCGAAAAATGGCCCTTATTGGTGGTAGTGGATATACAGGCGAGATTAAAAAAGGAATCTTCACTGTATTGAATTATGTGCTTCCACAAGACAAAGGTGTGTTGAGCATGCATTGCTCTGCTAATACCGGAAAAGATGGTGATACTGCTGTTTTCTTTGGATTATCTGGGACAGGGAAAACGACACTTTCTGCCGACCCTAATCGCGCCTTGATTGGTGATGATGAACACGGATGGACAGAAACTGGTGTATTCAACTTTGAAGGTGGATGCTACGCAAAGTGCATCGATTTAACGGAAGAAAAAGAACCGGAAATTTGGAAAGCAATCAAGTTTGGCGCCTTACTCGAAAATATTCAAGTGTATGAAGGCACCACTCGCGTGAATTATGAAGATGGTTCTATAACCGAGAATACGCGTGTTAGTTATCCAATTGATTATATCGAAGGAATTGCTAAACCATCTATGGGAGGAATTCCTAAAAACATATTCTTCTTAACCGCTGATGCATTCGGTGTATTGCCTCCAGTTTCTAAATTGACTCCTGGCCAAGCGATGTATCATTTTATCTCTGGTTACACGGCAAAAGTGGCTGGCACAGAAGCTGGAATTACTGAGCCTGTAACTACGTTCAGTGCATGTTTTGGAGCTCCTTTCTTGCCACTTCACCCTACGAAGTATGCAGAAATGTTGGGTGAGAAAATGAAGAAGCATGATGTAAACATTTGGTTGATCAACACAGGTTGGAGCGGTGGCGCATACGGTGTTGGGTCTCGCATCAAATTGAAATATACACGTGCTATGATCACCGCTGCGCTTACTGGACAATTGGAAAATGTGGAATACAAAACACACGAAGTATTTGGATTAAACATGCCAACAACTTGTCCTGATGTTCCTTCTGATATCCTTGATCCAAAGAACACTTGGACGGATAAAAATGCATACGATACGAAAGCAAATAAATTAGCTTCTTCATTTGTGAAGAATTTCTCAACGTTTGCAGACAACGCAAGCGAAGAAATCATGGCAGCTGCACCAAATGTCACTACTAACGCTTAGTAGTCACACTAAACCACTTAAAAAGCCCCTCCATTGGTGGGGCTTTTTTGTTTCTTTGACCTTATGAAACACGCGGCCGACTTACCTCGTTTTTATTTACCCAACGCTCAATTGGGCGCTATTGCCGAAATTGATTCGGAAGAAGCAAAACATGCACGGGTATTGCGATTAACTGAAGGCAACGTTGTGCATTTAATTGATGGAAAAGGAAACCTGTTTGAAGGCTCAATAATGAAAGCTGGTAAGAAGATGGAAGTTTCCATTGACACATTAATTGAAGAAGAAACCCAGTCTGCGAAAAAATTAATTTTAGCTGTTGCACCAACCAAGAACATGGCGCGCTTTGAATGGGTGGTAGAAAAAGCCGTAGAAGTTGGCGTAGATGAAATCATGCCTTTGCAATGCGAGCATTCAGAACGCGT
>Ga0115568_10003164_pt1 | contig 11291 bp, 8 predicted proteins | sample COGITO_mtgs_1204_FD_87296 | JGI IMG/M metagenome (GOLD analysis project Ga0115568, IMG submission 87296) | Pelagic marine microbial communities from North Sea - COGITO_mtgs_120426 | ecosystem: Environmental > Aquatic > Marine > Epipelagic | place: Germany:Helgoland, sampling site Kabeltonne...
CATCGAGATATTCGATTCTTAGATAAGAATAATAAAACATTTTTATTGGACATTGACTCCATCAAGCAAGATCAACATGAAGCGTTTATTGCCCAATTAAAAGCAATAGCGAGAAGTAAAAATATTTATTATGATGTTGCCTTCACCCGAGAGGATATCCACCACGGGTAAGTTTTTCCAAATTAGGGGTGTAAAAATAACAGTCTTTTCAGCAGAATTTTAAGGGTAGAAGTAAATAGGGGCTTATTTTGCAAAAAGACTTTCAAGGTTTTTAAAAGCCTTGAATTCGAGCGCGTTTCCAAAGGGGTCTAAAAAGAATAATGTTGCTTGTTCTCCTGGCTCTCCTTTAAATCTAATATAGGGTTCGATTAAGAATTTAGTGTCTATACTTTTTAACTTTTCAGCGATTGCATCCCAATCATTCATTGATAGAACTACGCCGAAATGAGGTATGGGAACTTGTTGTCCATCTACGGGGTTATGCACGTTGTTAATCTGCATCGTTTTATCTTCATGCGTAACTAATTGGTGTCCATAAAAATTCCAATCAATCCACTTTTCAGAAGACCTCCCTTCTTCGAAACCTAAAGCATTACCATAAAAGCCTCTTGCTTTTTGAATGTCGGAAACTGGAATAGCAAGGTGGAAAGGTCTTAAACTCATGTTTTATTAAACTAGGATGTTGAAAATATCAAGATTTTTATTTTTATAGGGTTGCAAATTTATACACGAAAGTAAATTTAGCGAATAAAAAAGTAATGGATATTTATACTTTAAACTATTAATTTTGGTTACAAGTCAATAATCACAAACAACTTTATAAAATCAATTATTATAAAAGGGTTGATCGGATAAGTTTAATTATTTTTCGCTGAAGATTATTTTTAACCAAGGAAAGTTCCATCGGTCTTCATCATCCAACCCTTTTAAAATAAGCGTTACTGAGGTTACGGTTTTTTTAAAATGACCCGATTCATTATTGAAATAAATGTCTTCTTCAAATTGAATCGATTCAATATCAGCAAAAGTAATATCCCCAACATAACCTTCTCTTTTTTTCCATTTTATTTTTTCATTATTGTAAGGATCTATTACTTGTGTTTTTTTGGATTTAATTCCTTCTAAAAGGCTTGTGATTAATTCTTTTCTTTTTTTTGTATACAACCATTCAGTATTTTCTTTATAATTCCAAAAATCATCCATTTCATCTCCTAATAGGGGCTCAGTAAATACATGATTTGACTTTAATAAAGTATATTTTCCTTTAGAATCTGTTTTGGGTTTGGCCATATATAATTCCCTCGTTCCTACTATATCTCCTATTTCAGGGTTTGTATGCCAAATCATAGGAATAACGCCAGTAATACTAATGTCAAAATGGTTTATAGCAATGTCGTAGTTCCAGTCTTCAATAAATTTATATCCCGATATATCTTGATAGACATACGGGCTTAAAATTGAATCGTATACTTCATCACCAGTAATTGGCTCATAAATATATTCCCCCGTTTCGTAGTTCATTCTTGGAACTAGATGAAGCGTATTCATGAGTTGCTGAGTGTTTTTTTCAATTTTATAAGGATCACCAAAAAGGCTTGTGTACGTTTTACTATCTTCTAAATAAGGGTATTTAATGAAGAACGAATTCACTTTTATTTGATCGATGGAATCTATGGTGATACTATTTTCTTTTAGAAGGTTTTCATTTATATCTCCTGAATGAAATCGAATCTCTTTTCCAATATTGTCAAGAGCTTTAATTTTGAGATTTACTAATATTAATGGTGATTTATGATTTTCTAATGAAAAGTCGTTTACTTCTTGACTTATTGTATTTCCATTCATGTTAATCAGGAACAAGGGTGTAGATTTCAAAAGCTCACCTGTTTCATTAAAGTTTATTGCACATGGTATAATCGCTTTTACCTCTTTACCAAAAGAACAGTTTATTGTGTCGAAGTACCAGTCCTCAATAAACCCCAACTTATTGATGTCTAGATAGGAGTATAAAGAAGTGTCTGTGTGATATATTTGTTCTCCAACAACATCATATAATTCATTGCCATATTCATCATAAACAGAGGATTCTTTATATTTGTAAAGTGCCTTATTTCTATCAGCTAATGTTTTGTTGTAAGGAGGATCTGCTTCCAAGTAATTAAACTTTCCTGAAAATAAGGGTTGAATTAGATTGTATCGTTTGGATTGCTCTATGTTGTTTTCCCACCAACACCTTTTCAGCTCTTCTTTTTTTACGGATCTTTTTCCATATGAGACACCATTAATTATTGATTTTGATATAAAGCTATTGGCGACTTTCCAATTGTTTTCATTTGGTGAATAAGCATTTAATTTTACATAGAATCGGGGTGTGGTGCCTCTTCTTTCTCCGGTTTCGTCAATTTGATATGTATTTGCAGTAAAGCCTAATACTCTCTTTAGCATTATGCTATTCTTTGTGTCAAACTCCCATTCTTCAATAAAAGTGAATGATACGAAATCTTTTTCTAGAAGGGGTTCTATTTCCACATCGTAAAGTAGTTCACCAGTCAATTGATCAATACCATCAAACTCATCGTTTCTTATCAAGGTATAAGAATTGCTTAAAGGATACTGAGTGTAATAATCGTAATCTGTTCCTTTGTCCAGTGACATTGGTTTTTTGAAAAACTCTTCTGGACTAATGAAAGGGGAAAACAAATCTGGTTCATAGATTGTGATTTTACCTGATTCTATATTTCTCATTATGTAGTTAATAAATTCGTAATGCTCTTGTATTGGCAAAGCTCCGTCATTGAGTTTCCTGTCAATCTGTTCAAATAAAACACCTGGGTTTTTCCAAGATTCATATTCATATTTATCAATGTCAAAGGAAAAATGAATAGGCACCTCATTAAAAATTATCTGGGATTCTTTTTGAGCATTATATTGCGTTGAAAATATGATGGTAAAGACTAGAGTTAAATTTTTCATCGAATTGAAAATTAAAATACTGGAGCAAATGTACCGAATATAACAGGGCCAGTGTAGTTAGAATGCAAGATATCAGTTTTGGTTTCAGATTGATTGCAACAAACAACTGTGTAAAACCAATTTTATTGGATTGTTAATGAGCGATTGGTTTACTTATTTTCGAGTGTATAAATATGGTTAGTTACAAAATGAAAAATACTTTATTACTATTTAGCTTATTCACTTTAATGGGTTGTTCTGAATCAGAAACAGAAAAGCCAAAAGAGGAAGTAGTTGAAATTGTGGAGGAAGTAGTTAAGGATACTATTTTTATGTACGGTTTGGATGTAGATGAATTTTTCTTAGACAGTGGTGTCGTGCAGCCAAACCAGGGCTTGACGCACATTCTTCCAAAATATGGAATAGGTCAATCAACAATATTTAAAATAGCCGACGAATTTGATTCAATTTTTGATGTACGTAAAATAAAACCTAACCACCCTTACTATGTTTTTTGTTCCAAGGATTCAAATAAAACTACAAAGTGTTTTATCTATGAAAAGAACGCAATAGAATACGTTGTTTTCAATTTTGAAGACTCCCTGAATGTCTTTGTTGGTGAAAAGGATGTAGAAAGAAGGGAAGAGTCTGCGGGTGGAGTTATTACCTCTAGTTTATGGAATGCTTTTATTGACAATGACTTGAGCCCTGCTTTAGTAATGGAATTTTCTAAATTGTTCGCATGGTCTATCGATTTCTTTGGAATTCAGAAAGGAGATTATTTTAAAGTAATGTATGAAACTAAATATGTTGAAGGAGAGATAATAGGAGTTGGAAACGTAAGTGCAGTTTTGTTTAATCATATGGGGAATGACCATTATGTGTTTTACTATGAGGCGGACAGTAGTGGCTTAGGTTATTATACTGAAAAAGGGGAAAGTATGAAGAGGGCCTTGTTGTCTGCCCCATTAGAGTATAGTCGTATCTCGTCTAAATTTTCACATAATCGTTTTCATCCGGTTCATAAATATTATCGTCCACACCATGGTGTAGATTATGCTGCGCCAACAGGAACCGAAGTGGTTGCTACTGGAAGTGGTAAAGTAATTTATGCTGGTTGGGCTGGTGATGCAGGACGGTTGGTTAAAATTCAGCATACAACCGGAGACATGGTAACTAAGTATATGCACCTAAGTAAGTTTGGTCCTGGAATTAAAAAAGGCGCTTCGGTAATGCAAGGGCAAAAAATAGGAGAAGTTGGAAGTACAGGAGCTTCAACAGGCCCACATTTAGATTATAGAATCTTTATTCATGGAAAAGCTGTTGATCCTTTAAAACTTGACATTCCTTCATCTGACCCATTGGAGGATAGCGCTTTGGTAGCGTATTTGGAGTATATTGCTCCTATACGACTTGAATTAGATGAAATTGAAGCTAGAAAAACAGCAGCGCAGCAAGTGGATGAAGAGTAATACCCTTATAGGGTTTGTTCTATTATTTCATGTTGTTTCATTTGGACAAACCGATTTTGAAAAACTCAAAGACTACATTCCTTTTGAGAATACTTCTTTAGAAACCCATCCAATTATTACTATAAAGGTTCACGTGCACGTTGTTCAACGTTATGAAGATAATCCTCAGAATATAACAAAGGATAACAAAGAATACATTGAGAAACAGTTTGATTGGATAAATGCAATGTATTCGAAATTTTCAAATCCAACATTATTACCCGAATCTGGAGAGGTGCCATTTATTCCCGATTCTCGAATTAGGTTCCGAGTAGATACTGTTCAATTTCATGTTGATGCTTCTGACTGGGATAGAATAAGAACCGTTTTACACATGAGTGGTGGAGCCCCTTGGGAAATTGATACAATTGATTTGACAAGAAACGAAATTGGAATTAAGGGTAATCTCGTAAATCGATTTGCTCTAGGGTTAGATAGCATAACAGTAATAAAATCTTCTGGAAATAATGGTATGTATGCATTGGTGTCTAAAAGGCAAAAGGACGGCGTAACATTTTTAAAAGTCCAAGAGAAGCTGGTTTCTCAAGTGGGAGATGGAAGACTCACTTTCTTTAAGAAACATGATGTAAATTGCTCTCCGGATATTTGGAAAAAATACACCGATTCGGATAAAAATGCTTTGCATGTTTTTTATACTGGGAGTTCTAGAGTTAAAAACTCATTTGGTTGTGGTCCATCTCCTTTTTTTTTAAATGTTTCTAATATTGATCAAAAACAAGGTTATGCAGTTGCATTATTATCAGGTCATGAATTGGGACATTGTTTGGGGTTAAATCATACAAATTATCCGCAGTTTTCAGATTTACCTAAAAAGGATAAATTTGGTTGGATAGACTGCAATAGTATTAATACAAGTAATAACATAATGGGATACAACAAATGCAGAAGGTATCTTTCGCCATTGCAAGTTGGTCATATACATAAACGATATACAACGGATACAGTTTTAATTAAAACTACTATAGCCAATGAATATGATACATCTTATACTATTGAGGTTTGGGACGATACTGACTGGAACAAAGCTATGATGGTAAAAGGAGATGTTATCGTAAGAAAAGGGGTAGTATTAACTATAAACAACAATGTTAGCATGGCTTCCGGAGCAACTATTTATATTGAGAAAAAAGCAAAGTTAATTATTGATGGGGCGACAGTTACCAACTACTTTGGCGAGAATTGGGGAGGGGTGGTTATCTGTAAATCTTATGAAAGAAAGATGAAGTCTCCCAAAAAGAAGGAGAAAAAGGGCGAGTTGATTTTAAAAAATGAAGGAAAGCTATTGATGCATTAATCTAATAGACACCAGTTTGTTGAATTATCCTTCAATTTCAATTTCCACTTTCTTTTTTTCTTCTTCTTCAACCCCTAATTTCTTTAAGAATTTGTTTAACCCTTTGTTTTTATCCTTTTTGTTCTTCTCTTCTTTTTTGTCAGTTCCCTTCTCCGTTGTTACATCTGGTTCGTTTTCAAACTCATCCCATTCGACTTCGAAAGTTGTTTTTGTTTTTTCTTCAACAGGAGTTTGTATTGTGCTGTCTTTTTTAAAGAGCCCAAACTCTTGTTTTAAGATGGATTTTAATTCTTTTTTCTCTTCCTTAATAGCTTCTTTCCGCGCTGTTTTCTTTTCTTTATTGTCGAGGGCGTATTTTAAGTCAGATAAGTTTCCATACATATGGAGAAACAATTTTACACCTAATCCATCATCTTTAATTGGCCCAAATTCATCTTGATTTTTATTCTTCACAAGAAGGTCATTTAACCTGAAATTAAGGTGGTAATCTACGTTGTCATCAAAGCCGTGAATTCCAGAAAGGTTGAGATCCATAACATTGGTAGATAAAGTCATCTGTGGTATGTGAATTTTCCTTTTATCAATAATGATGTTGTTATCAAGGTTGGCAAACTTGACATGTTTTATCTTTTTCTTTAATAATTTGGTGTCTATAACTGTATTGACAATTTTATTGGATGCAAAATAGTCAGCAATATCAAGTAATGCTGGTTGCTCGATTAACTCTCCTTTTTGAATAGAAAATTTCGCAACAGAATACAACCGATCCATGTCTATGTTCATGTTACCGTCAATAACAGTAGCCAAGCTGATTTGAACAGTGGTTTTCCCTTTAATGTTTTTATGGGTTAGGAAATTTTGCCCAAAGTCGTTAAACTCTATAAAGAAATTCTGAATGTCGATGTTATTTGCTGTTCCGTCAATAGTCCAAAAGAATGAATCAATATCAGTTTGTTCCATTTCCGAACTCACAACATAACTTCCTTTGTTAGCTTTGAAGATTATGTTTGTTGCAACAAGTTTCTTATTTTGATAAGTAACAATTCCCTTTAAATTAGTGGCTTTAAATTTCCCATAGGTCAATTCTCCAATATGAGACTTAAGATTGAAGTTTATGTTATCAGGGAAACTTAAAGTGGTTGGCTCTTTCGAGAGTGATGTTGATGGGCTTCCCATTATTTCATTTAAACTAACAGATTTTGAGCGAAAATCAGTTTCGATTACTAATTGTTCTTCCTCGAATAGTAAAAACGGAATAATATTTTTTATTATCCCATCAGCTTTAAATTGAGAACTCAATACGGAGCCTGTTAAATTACTGAAAGCTGCATCGTTCTTTTTTAAGGAAAGACTTCCATTTAAATCAGTAAAGGCTAGGTGGCTGGTTTTTGTTTTGAGAGAGAGATTTTCGATCTTAATGAACCCATTGGAAGTTTTTATTTTAGGAGTTGCGCCATTGGCTGTATTGAATATACCCGCAAACTCAAATTGGAATGAAGCATTTCCATCAAGAGTTTCCATCTTTTCAGAATTTATAAATTGCTTTATTTTTGCCATGGAAAGGTTTCCGCTTAAGTCCGCTTTAACAGATGGATTTTCAAAATTTGAAATGAGAACATTACCTTTGATTTTACCGTTTTCAAGCACTCCATTGATGTTCTTAAATGTAATTTCTTCTTGATTTTTTTTATTTCGGCTTTCGAAATGGCCCTCTAACGATAATTTATTTAAATGAGCTCCGGTTTGTTTTTCTGTTAAACTCCCATTTTGTAAAGTGAAATCGGAAACTATGCTAGGTGAGGAATCTTTGCTGATAACTCCTTCTATTGTCGTTTCAAAAACAACCATTCCACTAGCTTTGTATTCAGAAAGCGCTTCAAAATACTCTTTTGGAAAAATAGAAAAGGCTGTTTGGAGGTCAATATTCCTTCCTTTAATGTTTAAGTCCATAAAGGAAGAGTCTTTGTTATTGGTGTACTTTCCGTTTATGTCAAACAACAGGTCCTCAATAGAAACCTCTGCTTTTTTCAGTTGATATAAGCTACTGTCCGTATGAATGTTTAATACAATATTTGCAGCAGCATTTTTGTTTTCTACGTATTTGATCGCGTTGCTTTTTAACTGATTGATATAAAAATTGGATGTTACGGAAAGTTCATAATTACTTTGAGAGAAGTTTCCGGCGAAGTTTATACTTTCACTGCCGATACTGTAATATTGCTGTGTGTTATGATTAGAATAGCTTAATCGAATTTGATCAAACGAAACCTCTTCTAGTGCAAATGAGAATTTATCTTTCTTTTTATCTAAAGAATCCTCTTTTAGTATTCGGTAATTTTCATTACCTAAAGAATCAATATGTAACTTAATAACCGAGTTTTCTGCTTTAACCTCGTTCACGGTATAACCTCCGCCGACCATCTCCCAGAAATTAAAATTCATATACAAGTGCTCGGCATACATTAAAGTGTCACTATTGGCCGTGTCCGAAATGAAAAGTTTGTTAAACCGCAATGAAGCAGAAGGGAACTGTGAAAAAAGGGTCAGCTCGATTTCCTCTACAGCTACAGGAACAGCTAAGTTTTTATTTAGCTCTTCTACTGCGTATTGTTTTATTTCATCTTCGTAGAGATGTATAATGAGGGCTGTTATACCAAACAATAAAGCAATGAATATTCCTATTCCAGCTAATAATCTTTTTGCCCATTTATACCACATCTTTATCTATCTAATACAAGCGTTTGGTGAATCGTCTCGAATGATAAAATTACTTGGATAAAATGGCTTATTTCTGTAGTGCAGGTATACTTATTAACGAATAAGTATTAATTGAACGGAAGTATTACAAATATATTCTATGACTCGGGTAATTGAAATAGCATTTTAGACGAATTTGCTCTTTATTTTTTCTGAGTAGCGGATTTTATGTTTTCCAAGATATTAAAAACGGCCGGACAAACTTCAGCGTTTTTTAAGGTTAAATCGAAAATCCCTTTTTGATGTCGCATGTCCGTATGGGGATATTCTTGACAAGCTTTAGGCCTTGCTTCGTAGATTGAACAACCATTATCTTCTGCTAGAAAAGGGCATGGAACAACTTGCAAAACGAAAAAATTGTCTTCGTCAAATCGCAGATACTTTTCAATAAAAGCACCTGGTTTCATTTTTAGATGATTGGCTACTCTCTCGATGTCTCTTTGTGTATACATTGGACCAGTTGTTCGGCAGCAGTTCCCGCAATCCATACAATCAGTGCACTCAAATACTTCATCGTGAGCCTTGCTAAAAAGGAGGTCTACGGTTCCGTGTTTTTCTTTTTTAAGCTCTTTTAAAAGAGCCTTATGAGATTTCTTATGGGATTTAGCCATTGAAATCTGTTCGATATGATCAAATGGTTTTTTCATAATTTAGTAGCCACACTTCTTTCGCACACGTTTAAGTGTTTCTTTAGCAATGGCCCTTGCTTTATTTGCACCATTTAATAATACTTCATCTAATTCGGAAGTATTGTTCATAAAGTAATCATACTTTTCCCTTTCCTTAATGAATCGTTCTAAAATACAAGCAAGCAATTCTTTTTTAGCGTGTCCCCATCCGTAACCTCCGGACCTTAAGTTGGCAGCCATTTGAGTAACTTGTTGCTCAGTTGCGATTAATTTATATAATTGAAAAACAGCAGAGGTGTCAGGGTCCTTCGGATCTTCTAAAGGGGTGTCGTCTGTAACAAAGTTTTTATTTATAACTTTTTTTAGCTCGTTTTTGGGCAGAAAGATGTTAATATAATTATCCCTTGATTTACTCATCTTTTGTCCATCTGTTCCAGGTACAAGCATAGTATGTTCTTGAATCTTTGGTTCGGGAACAACAAATGTATCTCCCATGCTATGATTAAATCGAGAAGCTACATCGCGTGTCATTTCCAGATGCTGAAGTTGATCTTTTCCAACGGGAACAAATTCTGCATCGTATAATAAGATATCAGCTGCCATCAACATAGGATAAATAAAAAGTCCTCCGTTTACATCTTTCAGTCTATCTGCTTTGTCTTTAAAAGAGTGGGCTAGCTGAAGCCTTTGATAAGGGAAGTAACAGCTCAAGTACCAGGATAGCTCTGCACATTCAGGAACATCTGACTGTCTGTAAAACACAGTTTTTTTTGGGTTCAGACCACAAGCAAGCCAAGTTGCAGCAACAGAATATGTGTTGTTGCGCATTTCTTCCCCATTTTTAATCTGTGTTAAAGAATGTAAATCAGCTATAAATAGAAAAGCATCATTCTCACTGTTATTTGCCATTTCAATAGCCGGGAGAATAGCCCCTAATAGATTCCCTAAATGAGGTGTTCCGGTACTTTGTATTCCAGTTAGAATTCTTGCCATTATTGATTACATTTTGTACAAATGTAGTATGTGCATTTAGTTTTTCAATTACAAGTTTCTTCTTTTCTTTTAAATAATGATAATATTTTCTTGGTTTAGTCTAATTTTGCCGACCCATGAAGTATCTTTTAAGTCCATTAAGGCTATTGTATAAGGTTTATTTTATTGTGATTTTCCTAATTTCTGGAGTATTACTTTATCCCTTCATGCTGTTATTAATTCGCGGAAAAAATAAATATAGAAACGCATTAAAACTCAAACAAGTTTGGTCTAAAGTTATATGTGTTTTTGTCTTAATAAAGGTACAAGTAGATAATGCTGATGGTTTTCCCAAGGAGGGCCCTTACGTTGTTTGTGCAAATCATGCATCCTATTTGGATATATTGCTGATGTTTTTAATATTGCCCGATGATTTTGCTTTTTTAGGAAAAGCGGAGGTATTAAAATGGCCTATCATTAATGTTTTCTTTTTAAAGGGGATAGACATCCCCGTATATAGAGGAAGTGTTAAACGAGCGAAAGAATGTTTGGATTTAGCGGACTTAGCGCTAAAGAATGGAAGGTCTATTGCCATATTCCCAGAAGGGGGAATGGATATCAATAATCATAAATTACGTAGGTTTAAAAATGGCGCATTTAAACTAGCAATTGATAATCAAGTCCCGCTTGTTCCCATTACATTTTTAAATAATTGGCGTCTTTTTTCGGATCACATGGACCTATTAGGTTCGGGATCACCGGGAATTGCAAAAATAAAAATACATAAAGCTATTCGTCCGGATACGGAATCTTATAAAGATGTGGTATCTTTACGCGAGAAAACATACAGCACAATCGAAACGGCATTAGAGGAATATGGAAATAGATGATAAAACAGTAGATAAAATTGCTTCACTTTCGAAGTTGTCTTTTAGTGGAGAACAAAAAGAGGCAATAAAAAATGACATGAACAAGATGTTAGATTTTATCGGCAAGCTGGAAGAGGTAGATACGGAAGGAATTGCCCCTTTAATACATATGACAGATGACGTAAATGTATTAAGAGCAGACGATACTGTTTCGGACATAACGCAAAAAGAGGCGTTAAAAAACGCCCCTAAAAAAGATTCTACTTATTTTAAAATTCCAAAAGTA
>Ga0115568_10003173_pt1 | contig 11260 bp, 12 predicted proteins | sample COGITO_mtgs_1204_FD_87296 | JGI IMG/M metagenome (GOLD analysis project Ga0115568, IMG submission 87296) | Pelagic marine microbial communities from North Sea - COGITO_mtgs_120426 | ecosystem: Environmental > Aquatic > Marine > Epipelagic | place: Germany:Helgoland, sampling site Kabeltonne...
ACTTGATGAAATAGAAAAAGCGCATCCAGATGTGTTTAATATTCTTCTTCAAGTATTAGATGAAGGAAGACTTACAGACAATAAAGGAAGACTTGCAGACTTCAAAAATTCCATCATAATTATGACTTCAAATTTGGGCTCAGAATTAATTAGCCAATCCTTTGATGATGTTGATGATGTATTGAGAGAAAGAGCATATGAAACAGCAAAGGACAATGTTTTTCAACTTTTGAAAAGAACACTCAAGCCAGAATTTCTAAATCGTATTGACGAAACGATAATGTTTGAGCCGCTAACAAAGGAATATGTCAAAGAGATTGTGAAGCTTCAATTTAAGCACTTGCAAACGTTAATGAAGAGTAAAGAAATTTACCTTACTGCCTCTGAAGATGTTATCAATAAATTGTCAGATGTGGGATTTAATCCACAGTTTGGAGCACGACCAATTAAAAGAGTTATTCAGAAAGAGGTTGTCAATGCGCTGTCCAAGGAAATATTGTCAGGAAGAATTCAAAAAGGGCAAAACATAGTCCTAGATGAGTTTGACGGTAAATATGTTTTTAGAAAACCTATAGAGAAAGATGTGATAGTTTAGATTTGTCCGAATTAGCATAAATAGTTTGGTTAAATTGAGTTCTTTTTTTAGAACTCCTTTCTTTTTATATTTGAAGGAATTAACATGTTCAATAACTCATATATTCTTTTAATTCTTGCGCTGCATAGTCTCAGTTGTATAGGCCAAAACCTAAATGTCGATTCTTTATTTCACGAGGGATTACAATTGTTTAATAATGGAGAATATAATGAATCAATTATACAGTACGATATAATAATCAAAGCTAATCCTGAAGAATACATAGCCTATATGGATAGGGGTAACGCAAAAAAACATAAAGGGGATACAGATGGTGCATTATCAGATTACGCCAAAGCTATAGAGCTAAATCCTTACGATCCACAAGCTTATTTTAACAGAGCAATCGTTAACGATCAACTTGGCGACTTTTTGACTGCGCTTGCCGATTACGATAAAATAATTTCGATTGAATCCAATGTTGCTATAACTCATTTCCATAGAGGAATGATTAATATGAAACTAAATCGTTATGATATAGCTTTAAATGATTTTGATATCGCAATTCAGATTGAACATTTTATGGAACAAGCCTATTTTAATAAAGGTATAGCAAACTATAATTTAGGAAAACTTGAGCTAGCTCTTCTAGACTATAGCAAAGCTTTACAATTAAACCCGAAAAATGTTAGGGCCTATATAAATAGAGCGAATAATCAAATAGAGCTAGGTTTATTAGACGAGGCAATTGTTGATTTGGAACGGGCGATTTTCCTTAATTCAGATAATGCGGCCTTATACTATAATTTAGGAAACGCTTTTCAGAAACAAGGTGATCTAAATATGGCTATTGCAAATTATAACAAAGTGATTAGTTTGGACGAAAATCATACTGATGCGATTTTCAACCGCGGAAGCGCAAAGTATAGCAAAGAGAATCCTACAGAAGCTTGTTTAGATTGGGAAAAAGCTGCGGATTTGGGTCATTCAAGTGCATATAGTTCTTTAATTCGTTTTTGTAAATGAAACACCGGCTAATATTTACAGTTTTTTTCCTTTCTTTTTCTTTTAATGTTATCGGCAACGACACAGAAATAATTGACAGCCTCCATATGGCTCTTAATAATTCAAAAGGTAATGAACGTGTAAATTTGTTAAATAGGCTTTCTACTCTCTATCGTTCTTATGAGATAGATAAAGTAGGTCATCTATCTAAAGTAGCAATAGATGTGGCTCATGAAGAGGGTTTTAATGAGGGAGAAGCAATAGCGCATGAAAATTTAGCTTGGTATTTCAGTAAAAAAGATATTGGTGATAGTGCGGTAATTTCATATTTAAAAGCTCTCGATTACTACGAAGTCACTAATAAATTGGATGAAACAGCTTCTATATATAACTCCCTTGGTATCTCATTAATGAACTCGGGGAGATATTCAGAATCATTGGACTATTTAGTGAAAAGTTTGGTGCTTCGTCAGGAATTGGGAGATAAATCAAAGATAGGTGGAAGTTATTTAAATATGGGAATTGTAATGGAATACTTGCATGAGCCAGAACAAGCTTTAGAATATTATCTTAAGGCCCACGAATTCATAAAAATAGGCGACAATAAGCACAACCTTTCTAGTGTTTTGATGAACATTGGTGTAGTTAATTTTACGCTCGGTAAATATCGTCTGTCGAATAAATATTATAGCGAAGCATTGGTTATTCAGTTGCAAAATGATGATCAGTATGGTCTTATGAAGATCTATAGAAATCTTGGCAACTTAAGTATGCGAATAAAGGATTTAAGTGCGGCAATTGTCTACTATAATATGTCGTTAGATATTGCAGTAGAATTAAATGATATAAATTCAATTTCAGGTACTTACATAAAATTGGGAGATTTGTATGGAAATAAAATGGCAATGAATGAAAAGGGTTTAGAGTATCTTGAAAAGGGATTGGTTTTAGCAAAATCAATTGGGAATAAGTGGTGTGAAAATGAAGCTTACCATTCTATGGCAGAATCATATTCAGCAAATGAAGAGTTTGAGAAGGCATACATTTTAGAGAAGAGATATGCAAATCTTAACGATAGTTTAGTTCGAGCAAATGCTAAACTTCAAATTGAGAAATCAAAGGCTGTTTTAGAAATACAAAAAGATAGATTAAAAACAAATACAAAAAGAATAGCAGAAGCCAATGTCTCTAAAAAAACCTCATATAAACGGATGTGCATTGTTGTATATGTTTCAGCGTTTTTAGTTTTGTTGTTTCTCGGTCTTTACCTCAAAGGCAGAAGGCATCTTTAATTTTTGGTTATCAGCTCCCGATATAAGTATTTTTTCTGCATAGACTCGTATGGGTGATAAATGTAATAAGCATAGCCATCTTTAATTTGAATATTCTCAACGTACTTATATTTTAGCTTATAATTATTTTCTACTGCACCGTTGTATGTGTTTATTTTATCAAGTGAAAAATAACCTTCTTTTGCATTAATTGAATAAATCTCGTCTAAACCATCATCTTTTAGTAGTAGCTTTTTCCATTTCTGTTCGCTGTTCTCGTGATAGCTAATTCCAATGGAGTCGATTTTTTCTCCGAATTCGTTAATCTTTAAAATTTGATCTGTATAATGGTCGAATATTAAAACGGTATCATCTACAACAAATAATGGTGCGTATAAAGGTTCATAATACATGGTGTTGGTAAAGTTCACCATTAGTGCAGCAACGTCTTGTTTTTCCATGCCAAATTTATTAGCCAAATTTCTGGCTTTAACCTTGTCTTTTGGTTGCATGAAATAATACTGCATTCTATACAAACGAGACAATTCTTCATCTTTTACGTGATACACTTTTTTACTTATTCGTATATCTTGGTCATAAAGATAATAGTTAAATTTTGGAAAAAACCACTGATAGTCTGTATAAGCAATTTTATTGTCAAGACTGTCCAGAAAGGGTTTTAGAATAGTGTTAAAAGAATCAATAGGCAACCCAACCAAGCCCAACCTATTTCGTTTAAAAGTGAGTTGATAAGCGTGTTCATCTCCTAAGGCGTAAACCCTATTTTTATAATCACAATATAATTCATTAACTCGAGAAGGGATTTCTAGTCGTGCCTTGAGGTTTTGATTTCTGTCAACCCAGATAATTGAACTTCCTTTTTTTAATGTTTTTTCATAGGTTAAAAAAATAAAATCATTACCATAGAATTCGAAATCTGAAATAGAATATTTTTGGTTGCCGTGAATTTTCTCTGGTTTCCTGTTAGCAATAATATTTATGGACTGAATTAACTGTGCTTCCTTTCTAAGCTGAACGTTAAGTCTAATCGTATCTATTCCTTTTGTTAATTTAACAATTTTTGAAATTGATTCGTATCCAACAAAAGAGAAATGCAAAATAACTTCCTCTTTATTTTTAAATTTCAACTTATAAAAACCTTCTTTACTGGCAGTGGTTCCTTTTGTAGAATTATCTACTAAGATTGTTCCTTTGTGCAGAGGAGTTGAATTTACGGAATCTGTTAAATATCCTATAATCATATTACTCTGACTTTGCGATAAGACAAAACAAAACATAAAATTAAAGATCATTAAGGCTCTCATATGTATCTTATTACGTATTTGTATGATGCAAGTTTTCCATTAGTTCCATAAATTATTTTCAAAATATCGGTGAGAGCTTGCATAATTGCAAGCAACATTAAATAGTCTTGCTCAGATCAATTAGGGTCTCTTTATCAATTTTATGAGTCCCGCCGTATCTAATTAATTCGTAATTAATTCCCTTTTGATCAAGTAAATTAACGTTTTCTAATATAGCATTTTCGGAAATGAATTCATCATCATTTCCAATCACTAATTTAAAATTTAGATTGTTTAATGTACTGACATCTAAATCAAAATTAATATCTGGTGGGTAAACTGCCGCCCATAAGATAAGGTTGTCAATTTTCGAAATTCCTTGGCAAGCCTATCTAGTTGCTGTTGCGCCTCCCTGCGAGAATCCTAAAAGATTAACTTTTAAATTATTACGATTAACTGAACTGAAAACTTTGTGATACAATTGATCGAGGTATGCAACATAATCAGCAATGTCATTTAATCGATCTTCTTTAGTCATCCAGCTAGCTCCAACTCTACCTGAAAATCCATTCAGGTAATACCGATGAAAACCTTCGGGAGAAATTATGAATGTCTTTTCATTTTCTAATGATTTAAAATTACGAAGAAAATAATTCGCGAGCTGCCCATAGCCATGGCAGACAAACCAAACTGTTCTAGTTTTTTCAGAAAGAGCGCCTAATGTATAATACCTTGCTGTTTTCTTAGTCTCAATTGTCTGCTCTTTCATCGCAACAAAGTAAATACTTTATTTAGTGCTTACGTTTTTTCATTCCCTTATTAATTAAGTCTAAAATTCGTAACCGTTTATTATTTTTGTTTGCAATGGATGGAAGAGAAAATCTGTTTGATGAGTTTTCAATTACCAGTGATGAAGAATGGCAAGAAGCCACGCATAAATCCCTTAAAGGAAAGAGCTATGATACTTTAGTCTGGAAAACAGCTGAAGGTTTTGATGTAGAACCATACTATCGCAAGGGAGATGTTTCTAATAATTTTTCTAGGTTTCAAAAAACAGAAAGTAATGCCTGGGAAATAAGGCAAGACATTGCTGAGTTTAATCCCGAAAGAGCAAATATGCTGGCATTATCATCATTAAATGGTGGGGCTAATTCAATTGCTTTTACTACAGGTTCAGATATTCGGATACGGTTAGATAAAATTGTTCTAGAGTATATTTCAGTTAACTTAACCTGTGAACTTGATGCAGAATCGGTTTTAGATGATTTTGTTGATTTCATCACAGAGAAAGATTATGATTTAAGTAAATTAAGAGGCAGCATTATAGCCGTTCCCGAACTTGATGACTTAAAGTCATTTGTTGAGAAAGTCAACTTAAAACTGCCTTTATTTCGTTGTATAAATATTGAATCAAGCAAAGAAGGAATTGTTGATCAGCTTGATGAGTTAATTAATAAAACAAAAAGTGTTTTAATTTGCTTAACTGACCAAGGTCTATCTATCGATGAGGTTCTTCCAAGAATTCAGTTCACTGCAAGTATAGGGCCAAACTATTTTTTTGAAATTGCTAAAATTCGAGCTCTCCGTGTTCTTTGGACAAATTTGACTGCTGAATTAGGCGCCTCTAAGCAATTAAAATGTTTTATTCATTGTATTACAGCTCTCGAGTATAGTGAAGAAAAAGACTTTAATAATATGCTTCGAGCAACAACCCAATCAATGGCAGCTGTTCTTGGAGGTTGCGATAGCCTATCAGTTGCATCTTTCGATGGTGAAGATTCTGAATTTTCATTACGCATAGCAAGAAATGTTCAGTTAATTCTGCAAGGAGAGTCATATCTTGATAAGATTGCAGATCCTGCGGGAGGCTCATATTATATTGAATCATTAACCAATCAGCTAGTTGAGGGAGTTATCAAGGGGGAAATTGCGGCAGTAAGAAATATCGAAGAAAATAATAGTCCCCTTGGCTTAAAGTGGTGGAATACTTCTGAAGGGATTGCTCTAAAATCTCATTTTACAGCTTCAGATTCTAATCAATTACACCACCTTGATTACGCAGCTGGGCTCGCGCCAAATTTAAGAGGTCCATATCCAACAATGTATACTGTTCGGCCATGGACTATTAGGCAATACGCAGGATTCTCAACGGCAGAAGAGTCTAACGCTTTTTATAGAAGAAATTTAGCTGGTGGACAAAAAGGGCTTTCAGTTGCATTTGATTTAGCAACCCATCGTGGTTATGATTCAGATCATCCTCGTGTAGAAGGTGATGTTGGAATGGCAGGTGTCGCAATAGATTCTATTTTAGATATGGAGATATTGTTTAATCAAATTCCATTGGATAAAATGTCTGTTTCAATGACAATGAATGGAGCAGTGCTTCCAATACTGGCGTTTTATATTGTTGCAGGGTTAGAGCAAGGTGTAAAACTAGATGAGCTGTCTGGAACTATTCAGAATGATATTCTGAAGGAATTTATGGTTCGAAACACTTACATCTATCCTCCGAAACAATCGATGAGAATAATCGCAGACATCTTTAAATACACTTCTAAAAAGATGCCTAAATTTAATTCAATAAGTATTTCAGGTTATCACATGCAAGAAGCTGGTGCTACGGCAGATATAGAACTAGCATATACACTTGCGGATGGTTTGGAATATTTAAAAACAGGCATATCTTCGGGGATGAAAATTGATGAATTTGCACCTCGACTCTCATTTTTCTGGGCAACAGGCATGAATCATTTTATGGAGATAGCAAAAATGCGGGCGGCGAGAATGTTATGGGCAAAACTTGTGAAGCAGTTCAATCCAACTAATCCTAAGTCATTGGCATTAAGAACGCATTGTCAAACTTCTGGCTGGAGCTTAACAGAGCAAGACCCTTATAATAATGTTGCTCGAACTTGCATTGAAGCAATGGCCTCAGCAATGGGTGGAACGCAATCCTTGCATACGAATGCATTGGACGAAGCAATTGCACTACCAACCGATTTTTCAGCAAAAATTGCTCGAGATACCCAGATTTAATTGCAACAAGAAACAGAAATTTGTAGAACCGTAGATCCTTGGGGAGGCTCTCATTATGTTGAGCATTTAACGCAAGAGCTGGCTCATAAAGCCTGGGAACACCTCCAAGAAATTGAAGCACTTGGTGGAATGGCTGCGGCAATAGAAACTGGTATTCCAAAAATGAGAATAGAAGAAGCTGCTGCTCGAAAGCAAGCACGTATTGATTCTGGAAGAGAGGTTATTGTTGGAGTCAATCGTTTTCAAATAGAAGAGGAATCAAAATTAGATATCAGGTCTGTTGATAATACCAAAAATCGCGATTCGCAAATTGCCCGACTAAACAGGTTAAAAGCTAATCGCAATTCGGCAGATGTTCAACTAGCTTTACAAGCGCTTACTGCTTCAGCAAAATCAGGTAAAGGAAATTTACTAGAATTAGCTGTGGATGCGGCTCAAAAACGTGCTTCATTAGGTGAAATTTCAATGGCATTAGAAAAGGTATATGGTCGTTATAAGGCCGAAATTAGATCAATATCAGGTGTTTATTCTTCAGAATCTATGGAAAATAATGATTTTAAAAAGGCACAAGCGCTAGCAAATAAGTTTGCTGGGTTAGATGGGCGAAGACCTCGAATTATGGTAGCTAAGATGGGCCAAGATGGGCATGATAGAGGAGCTAAGATAATTGCTACTTCATTTGCTGATATTGGTTTCGATGTAGATATAGGGCCATTATTTCAGACACCGGAGGAGGCGGCCAAACAAGCTATGGAAAATGATGTTCATATTCTAGGTATATCTTCTTTGGCGGCAGGTCACAAAACACTGGTTCCAAAAGTTATTGCAGAATTAAAGAATTTAGGAAGAGAAGATATTATCGTTATAGCCGGGGGCGTTATTCCACAGCAAGATTATGACTTCCTTTATGATGCGGGCGTTTCTGGTGTTTTTGGTCCAGGTACTGTTATTCCTAAAGCTGCTCAAGAAATTTTAAAGAAACTAATTAAAGAAGTTCAATAAGATCTTGAAAAACTATTCAGAAAAAATATTACTTGCCTGGGCAGAGGCAATTAAGGGTAATGTTAAAATTAGAGATTTTTTGGCCAATAATGGGTATCCAGAACTAGCTATTTTTTGCTTTGCTGTTCGTAACCAAGATACTGCACGAACTTGGCTAGTAGAGAAAAAGCACATGCACTTAATGGCGCTAATTAATGGGGCAGAAGGAGATGAGGAAGCAATAGAATGGCTCGATAGGTTTGATTTTAAAACCTTGGCTAAAGTTGCTCTTGCAGGAGATAATGACTTAGCTGCATTTAAATGGTTACAAAGTAAAGATATTCTCTTCGCAAAAATTGCATTAGAAATACGGACCGTAAAAAACGAAATTGAAGATAGTAATGTTGATCCACACCAGAGGGGAAGCAATTAAATACAAGAAATATGTTTGGAAAAATGGGAGATATGGTGGGAAAACTCAACGAGATGAAAAAGCAAGTTGAGGAAACCAAAGCTAGGTTGGCTTCAATAACCGTTGAGGGATCTTCTGCTCAAGGGATGATAAAAGTAAAAGCTAATGGAAATAGAGAAATATTAAATGTCGAAATTCACCAAGAGCTTTTCCATGCCGATAGAGAAGAAGTACAAGATATGTTAGTATTAGCGTTTAATGACGCCTTAACCAAAGCAAAAAACACCGAAGAATCTGAAATGAAAGGTGCAGCCAGTGGCATGCTTCCTAATATTCCAGGTTTAGGACTTTAGCTTATGAAAACCGAAATAGATTATCTAATCGATCAGCTAGATTCGTCTAGAGTATTAACCCGATTTTATATATCGAAACTGAAAGAGGTGGACATGACAAAATCGTTCGAATATGATGGTATTCAATTCAATAGTGCTTATTGGGTATTGGCCCATATTGCTTGGGCAGCGAACATGTTATTGTTAAAAGGAACAGGAGGTAAGCGGCTCAGATTTCCTTGGCTTAAGTCTTTCGAAATAGGAAGTACATATATTCATAAACCTGAAATGCCGCCAATTAAAGAAATTATTGATGGTATGAAGTTAATTCATGAAACTGCTATAACGCATCTTAAAACACTTTCAATTGATGCTTTGAATGAGCCTAATGCACTCGCTTTTGAGTTTATGGGTAATGATACCACTAGGATGATTATTCAGCATGCGGCTCGTCATGAAGCATCTCATGCAGGACACTTGGGTTGGTTGTGCAAAATGCACGGGATTAAAACGTTTTAAGTTATTAGCTTATTAAGCCCTCCAGCAGCAATTCCTCCAAGGATTGGTCCAACAATGTATACCGTAAAAAAGCTAAAAGGAGCTGTTGGAAAAGCAGCATCCCCCCAACCCGATAGATAAGCAAATAATCGGGGTCCAAAATCTCTTGCAGGGTTTATTCCCGCTTGTGTATATGGAGCGACCAAGCAGATTATTAACGTTACGGTTAGTCCAATTAAAATAGGTGTAAGGTTGTCAGTTTGTTCTTTTTTTTCGGTTAATCTGAATATCACCAAAACTAAAATAAATGTTCCGATTGCCTCAAGTGCCATTGCTTGTAATGCTGTAATTGATATTTTACTAGCAAACTCTGGGTTCGGAAAAAACTCTCCAAACATCTGTGCTGTTTTCATTGATTTGAATGAGCCTCGCACAATAGAGTTAGTTTGTTCAAAGTCAGAAATAGTATCTCCAAAAATAAAGTATAGGAGGGCTGCTGCTGAAAATGCTCCTAAAAATTGGCTTGTAATGTAGAGTGGTAATTTTTTAATTGAAAAGCTTCCGAACAAGGCCATCGCGGCACTTACTGCTGGATTTAAATGAGCAGGACAGATATTTCTAACCGAAAAAATAGCAATAGCAACACCAACCCCCCAAATGATAGCTACTTCTAAAAGGCTTCCGAAAGCATCGAGTAAAACAGCTGAAGCAACCGCCCCGCATCCAAAAAGCACGAGAATGAATGTACCGATATATTCTCCAATTAGTTCTTTGTAGTAGGTCATTTTATTTGACTAAAAACGTAAAATAGTTCTGTTGCAATTTCATTAGAACATTGATCATACATCTGCTCTTCCATATCTGTGTTGTCAAACCTTTTAGGGTCGTTATAACGAACGGGAATTCGCTCGTCGGACCCAAGAATATACGGACAGTTTTCATCAGCATGGGAACAGGTCATTATTGCTGCAAAATTCGTAGTCGGATTTGTTTTATCATCAAACATCTTCGAAAAAACGGTGAGTGGCCTTTTAATAAAATCAGCAGATAATTCGTAATGTGGGTTTTCACTACCTCTTGTTTTTACTTGAAACCCACTTCTTTTTAAAGAGGCAATAGTTCGCTCATTGCAAGCGGTAACTTCTATACCTCCAGAGAATGAATTTGCGTTTACATTAAAATAATCAGCAGCTGCAGCGGACCATACTTGAGCAAACTGACTTCTACGAGAATTGTGGGTGCAAATAAAGTTTAGATTGAGTTCAGAACCATCATCTGTTTTGGCTTGAATATAATCTACTAGCGGTTGTAAAGTAGCTTTTCGGCAGGCAGTAATAGCTGCTGTTTTAATATCGTCAATTACCAATTTCATATCTTTAGTTAGCAACAACCTGAACCAGGAGTGCAAATGGAAGCTTGTTCAAATACTTCTTTTTGGTTTTCTGGGGTGCAACATGAAGAGGTAGATTCATTGGCATATTTTGGATCGTTGAATTCCGAATCTTCATGGAAATAGTACACCTCCCATTGGTGTCCATCAGGATCGGCAACCCAAAATTTGTCTTGCATCGCGTAACAACAGCTAGTCCCGATTTCTTCAATAATTGTCATTTTATTCTGTTTAGCTTTTAAAAGCTGACTAGCTAGTTCTTGTTCTGTTTCTACCTGAAAACCTAGATGCCCAAAATTCGCGTGAACTTTTTCTATGTTCTCGACAAACGAAATAACCAAAGAAGGCACGTCTAACATGAATTTGGCATATTTGGATTTCACTTTACTAGGTTCTTGACCAAAGAACGTTTTGTAAAAGTCAACTGTTTTGTTAATGTCGCTTACATATAAGCTTA
>Ga0115568_10003176_pt1 | contig 11258 bp, 12 predicted proteins | sample COGITO_mtgs_1204_FD_87296 | JGI IMG/M metagenome (GOLD analysis project Ga0115568, IMG submission 87296) | Pelagic marine microbial communities from North Sea - COGITO_mtgs_120426 | ecosystem: Environmental > Aquatic > Marine > Epipelagic | place: Germany:Helgoland, sampling site Kabeltonne...
AGTGTATTTCTTTGAGGGTTCATATTCTGATTATGAAGAAAATAAAAAGAAACGTTTAGGTCAAGATTTGATGCCTAAACGAATTCAGTATCGTAAACTTTCAAGGAATTAATTAAAGATTTTGATTCCAGTTTATTGTGCTTTTTCTAAAGAAAAATGCTGCAATAAGTCCTAAAATTGGAAAAACAGAAAACATGGTAAAAAGATGTTGATACTCTTCAACGCCAGGGTCTTTTCCTAATACATATCCTGTAAATAAAGACATAAATATATCTGGTGTAAATCCTATAATTGAAATAATTCCTACTAATGTTCCTGTAATTTTAATTGGTGCTTTTAACTCTTCGATTAGTGCAAAGTATAATCCCCTTAAGGAATAGGTTCCAATTGCAATTAAAGTAAATAAACTAAAAGATACTGCAAAATACTTTCTTTCGAAATCTCCCAATCCAATTAATATAGATGCAATAGCAATAAATGTGAAACATGGAATCACAACTAGAGAAGGCGTTGATTTATCTGCAATCCAGCCAACAAAAATAACTGTTAGTGGACGTATGAATTGAATAAAAACAGCAAAATAAGTTGCATTTTCTATGCTAAACCCCCAAACATCTTTTGCATAAATACCAAATACACCAGTTAGCTTATAGCCTGTGTAAGCAGACATTATCAGTAACGAATGAAATATGATTTTAGGTTTTTTAATTAGTTCAAAGACCTGTTTTAAACTAAAAATTTGATTTTCTTTTGGCTCTTCAAAACCTTCATTTGGAAGTGAAAACCATACAAATAAACCAATTAGAAAAACAATTCCTGTTATTGCACTTAGAATATATTGTAGAGTTATTTTCTTATCTTCATAAGTAACAACTGCAGATCCATCAGGAAAAAAATAGCTAAGAATAGAAGCCCCAAAAAGTGCAATAGTTGCGGCAAATAATCCTCTTCCTCCGTCAAGAAGTCCAAATGAAATACCTTGATTATTTTTATTTCCCCAAAGTCTAGTTGCCTTGATGAGTGCTGCCCAAAAAAGAAAAATGGTCGAAACACCCCAAAGGGCATAAAGAATTTTAAAACTAACAATAGAGGGAATAGAAACCATAATGACTCCTCCAATACTAGTAATAATTAATGATATTGAGAGTAATTTTCGTGCCTCCCATTTATCAGCTATGAATCCCCCAAAAAAATATGATACAAGAGCTGTGACACCATAAAGTGCCTGTGCCTCACCAATATCAAGATCAGAAATTTTAAAGACATCACGTATAATTGGTTTAAAAACACGCATCACTATAAAAGGCAATAAGAATATAGCTTCCCCTGCAATAATTAACGCAGCCATGGAAGTAAATTTTGATTTCACTTCACCAAAGTAGTGATTTAATTATGGGAGTGAGGTTAGAGATATTACTTTTTTAGATTCAAAGACATTTTAATGTTCCCTCTAGCATATTTTATATCTGGGTCAATGGGTACCTCAATAAAATCATATTTACGATATAAATGAATTGAATTTTTTAAAATAGTATTTGAATATAAAATTAAAGTATTCCATTGTTGTTTTCTAGAATACTCAATGGCGAATTGCATTATTTTATTTCCGAACCCCTTTCCTCTTTCTGAGGGTGTTAGAGCCATTTTACTAAATTCAAAAAGCTTTTCACCTTTTTTTAAAAATGCAAAAGTACCAATGATGGTTCCCTCTAGAGATACCATAAAAATCTCACCCCCTTTTTTAATAATTTGTTTTGAAGGGTTGTTAAGCACTAAATAATCATAGGGTTCAACCACAAAAAATGTTTTAAGCCATTCTATATTTAAAGCTTTAAATATATTTGCATGTTCATTTTTAAAAAGTATAAATTCTAGATTTTTAGCCATTTCCAGTCATCTTTTCTGGAGATACCCATGCATCAAATTCTTTTCCTGTTAGATATCCTAATGCTAAGCTTGCTTCTTTCAGAGTAGTTCCTTCTTCATGAGCTTTGTTTGCGATTTCAGCAGATTTATAATATCCTATTTTAGTATTTAAAGCAGTTACAAGCATTAATGAGTTTTGAACTAATTCATCAATACGTTTAAGGTCAGGTTCTATTCCATTCACACAGTTTTCCGTGAAACTTACACAGGCATCACCAATTAATTGAGCAGATTGAATAAAGTTTGCTGCCATGACAGGTTTAAAAACATTAAGCTCATAATGTCCTTGAGTCCCTGCAATACTAATTGCAACATCATTTCCCATTACTTGAGCACATACCATAGTTATGGCTTCACATTGAGTAGGATTCACTTTTCCGGGCATAATAGAACTTCCAGGCTCATTAGCTGGAATAATAATTTCACCAATACCAGAGCGAGGACCTGAGGCCATCATGCGAATATCATTTGCTATTTTATTAAGAGAAACAGATACCTGCTTTAGTGCACCGTGTGATTCAACAATAGCGTCGTGTGCAGAAAGTGCTTCAAATTTATTATAAGCTGTAATAAAGGGTAGGCCTGTGAATTTTGCAATGTAATGGGCTACTTTTTCTGAATAGCCTTTAGGAGTGTTTATTCCAGTCCCTACTGCCGTACCCCCTAAGGCCACCTCAGCAAGGTGCTCAAGGGTGTTATTGATAGCCTTAATCCCATGATCTAGTTGAGACACATAGCCAGAGAATTCTTGTCCAAGAGTTAGGGGAGTAGCGTCCATCAAATGAGTTCTTCCGATTTTCACTACTTTTTCAAATGTTTTAGCTTTTTTATCTAAAGCATTACGGAGAGTAGTGATACCTGGCAATGTGTTGGTTATGATTTTCTTGTAAGCTGCAATATGCATTCCAGTTGGAAAAGTATCATTCGAAGATTGTGACTTATTTACGTCGTCATTTGGGGCTAATGTTTTACTTCCATCTCCCAGTTTATTGCCAGCAAGAACATGGGCTCGGTTTGCAATAACCTCATTGACATTCATGTTGCTTTGGGTTCCAGAGCCTGTTTGCCAGATGACTAGTGGAAATTGATCATTCAATGTTCCACTTACTATTTCTTCACAAACTTGTGCAATTTGATTTCTCTTTTCAACTGATAAAACACCCAGTTCATGATTGGTAAAAGCAGCAGCCTTTTTGAGATAAGCAAATCCTTCAATTATTTCCATTGGCATGGAAGCAGGATCACCAATTTTAAAGTTTGAACGTGAACGTTCTGTTTGAGGCCCCCAATAAACATTTATAGGAACTTTAACTTCTCCGATAGTATCTTTTTCAATTCTAAATTCCATGAGTATAGTTTTATATGGTAAAAATACTCGATTTGTAAGAATTGGTTTTTATAACTTCCATTTATTTTATGAATAAGGTTTATTAAATCATAAAATGGGGTGGTCTCACAAACAAAAAATTATGTACTTTTATACTCTAAACAAAGGTTATGTTCGAATTTGATCAATACTTAGGATTTCTTGCTTTTCTTTCCATCTTAACGATTGGTTTTTGGTTAATGATTTTTTTGTTGACTTTTGTTATTCCTTATTGGTTAGTAGGAGCGATAATAGAACATTTTAAATATGGTAAGAATAAACTGACAATTGAAAAAAGAAAATAAAAAGGGGGCTCATAAGCCCCCTTTTTATTTTTAAAATTCAACTTCATCACCACCATTTCCATAGTTTTGGCCTCCTTTTCTACGTTGGTTTTTTCGTTCGTTTATTTTATAGGTGAACGTCATAACGTAAGAAGGTCTTCTCCATTGAAATTCGCTATAATTTGTAAAGAGTTCAGTAGTTGTTGTGTTTCTATAAAACCTTGAATTCAATAAGTCACTTGCATTAAAAGAAAGCGTTCCCTTTTTATTTAAAATATCTTTGTTTATTGCACCTGACAAGACAAAGAATCCTTTTGATTTACTTTGAGCGGTAGCATTTGGACCTCTGTAGAATCCTCTTAATTGTGCAGTCCAGCCTTTGGATAAAGTAACATTACCATTAATTCTGGCAAACCAACTTACGATTTCAGCATCAAAAACCTGATTATTGTATATCCCAATGGTTTCTGAATAGAAAATATTAAAGTTTCCACTTAAACGAAATTTCCTTGAAGGAGTATAGGTTAAAGTGAATTCTGTTCCTAAACGATTATTTTCTGCAAGGTTGATTGATGTTGCTCGTAATGATGGGATTTCAATTATTGGATCTTCACTTACCCTAACAACTTCTCCAGTTGCCTCTGTAATCCGTGTAATCACTTGTGTTGCTTTTTGGTAATAAGCTGATCCATTTAAGGTGAGTTTTTCCCAACGTTTTAGATATCCAAAATCAAAAGTACTCGAGTAGGAGGGATTCAAATCTGGGTTTCCTTGTCTGAAAAAAGTTACACTAGATCGCGATGGAAACGGATTTAAAGACCAACTTCTAGGACGTCTAATTCTTCTACTAAATCCTAAGGTAATGTTCTCTTCTTCACTAAATTCATAAGATAAATTTACTGTTGGGAAAAAGTTAGTATATTTTTTTTCTTTAAAGTCATTGATTGTTTTTTGATCAATAACGATGTTAGTATTTTCCATTCTTAATCCTAGTAAGTAGGAAAACTTATTAATTTTTTTTCCATATTGGGTATAAAGTGCGTTTATATTTTGCTCAAATAGTAAAACATTTGAAAGGTTTGTGTCTATTATAAATCGGCCATTTTCTTTTATGGCAATCTCGTAATCATTTTCTTGTGAACTAAAGTCTCCACGATATCCAAATTCAAACTGAGTGTTTTTATCAATAGGCCATATATAATCCAATTGAAATAAATTTCTTGTCTGTGACTCCAATGTCCCTGCTGTTTCACTTGGTGAATCAGAATTAGAAATATCAGCAAATTCATCTTCTGCACTTTTTTGAAGTTGAATTTCAGCAACTAATTCATGCCCATCATCATTAAACTTCTTTGTAAAATTTGCAGTGAATTGACTTGAATTGTCTTCTTCGGCTTCTTCTTGTAATCTATCTAAAGAAGAAAGGACATCTCCATTAGCATTTAGATCATCAATTTCTGTATTGGAATCACTTGTATTGTTACTGTCACGAACAAAACCGCTTATGGTTAAGGAGGTTTTATCATTTATGTAATATTCTACTCCCAAATTGATAAAGTAATTCTTTCGAATTCTGTCGTAGTCTCTTGTTTCATTTACAAAAGAACTGGGTAGATCACCATTAAAATATTCGCTATTAAAGACTCCACCGCCAAGAGACTTTTGATCTCTGTAGGTTGTTGTTGAAAAAACATTTAATTTTTTAGTTCTCCAATTTAGAGTTACTGTACTTCCTAAGTATTCTGGAATCCCAGTATTTGCAATGAAAGTTGCATTGAAGCCAATTAATTCATCTTTCTTCAGTATAATATTTATAATACCTGCTGTTCCGGAAGCTTCATAACGTGCAGAAGGAGAGGTGACTACTTCAACCTTTTCAATGGATTCAGCTGGTAGCTGACGTAATGCAGCAGATCCAGAAAGACCTACTAATCCAGAAGGCTTTCCATTTATGAGAATACGTACGTTGTCATTTCCTCTCAAAGAGATATTTCCTTCGACATCTACAGATACAGCGGGTATATTATCCATTACATCCGTAACGCTTCCACCTCTTACAGTAATGTCTTTTCCTACGTTATAAATTCGTTTGTCAAGTCTTATTTCAACTTCCGTTCGTTCTCCAATTAATTCAATCTCTTCAAGAGATTCTGAATTAATATTAAGCTTAAAATTTCCTAGATTGGTATTTTCTTGTATTATTTTTCCAATGATGGTTGTTTTATCAAAACCGATGTATTCAATAGTTATATTATACTTTCCAGGAAAAATATCAATATCAAAGTTTCCATTAGTATCTGTAATCCCGCCTTGAACTTTTTCAGGAAAACGTTCATTAACCAAAGAGATTGTTGCATATTCTAGTGGCGCAGCTGTTTCAGAATCAGTTATATTCCCTGATATTTTTATTTTGTTAATATTTAGAGAGTTGTTTGGACGCTGGGAGAATACTGTACATGTAATGCTAACAAGTAACAGAGTTAATAATAATCTTTTCATATATTTTTTGAAGTAATGCTACTTTGACCCTAATATGTATCTTGGGTTTAATTGGCTTTAAGAAATAAAGCTAAATTTTCTATGGGTCTAGCAAGAACCCCTTTATTACCTGAAATAACGATCGGTCTTTCAATTAATCGTGGATATTTTATTAGAAGTTCTAGTATTTCAGTTTCATTTAATGTGTTACGTTTGGAAACATTTTTCCATTCCGATTCATTTTCACGAACTATTTCACTGGGTTTAAGCGCTATATTGTTTAATACCTCCTGAAGGCTATCTTTTGTAAAAAAGCCATCTAGATACAACACTACCTCATGTGAATGACCTGCTTCTTCAAGAAATTGTATTGCTTCTCTTGATTTTCTACATCTAGGGTTATGGTATATGGTATATTTTTTCATTAACTAAAAAAAAAACTACCCGAAGGTAGTTTTGAATTTATTTGATTTTGTCAGCAATAGCTTTAAAAGCATCCGGATAGTTCATCGCAAGGTCTGCGAGAACTTTTCGATTGAGCTCAATATTATTAGCTTTTACTTTTCCCATGAACTGGCTATAAGACATTCCATTGATACGGGCTCCGGCATTAATACGTGTAATCCAAAGAGATCTGAAGTTACGTTTGTTAACCTTACGGTCACGATACGCATAAAGCATTGCTTTGTCAACAGCGTTTTTTGCAACCGTCCAAACATTTTTACGACGGCCAAAATAACCTTTCGCTTGTTTTAATATTTTTTTTCTACGTGCTCTTGAAGCAACTGAGTTTGTGGATCTTGGCATTTTAGTTGTTTTTTTTTGAAGGAGGCGGTATTTCTACTCTTTTATGCCTGACTTCGGGTTAATTATTAGCGAGTAACCTATTTTAAAATTAATTAAGGCGTAGTTGTTGTTTAATATTTTTTTCATCACTCTCGTGTACTAAACCAGAATGAGTCAATTTTAATTTACGCTTTTTTGATTTTTTAGTCAAAATATGACTTTTAAAAGCATGCTTACGCTTTATTTTACCACTTCCGGTAATTTTAAAACGTTTTTTAGCACTTGATTTTGTTTTCATTTTTGGCATGACTATTCCTTTTTTTTTATTTTTTCTTCGGAGCAATTAAGATACTCATCTTCTTTCCTTCCAATATTGGCATTTGTTCTACTTTTCCGAGGTCTTCTAAATCCTGAGCTAAACGTAACAACAGGATTTGACCTTGTTCTTTAAATACGATTGAGCGACCTTTAAAAAAAACAAAGGCTTTTAATTTTGCCCCTTCTCCAAGAAATTTTTCAGCATGTTTCTTTTTAAATTCATAGTCATGCTCATCGGTATTAGGCCCAAAACGTATTTCTTTTAAAATAATTTTACTTGTTTTCGCTTTAAGAACCTTCTCTCGCTTCTTTTGTTCGTAGAGAAATTTTTTATATTCTAAAATTTTACAAACTGGAGGCTTAGCATTTGGAGAAATCTCAACTAAATCCAATTCTAATGATTCTGCCAAGGCAAGTGCTTTGTTGAGTGAGTAAACTCCAATTTCAACATTTTCTCCAACCAAACGTAGTTCTTGAGCCATTATCTTTTGATTGATACGGTGTGGATCTACTTTGATTACCCTTCCAGGGCGGTTCGTTCTACGTCTTCGTATTGCTATGTCTTCTGTCTTTTAAATTAAACTTCAAAGCTCGTTAAGCTATTTTTCACTTCTTTTTTTATCATGTCCGAAACGTTTTTTATAGAAAAGCTTCCTAAATCGCCTTCAGTATGCTTACGTAACGAAACTGTTTCACTTTCGGCTTCTTTCTCTCCTAAGATAATCATGTAGGGGACTTTGGAGATTTCTGACTCTCTAATCTTCTTCCCTATAGTCTCATTTCGATCATCTAAGAGGGCGCGAATTTCGTGATTTTCCAAGTAATTTAAAACTTTTTGAGCGTAATTTTTATATTTTTCGCTCACACATAAAATATTTACCTGTTTTGGCATTAACCAAAGTGGGAAATTTCCTCCCGTATGTTCTAATAAAATAGCAACAAACCTCTCTAAACTTCCGAAAGGAGCTCTATGAATCATAACAGGTCTATGTAACTCATTGTCACTGCCTTTATATGTTAATTCAAACCGATCAGGTAAATTATAATCAACTTGAATAGTACCTAATTGCCATTGACGCCCTAAAGCATCTTTTACCATGAAATCTAATTTGGGACCATAAAAGGCAGCTTCACCTGTTTCGATTTTATAATCTAGATTTTTTTCATTTGCGGCATTTATTATTGCTTGCTCTGCGAGGTCCCAATTTTCAGATGAACCAATGTATTTTTCTGGTTTTTCAGGATCTCTTAAAGAGACTTGAGCCGTGAAGTTTTCAAAACCTAAAGATCCGAAAACATACAGAACTAAATCAATTACTTTTTTGAATTCCTCATCTAGTTGACTGGGCATACAAAAGATGTGTGCATCGTCTTGAGTAAACCCTCTAACTCGGGTTAATCCATGAAGTTCACCACTTTGCTCATAACGATAAACGGTCCCAAATTCCGCATAACGTTTTGGTAAGTCCCTATAACTCCAGGGTTTTGAATTGTATATTTCACAATGGTGTGGACAGTTCATCGGTTTTAGAAGAAACTCTTCTCCCTCTGCAGGAGTTTGAATGGGCTGAAAGCTATCAGCACCATATTTTTCATAATGACCTGAGGTCATATAGAGTTCTTTACTTCCAATATGGGGGGAAATAACTTGTTCGTAGCCTGCCTTATTTTGTGCCGCTTTCAGGAAGTTTTCCAATCGCTCACGAAGGGCGGCACCTTTTGGAAGCCATAAGGGTAGACCTTGTCCTACTTTTTTAGAAAAAGTAAATAATTCTAATTCTTTTCCAAGTTTTCTATGGTCACGTTTTTTAGCTTCTTCAACTAGGGCTAAATATTCCGTCAATTCTTTTTGTTTAGGAAACGAAATACCATACACTCTTGTAAGTTGTGGTTTTGTTTCGTCTCCTCTCCAATAGGCTCCTGCGATATTAGTCAGTTTAATTGCTTTTATAAAACCGGTATTTGGAATATGTCCTCCACGACAAAGGTCGGTAAAGTCTGCATGGTCACAAAAGGATATAGTTCCGTCTTCAAGATTTTCTATGAGTTCTGTCTTGAACGGATTATCTTCTTTTTTATAAAATGCTAAAGCTTCTTCTTTTGAAGCGCTACGCATTTTAAATTCAAATTTTTGTCTTGAAAATTCTAAAAATTTCTTTTCTATTTCGATCAAGTCTTTTTCGGTAAGGCTGTGATCACCAAAATCTGCATCATAATAAAAACCGTTATTAATTGCAGGTCCAATTGTTAATTTACAGTTAGGATAAAGAGCAATTAAAGCTTGTGCCAATACGTGTGCTGAAGAATGCCAAAAGGCAGTTTTTCCTTCTTGGTCATTCCAAGTAAAAAGCTGAATATTTCCATTTTCAAGGAGTGGGGTAGTACCCTCAACTATTTCTCCGTTATATTTAGCTGAAAGCACATTTCGTGCAAGTCCTTCGCTAATGCTTTTTGCAACATCCAAAGGAGTTACTCCCTTGTCATAGCTTCGAACACTCTGGTCTGGAAACTGAACTTCAATCATAGTTTTTTTAAAAATGCTTGACAAAAATACGGGTTATTAGTCTAGCAAGCAATCGTTAAGAGAAAGTTTCTAAGATTGCTTTTTTTTACGTTCCCCTAACATGGCATTTACTAATGTTTTTATTCCTTTAAATCCAAAATATAATGTTAAAGTGAGTAGTAATATGCCTAAAACAAAAACAGGATAGAACAACGGATGATTTTTATTTTGAAATGCTTGATGAATTACAAAAGGGCCAATGAAACAAAAGACAATGAAGAAGCTCATTGACCTTAAGCCCTTTTGAAGTAAAATTTTATTCATTTTTTTTGTGCGTTTAGAACATTGCGAACATTTTTATGTTCTTGCAACATTTGTTTTGCTTTTTCTGGAGAGATATTAAGCTCTTCAATAAGCATGTTTTCAGCCCTCCCTACTAGTTTTTTATTGGATAGCTTCATGTCGACCATTTTATTGCCTTTAACATGTCCCAGTTGTATCATAGTGGCTGTGGTAATCATATTAAGAATTAACTTCTGAGCAGTTCCTGCTTTCATCCTAGAGCTACCCGTTAAAAATTCTGGTCCTACAATAACTTCAATAGGATAATCACTAACCTCAGAGAGAGGACTGTTAGCATTACAACTTATGCTTCCTGTTATTATGCCCTTTGACTGGCAATCATTTAGTCCTGCAATTACATAAGGCGTTGTTCCAGAAGCCGCAATTCCAACTATAAAATCTTTGGAATTAATATTAAAAACACTCAAGTCTTCCCAGGCTTGATGCGGGTCATCTTCCGCATTTTCTATTGAATTTCGTAAAGCATGGTCTCCACCGGCAATAAGTCCTATAACACGTTCAGGATCAGTTCCAAAAGTGGGAGGGCATTCAGAAGCGTCTAAAACTCCCAATCGACCACTAGTTCCGGCGCCAATATAAAACAGGCGACCACCGGCTTTCTGTTGTTTTATAACAATTTCTATTAACGTCTCGATTTTATCTAAAACGTAACCCACAGCGTGAACAGCATTTTGATCTTCCTGATGAATGCCTTTTAGTAATTGAGCAATATTTTTTTGCTCTAGGTTATTGTGGTTAGAATCTTGTTCGGTAGTTTTTATAAAAGCCATAGTGTTTTTGGTTTTTAACGAATTTAAAAAAATAAACCTCACAATAGAATTATTGTGAGGTTTAAGTATATGAATTATAAAAGTGCTTTACGCGTATCTTTTCAGCTCTAAATTTTCTTTTAAAGCAGCTAAAAATTGTTGCGTAGTTAGATAATGAGAGCTATTCAGCTCTTTTCCATGAATAAGAACAGCAAGATCTTTTGTCATTTTACCACTTTCAACGGTTTCAACACATACATTTTCAAGTGTAGTGCAAAAGTCAATAAGCTCTTGATTATGATCTAGTTTTCCTCGATGAGCTAATCCTCTTGTCCATGCAAAAATAGAAGCAATAGGATTAGTTGAAGTTTCTTTTCCTTGTTGATGTTGGCGGTAGTGTCTAGTTACAGTACCGTGGGCAGCTTCTGCTTCCATTGTTTTTCCATCAGGCGTAACTAAAGTAGATGTCATTAGACCTAATGATC
>Ga0115568_10003180_pt1 | contig 11251 bp, 10 predicted proteins | sample COGITO_mtgs_1204_FD_87296 | JGI IMG/M metagenome (GOLD analysis project Ga0115568, IMG submission 87296) | Pelagic marine microbial communities from North Sea - COGITO_mtgs_120426 | ecosystem: Environmental > Aquatic > Marine > Epipelagic | place: Germany:Helgoland, sampling site Kabeltonne...
AGACCGAAACCGGAGAACAATTGAATCTTTTTTGATTTATTTTGGTTATTTGACAGAAGATGTCAGTGGAATAAGCGCCAAGTAATATTTAAAACTACCTTTGCAACCTTAAAATCAAACAGGATGCAGTCCATAAGAAACATAGCCATCATTGCACACGTCGATCATGGTAAGACCACGTTAGTAGATAAAATTATTCAGCAGTGCGAGGCCACTGATGATAGAAAAGAAACAGGAGACCTCATTCTTGACAACAATGACTTGGAAAGAGAGCGTGGAATAACAATCCTGTCAAAAAATGTTTCTGTACGATACAAAGATGTGAAAATCAACATTATAGACACCCCTGGTCACGCCGATTTTGGTGGAGAGGTGGAACGCGTTTTAAAGATGGCAGATGGAGTATTGCTTTTGGTAGATGCTTTTGAAGGTCCAATGCCTCAAACCCGATTTGTACTTAGCAAGGCAATAGGACTTGGATTAAAGCCAATTGTTGTCGTTAACAAAGTAGACAAAGAGAATTGTACACCAGAAGAAGTTCAGGAAAAAGTATTTGACCTGATGTTTAATCTAGACGCGACAGAAGAACAATTGGATTTTGCAACCATTTACGGTTCATCTAAGCAAGGGTGGATGAGTGAAGATTGGAAAGACCAAACAGACAATATCATCCCATTATTAGATCGTGTACTTTCTGAAATTCCAGAAGCACCGTACCATGAAGGTACCCCACAAATGCAAATTACTTCATTGGATTTTTCCTCCTTCACAGGTAGGATAGCCATTGGAAGAGTGTTTAGAGGTGATTTGGAAGCGGGCAAAGATTATATGCTCATGAAAGATGGGCAGCAGAAAAAAGTTCGAATTAAGGAGCTTTTTGTATTTGAAGGCCTCGGTAAGGCCAAGGTTAGTAAAGTTCGTTCTGGGGACTTGTGTGCCATTGTAGGTTTGGATGATTTTGAAATTGGTGACACCATAGCCGATTTCACAAATCCAGAAGCATTAGGTAGAATTGCCGTTGATGAGCCTACCATGAGCATGCTGTTCACCATTAATAATTCTCCATTTTTCGGGAAAGAGGGCAAATTCGTTACCTCAAGACACTTGAGAGACCGGCTGTATAAAGAATTGGAAAAAAACCTGGCCTTAAAAGTAGAAGACACAGACACTGAAGACAAGTTCAACGTATTCGGTAGAGGAATTCTTCATCTTTCTGTATTAATTGAGACGATGAGAAGAGAGGGCTACGAATTACAAGTAGGAAAGCCACAGGTTATTATCAAAGATATTGACGGTCAGAAACATGAACCCTACGAAACATTAGTTATCGATGTGCCCGAAGATTTTTCGGGTAAAGCGATCGAGCTGGTTACACAACGAAAAGGTGACCTGCTGGTTATGGAGCCAAAAGGCGATTTGCAGCACTTGGAATTTGACATTCCATCTAGGGGGCTAATTGGTTTAAGAAACAACATCTTAACGGCTACATCAGGAAATGCTGTAATGACGCATCGTTTTAGAGAGTTCGCACCGCACAAAGGAGACATGCAAGAGCGGATGAAAGGATCGCTAATTTCTATGGAGGCAGGTCCTTCAACGGCTTTTGCACTTAATCGATTACAAGATAGAGGCCGATTTTTTGTTGATCCCGGTGACGTTATCTATAAAGGACAAGTAATTGGAGAACACACCAGAGACAATGATTTAGAGGTAAACGTTGTTAAAGGAAAGCAGCTAACCAACATGCGTAAATCAGGTTCTGATGAAGCGATGAAAATTGCACCTAAATTAAAATTTTCGTTAGAAGAATCCATGGAGTATATTCAGGCAAACGAATACTTAGAAGTTACGCCCGAGAGTCTGAGAATGCGGAAAATAAGCTAAACATAGCTACCTTTAGTACATGGATATTTCAAAAGAGCTGATTCGATCTCTGCCTAAATCGGAGCTGCATTGTCACCTCGACGGATCGATGCGCGTAGCGACCATACTCGACCTTGCTCGGGAACAAGGCGTTGAATTACCGTACAATTCAGAAGCTGAACTGGCGAACTTCTTGCAGGTAGACGATGATTGTGATAGCTTGGAGGATTATCTCAAGGCATTTCCAATAGTAAATAAAGTCCTGCAAACAGAAGGTGCATTGGAAAGAGCAGCTTACGAACTGGCGGAGGATGCAGCTGGTGAGAATGTACGTTTACTAGAAGTTCGGTTTTCTCCGGTATTACACACCAATAGCGGTTTGACCCTAGAGCAGGTATTATCAGCAGTACTTCGTGGAAAGAATAGAGCAGAGACTGATTTTAAGATTCTCATTGGTATCATCATCAGCTCGATCCGAAGCATTTCTCCTGAGGTATCGTTAGAATTGGCTCAGTTAACAGTCAATTACAAAGACAAGGGAGTAGTGGGCTTTGATCTTGCGGGTGCTGAAGAGAATTTCCCTGCGAAGGACCACAAGGAGGCATTCTTCCACATCATCAACAACAACATCAATACCACGGTGCATGCAGGAGAAGCTTATGGAGCGGAATCCATACACCAGGCTATCCATTACACAAGAGCAAATAGAATAGGGCACGGTACACGACTTCGAGAAGATATGGACCTGTTCCGGTATGTGCTGGATCATCGAATCCCCTTAGAAATGTGCGTAACCTGCAACGTACAAACGCAGTGTGTTAGCAGTTACGACGATCATCCGATAAAAGACTATCTGGATGCCGGCATACGTGTTACGGTAAACACCGATAATCGGCTGATCTCGAATACTTGCTTAACCGATGAGTATGTTAAGATAATTAAGCATTACAACCTGTCTATCAGTGAGTTAAAAAAATTAATTCTTAACGGCTTTACTGCTGGGTTTTTACCTTATAAAGAAAGAAAAGAACTGGTGGCGAAAATAAAGACAGAGCTCGAGGAAATATTGTAGTCAGTTTTTAAAATTTTCCATGCATTTTATGGCTCATTCAGGCCAAAGGATTTATAATAGAGAAATACATCTCTTTTCTTTCAGTACAATCAAGACTTTAGTTAGATTGTACAAGTCACGGATTTCATCACAGAGGCGGTCTTTGTCCAAAGTTAGGTGAACATATTAGTGGTATCTTTGTTCAAGATTTGATGTTTCTAATTACGCTGTTGATTTTTACTGTACTAACCTCGGGGTACATCTTGTTGGCTACCAGGCAGCATTTCAAAAAGAGTTTTACGCGACGTTTATGGGTAGTTGTAATGGTTGGTTCCATATTTTGGGAGATATCCACTGAGATTTATGTTTTCATTCATTTTCAACCCGCATTTGGAAATGCAACGGTGTTGTCTAATGCGACGATGGCTGGATTTGTTGCAATCAATGCAGCTAAGGTTGTTTTGATTGGATTTTTACTTCTAAATGATGCATTTCGTCTAACACTTTGGCCATTTCAATCTTTAAAAAATAGAAAAACCGTACCGCTAGAAAGTCGAAGGAAATTCATCACCAATTCAGGCTTAATACTTGCCGCAATACCGTTTTCAGGTTTAATTTATGGCGCGATAGCAGGAAAATACAATTTCAAGGTTTGGCAGCACAAATTAGATTTCGACTCTTTACCCAATGCTTTTAAGGGAATGCGTATTGCCCAACTTTCGGATATACACATCGGTAGTTTTGATGACCCATTAGCAGTTCGCGAAGGTCTAGATAAATTGATGCGTTTTCAACCAGATTTAATTCTGTTTACGGGTGACCTCGTAAATAACCTAGCATCAGAAGCAGATGAATATGTAGCACTTTTTAAAGAGACACTTCATGCCCCTTATGGAAAATATGCCGTACTGGGCAATCACGATTATGGAGAATATGCACAATGGACAAATGAGGAAGATAAAATTAGTAATCAACTCGAAATACAGAAACGATACCACCAAATGGGATTTAAATTGCTAAACAATGTCGCCGTTTCCATATCAAAAGGCTCGGATTCTATCGCGCTGGTGGGGGTAGAGAATTGGGGTAGTGGTCGATTCCCAAAGTATGGAGATTACAACAAAGCAGTTAGTGGCATTGATTCCGAAGCTTTTACCATTGTCATGTCGCACGATCCCGACCACTGGGAACATAAAATATTGAAACACAAAAAACGGGCACATTTGACTTTGTCTGGGCACACACATGGAAGTCAAATGGGTGTTGAGATTCCGGGCTGGATCAAATGGTCTCCTGTACAATACCGATACAAACGATGGGCGGGAATTTATGAGGAATATGGACAAATCTTACATGTCAACCGCGGTTTTGGGTTCATTGGATATCCGGGAAGAATCGGAATTTGGCCAGAAATTACCATATTGGATTTGATCTAGAACTAAAAAATGGTGCAACCTAACCGATTCAATAAGTTTAAGTTCTCATATTACCCATACACTAAGTGGATACACAAAGACATCATTATGGCCTAATAATTGTAATTTTAACCTTAAATTAAAAGATATGAAAACAGCACTAATAGCAATGGCATTATTATTATCAGGGACAAAATTTAATGCTCAAAAATTAAATGTCGATGTAGAAAACACCCGAGTAGAATTTGTGTTTACTGGAGACCAAACAAAAGGCACCGTGTCCGGAATGCAATGTGAAATTACATTTGATTTGAAGGATTTGAAAAATTCAAAAATCGTTGGCACAATCGATGCCAGCACCTTAAATACGGGTAATGGCGGCAGAGACAAACACTTGCATTCTGCTGATTTCTTTGATGTAAAAAAGTTTCCTTTAATGAAATTCGAATCAACAGAATTTGTTTCCATGGAGAATGATTTTAAGGTAGTTGGAAACCTAACCATTAAAAACATGGTGGAAGTTTGCAGCATTCGGTTTACATATAAAGAAGGTGTATTTAAAGGTGAAACAAGTATTGATGCCAAAAAATACGGAGTTTCACCGGGTAAGAAAGACGGGAACGTAGACATTGTGTTTACGATACCAGTGATTCAATAATTGCAACCAGATATTCAGTACTCTGTTTTAATCCGTGATTTTAAGCTATCAGTGCTTCTCGTTGACTTTTGACTTTCTCACTGGCAATGAATTCATCGTAGCTCATCAGTTTGTCGACAAAACCATTTTTACCGAATTCTACAATTCTATTCGCAACGGTTTGACTCAACTCGTGATCAAATGTTTTGAAAAGCAATGTGCCTTTGTAGGACATCATACCGTTGTTTAATGCAGTAATTGATTCAAGATCAAGATGGTTAGTCGGCTCATCTAATAAAATTAGGTTAGCCTGAGCCAACATGGTTTTAGAAAGCATACATCGTACTTTTTCACCTCCTGAAAGTACAGAGGCAGACTTAAAGGTTTCTTCTCCAGTAAACAGCATTTTGCCTAAAAATCCACGTATATATACTTCGTCTTTCTCCTCAGAATAACGCCTTAACCAATCAATTAGATTATCAGAGGTGTCAAAATAACTCGCGTTTTCATTTGGCAGAAAGGCACTTGTAATGGTTTGGCCAAATTCAATTGTGCCACTATCTGGCTCTAATTCTCCTGCAATCATTTTAAATAAAGAAGTAACAGCCAGACTATTATCAGCTAAAAAAACAATTTTATCTCCTTTGGTCACATTCAAATTAAAATTCTTAATTAAAACCTCTCCGTCAACACTATAATTCAAATTATTAATATGTAATATTTGATTGCCTGCTTCCCGGTTCTGATCAAAAATTATGGCTGGATATCTTCGACTAGAAGGCTTGATGTCATCTACATTTATCTTATCCAATAGCTTTTTCCTACTCGTAGCTTGCTTGGATTTCGATGCATTCGCACTGAATCTTGAAATGAACTCCTGCAATTCTTTTCGTTTCTCTTCTGCCTTCTTGTTTTGATTGGCTTTTTGCTGAGTAGCTAGCTGACTGGATTTGTACCAGAATGTATAATTTCCGGTAAAAACCTGAATTTTTCCGAAATCAATATCGGCGACGTGCGTACAAACCGTATCAAGAAAATGCCTGTCGTGAGAAACCACAATGACCGTATTTTGAAAATCTAAGAGAAAATCTTCTAGCCACGAAATGGTTTTCGTATCTAAGTCATTGGTGGGCTCATCAAGAATCAAAATATCTGGATTGCCAAATAGTGCCTGAGCCAAAAGCACTCTTACTTTCAATGCTCCCTCAAGGTCTTTTACTGATTTATAATGTTCTGACTCATGAATCCCAAGACCAGAAAGAAGTGCAGCAGCATCGGCCTCGGCATTCCAACCATCTATTTCTGCAAATTCCGCTTCTAATTCTGCGGCTTTGATTCCATCTTCTTCTGAGAAGTCGGGCTTAGCATAGATGGCATCTTTCTCCTGAATAATACTCCATAGCTTGTCGTGGCCCATGATTACTGTGTTTAGGACCATGCAATCGTCAAAAGCAAAATGGTCTTGACTCAATACAGCCATTCGCTTACCAGGTTCAATATCAATTTGGCCGGTATTTGCATCAATATCTCCTGAGAGAATCTTTAGAAAAGTAGACTTTCCTGAACCATTAGCGCCAATTACTCCATAGCAATTGCCTGGAGTAAATTTAATATTTACTTCATCGAACAATACTCTTTTACCGTATTGAAGGGAGATGTTACTTGTCGAGATCATGCTTTACCTTTGATAATTCGGGTGCAAAGGTAAGTCTTTTAACTTTATTTAGTATTCTTTTTAATAGCCTCTAGAATATTAAAAACAGCAGGGCATATTTCTGCATTTTTCAGAGTCAAGTGCAGCAGTTGTTTTTGTTTTACTCGATTAGTATGTGGATATTCTCTGCACGCTTTTGGACGCACAGAATAAATAGAGCAGAAGTTATGGGTATCTAGAAAAGGGCAGGGAAGAGCTTGTAAAACATAATCGTTGTCTTCATCAATACGCAAGTATTTTTCAATAAATGGTTGAGGCTTCATTTTCAAGTGCTTGGCAATTCGAAGTACGTCTTTGTCTGTTATCAGCGGACCAGTAGTCTTACAACAATTCGCGCAATCCAGGCAATTAATCGAAGCAAATTCGCTTTCATGGAGTTGATGGAATTGACGGTCTACCTCTTGGTCTCTTTTAGTTTTCAGCTTTTTCAGCTCCTTTTTATGCTCTTTTTGCAAAGATTGTGCTCTTGCTTTTAGTGAATGAAGCTCCATACAGATTCAAGCGTTAATTAAAAAAGGAATTGATGTTAAGCCATGTTGTGATACACATTCATCACATCATCTTCTTCTTCCATTTTTTCCAGCAGTTTTTCTACTTCTTCCAATTTGGTGTTGTCTAGCGCTTTGGTATTAGTAGGTATCCTTTCGAAACCAGACTCAACAATCTCAATACCTCTCGTCTCTAATTCTTTTTGGATGGAACCAAAATTAGGAAAGTCACCATAAATCATAATGCATTCATTTTCATCCGCTGCATCCGTTTCATCTTTGAAAACTTCTTCAGCACCAAAATCAATCAGTTCAAATTCAAGCTCTTCCAAATCAAAATCTTGATCCATAATTTTAAAATGACACTTGCGTTCGAACATGAATTCTACCGAGCCGGATGTGCCAAAAGTTCCATTACACTTATTGAACACAGCCCTGACATTAGCAACTGTTCTATTGTTATTGTCTGTTGCGCATTCAACAAAAACAGCAATACCGTGAGGTCCATAACCTTCAAAATTTACTTCCTTATAATCCGCAGTATCTTTATCCGTAGCTTTTTTTATGGCCCTTTCAACATTGTCTTTGGGCATATTGATTGCTTTCGCATTTTGGATAACGGCACGCAGTCTAGAATTTGATTCAGGATCTGGACCGCCTTCTTTCACTGCAATTACAATGTCTTTTCCAACGCGTGTAAATTGTTTAGCCATTTTAGACCAACGCTTCATTTTTCTTTCTTTCCTAAATTCAAAAGCTCTTCCCATGGTTTGTGTTTCAATTACAAATTAAGTAAATCCGTTTTAAATTTCAATGAGACTACCATTCTTTTGAATTCTGAAGATAACGGTGCAGAAATACGCAATGGTTCATTTGAATATGGGTCATACATTGATAGGTCTTTCGCATGCAACAGCATCGTGTTCATATTCCAGGTATTGAGAAAAAAGCGATTTTGCTTATTACAACCGTGTGGACGGTCTCCAATTATTGGATGTCTTAAATGATTAAAATGCTTTCTAATCTGGTGTTTTCTCCCTGTTAATGGCTTAATGGACACCAAACTGTAGCGAGCTGTTGAATGAGCGCCTTGTGCGATGTTAATTTCACTGTATTCCAAGGTTTTATAGATGGTTGTAGCTTCCTGAATTTTACCATTGTCACTAACTAGGTTCTTTTCTATTTTACCTGATTCAGGTGTAAAACCTCTAACAATAGCCAAGTAAGTCTTGTCACTTTTTTGAAGTTCATTTTGTATGGCAGCTGTTTCAGATGGTGTTTTGCTGAAAAGCAAAACGCCAGACGTTTTTCGATCTATACGATGGATGGGTGTTACATAATGTCCGATTTGATCTCTTAAAAGCTGTAACGCAAATACGGTTGTATTTCGAACCAATTTGCTCTTATGAACCGCAAGACCATGGGGCTTGTTTATTGCTATCATGTGTTCGTTCTCAAATAGAACTTCCAACATGTTAGAAATAGGTAGAGGTCACACTGATAGAATTAACAATCAAAGCTGGAATTTTATCTTCATTGGTAATTACACCTTGAGCAAATTTATTCAAACTGATGATTTGACCTTCATTGTTAATGGATAGCGCAATCATATTACCATCTACAGTTTTGGTATACTCCATGGTTTTACTTGAGAATGAACCACCACCTGCTATTAGCTTGGTAACGTATTCAATCTCGTTCTTTTTGAGTTGTTTCGCAACCACTTTCATGTTGTTAATGATTCTTCTCGACAACATGTTGTCCGTTTGAGTCGGCGCTATTAGATGAACTTCGGCTTGAAACAATCTAGCCATATAAGTAGCAACATTCATGATTTGAACACTTTCAACATCAACATCAACCGGAAATACAATACGTTCTACACGGTTCATTGAAACACCAGATTGTATAATCAGGAACGGCAGATTAGTACTTGTAACTACTTTCATTGCAAAAGAACCCAGCACCTTCTGCATGCCTTTTGCACCATGCGTACCCATTATTACAAGATTAGATTCAACTTTAGCAGCTGTTGATGCGATGTCCTCAAAGATGTTTCCAGTTTTAACACTTCCACCTAACTTGAGCTTTGGCATTTCATTTTTCTTGCGCTGGATGATTTCGAGCAATTTCTCTTTAGCTTCGTCTTTGTGCGATTCTTTTTTGACAATATGTACTAAATAAACCTCGGCTTGTGACCGAATGGCTAAATTACTGGCGTAATCCAAAGCGGTGTCTCCAACTTCCGTGAAATCATGAGGGACGAGATAATTTAATTTATTCATGGTACAAGAATAGTATTTTTGATACCCTAAAGATAGCAAATTGGATTTTGTTATTAACGATATAACCTTAATGAATTTGTGAATTGCAATCAAATTATCAATTGTTTTTCATTTAATTAAAATGATAACTTCCTATTTTTAAATCCTTTAGGCAGCCTTAAAAACTGTATTTTCAAATACGCAGCAGCCGAAAATACAAAACCGAGAATGAACCTATTGCCTTATATTTGCATTGAAAATGAAAGAGTTAAAGAGCAATAAAGCATTAAAATCATGGCAACATAAATTGCATGAAATAATTTATGAAGCAGATACACCAATAGGCAAATTGTTTGATGTGGCGCTGCTTATAGCCATACTTTTAAGTGTATTTGCTGTAATGCTTGAGAGTGTTGAAAGTATTGGTCTCAGGTATCCTTTGGAATTATTAATAGCCGAGTGGGTGTTTACAATTATCTTTTCAATCGAATATTTTTTAAGAATCATTGCCGTTAAAAAACCGTTTAAATACATTTTTAGCTTTTACGGTATTGTAGATTTACTTTCCATTGTACCTACCTATCTTGGACTCTTCATTACAAATGCATCCTTCTTAAGGGCCATTCGTACGATTCGACTCTTAAGAGTTTTTCGAATTTTCAAGATTGCCCGATACATCAAAGAAGCGAATGTGTTGGTTGAAGCACTAAAAGCAACCAAAGCAAGGATTTTTGTATTCTTATTTGGCGTAGTGGTGATGGTTATCATTATGGGCACAGTTATGTATATCATCGAAGATTACGATGGAACAAAATTCACCAGTATTCCCAGAAGTATCTATTGGGCCATTGTCACCTTGACTACAGTGGGGTATGGAGACATAAGCCCACAAACTGAAATTGGCCAATTCCTCTCTTCCATAATTATGATAATGGGTTATGCCATTATTGCTGTACCAACAGGAATCGTTAGTGTGGAATTAGCCAAAAAAGGTTCTACTACAATTTCAACTCAGGCTTGTACTAGCTGTTCTCATGAAGGTCATGATTTTGATGCCAAGCACTGTAAGTTTTGTGGTGAATTACTGAATCCTTAACGTATAAAATCTCGGCTATTGATTCGCACCGTATCGCTTCTTTTGGTTTAATAAAAACGGCTTAAGACTGTTGCCGTGCCGTTTGTATTTATTTACACCTAAATTAGCAGCTTTGTTCAAATAAAGCTCGGCTTGCGAGTAGTCATCCATCCAAATTAAGCACTCTGCAACATTACAATAAACCGCAGCAGTAACTTTTTTATTGATCCTCGATTTTTTATCGTTAATATTGGATTCATTTAGAATTGTTTGATATTGTGACACTGCCGAACCTAAATAATTTATTGCTGCATCTTTGTTCCGATCGATAGCCAACTGCAATAATCCATCTTGTGCGTTTTGAAAAGCTTCTAATAAATCCGTGTAATCATGGTTTTTATCTTTCGCTGTATACAATTCTATTTGTTTCGATTTAGTAGGAAACCCAAAGTCATTAGCTAGCATATTATTGATACCTGCAGCTACTTTATTGAAAACACTTTTTTGCCTTTGTAGCCAAAAATCATCCTCATTATCCATCCACCACAATTTAAAATCATAAGGAGATCGAAATTTTTTCGTAGTAAATGATTGAAAATTGGCAGATTCTGGAAAAACAGCATTGTACGCTATAGAACCATCTTTATCTTTTACAGTCAATTTAACAGGATGTTTAAATTGAATGACGTATTTATAACCACCAGCAGTTGCTTTTTTCTCTTTAATGGTTCCTTTATCAAAACC
>Ga0115568_10003183_pt1 | contig 11247 bp, 4 predicted proteins | sample COGITO_mtgs_1204_FD_87296 | JGI IMG/M metagenome (GOLD analysis project Ga0115568, IMG submission 87296) | Pelagic marine microbial communities from North Sea - COGITO_mtgs_120426 | ecosystem: Environmental > Aquatic > Marine > Epipelagic | place: Germany:Helgoland, sampling site Kabeltonne...
AGCCCTTCGCCTAGGAAGTAGATGGTGTCGTCGCCCAGTTCAAAGGAGCAGCTGCGGTTGAGCAGGACGTGGTTGCCCATTTCACAGGCGGCTCTGAAGCGGTTGTCTTCCTTGGCCCTTCGCCCAGTCATCTTCAGGAAGAAGGGGTTGGTGGAAGAGGTGGCTTGGTGAACGAAGCCGTACAGCTTGTCCATGGCTGTTTTCATGCGCTCCTCATCGCTCTCCCATTGGTGGTAGTTCAGGCAGTAGCTAATCAGATCCGGGCCAACCAGGTCTCCGAGGACGACTTCGCCGGGACGCCCCATGGCGCCAGATTCTGAGAATTGTATGTAGACGAGCCCATCGAGTCTGGAGACGAGGTCCTCAACGTCTTGTATGGTGGGGTTACGGATGGTCGCTTCCTTCAGTTCCATAATCATTCAACTGAAAAAGAACCGTGCACATTGTGCCATGGGTGCGCGCATTCAACCGAGATTTCCGAAGGAGGTTGTGTGTCTGCACCGTTGACCGCCATAGAAGGCATCGAGGACCTCGTTGAACACGGTCTCCTCGTGATCGCACAGGGCAAACAGGGTCATGCTCGACTTCAATTTCACGTCGTCAGGGGTGCCGAGGATTTGCGTCGCCGTCTTGTCGGTGTGTCCCAGCATCAGTCGCGCGCATTCGACGAGCCGGGGGCCGAGTATCGGGTGGTGCAGGTATTCCCTTGCCTGTTGCACCGAATCCAACGCGTAATACTGAGCGTTCGGGCTTGTTCCGAGCCCTTGGATTTGAGGGAAAATAAACCACATCCAGTGTTCCTTTTTTTTGCCCGCTTTCAGTTCTGAGGTAACCTCTTTATAAACATCATCTTGGGCCTGAACGAAGCGCGTGAATTGTCCTTTCATTGAATAGGTTAAGCTACCCCAAGTGTCGCCAACGACACCTGGTCGTTTCACCTTGCCCTCACCCTCTTGCTACCCGCCAACGGCAGCGGCCGATTTTCAAGATGCAGTGGATCCCCCATCGATGGACAATGCTCGTTGACGAGCGTGTTTTCACCTTTGGCGAGGGCGCTGTTGAACGCGCTTTTCGGCCGCAATCAGCACCCTGTTTGCTTGTGGGTGTCGGATGTCGTTTTTACCTTGTTTTACGAGGGTTTTGGGCCGTTTGTGGTTTGTCTTGAACCCCGGAAAAACGCAATGAAAGTATACGTACGAGGGAAGTCATTCAAGGAGGTCAACGACCGCCTCGCCGAGGGGCGAAAATTGCCGGCGATGGACTACAGTCTGCTGCGGAGTGGCATCGAATTCACGCTGGGCGATGACGTGCCCGACGGGACGTGGGTCTGCATTTTCAAGGCCATCCAAAACGGGTTTCCGTATGGCCATGATTTCGGCACCTGGTCGGAGGCGAAAGGCCGCCTCGTGAACCGCCGCCCCCACGTCTGGGAAAAGCGTATCTGAGCCGAGATAGGCTCAAAAAGGAAACATGAGAAGCGGATGCCGAAATGCGCTCGTTCAACGAGCGGAACCGCTATTTGTCGAACCAAACGGGTGTCTGCGGATTTTCCCTCCATTGAACTCCCCCGCACTCAATCCCCGCCCCCGATCTCCGCGCGGGTCCAGGCGGTGAGCTGGGCGTCGCGCTTTTTGCGGGCGGCCATGCGTTCGGCATACATGTCGTGCATGAATTGCAGTGAGCTCAGCCGCTCGAGGTAGGCCGCCGGCAGCGGCGTTCCGTTCCATCGTTTCAAAGGGATGTACCCTTTGAAGTACGCCATGTCCGCCGTGCTTTCCATGGTGGCGAAGTAGGTGTCCATGGAGGTGTTGGCGCTCTCGTTGATGGTGCTTTCGATTTTGTGCAGGAATTCGTGCTGGACGTATTTCCCTTGCAGCGCGCGGGCGAGGGTGTCATTCTCGATCAGCTCCATCAAGCCTGAATTCTGCAGGGTGCGGTACTCTTCTTGGTTGTCCAAGAAGATGGTCTGTCCCATGACGCACATCGAGCAATGCTTGCCCACAGAGTCGGGGTGCTCCGCTTCCAGGTTGTAGCGCCGGTCAAAGACCCAGCTGCAGGACTTTGCGGCGGGTGTGTGAACGGAGATGTTGAACTCGAAGTCGACGCTGTCGGTGCGGATGTTCGAAAGGATGCGCTCCAGGCTCTGGTTCTTGATGTTCTCCTTGTACTCCCGCGCGTTGTTCTTCTCGATCATGACCGAGACGGTGATGCCCAGGAGGATGACGGCAAACTCAACGATGTAGTGGAAGGCGCTGCGCATCCCGCCTTTTTGTTGCTTGGACATGGCGGCAAAGTAGTTCGCTCTGCCAACATCCTAAAGCACTTCATGTAGCCAAAGTCCCAGTATGAACGGGGCTTTCCATTCCTACGACACCCCGCATTCACTCATCCGCCCCAAGCTCCGCGCGGATGTAGTTCTTGAGTTGCGCGTCGGCGGTGAGACGCTCCTGCATCATTTGGACGTACATGTCGTGCATCGTGATGAGCTCCAACGTCCGTTCGAAGAAGGGCGCGCCAAGCTCTTTTCCATTCCATCGCCGCAATGGTGCCTTTTTGTAAAACGGGACGCCCGGGTAGGAGGAAAGGCAGCGAAACATATCGGGGTGTTGCTTCGCGGCAAAATCAATGAGGTAGGTCTCGATCTTCTTGATGAAGTCGTGCTGGGCATATTTCGACTGCAGCGACCGGGCCATGATGTCGTTTTCAACGAACTCCAAAAGCCCTGAATGCTGCAATGTCCGATATTCTTCCTGGTTGTCCACGAAGATGGTTTGGACTTGGACGCAGATGGCGCAGTGCTTGCCAATGGTATCGGGGTGTTGCTCGCTGAGGTCGTACCGGTGCTCCAACACCCATTGGCAGGACTCCTTTGCAGTGAGGTGTGCGCCGAGGTTGTACTCCATGTCGAGGCTGTCCTGGGCGAGGTTGGCCAGGATACGGGTCAGTCCTTGGTCCTTGATGTCCCGCTTGTACTCCCGCGCGTTGTTCTTCTCGATCATGACCGAGACCGAGATGCCCAAGAGGATGACGGCAAACTCGACGATGTAGTGGAAGGCGCTGCGCATTCCGCCTTTCTCTTGCTTCGACATGGCGGCAAAGTAGGGCTGCTCTTTTGGTTCTCGGTGCATCACCGCACCAGCGTCACGTGGCCGCAGAATTGGCGGGGGCCCGTGCAGAAGGGGTTGGCCGATTGGATTTCGTCGGCCTCCTCGCCGCTCAGCGTGAGGGTGACCTTCCAGTTGTAGACCTCGTTTTGGGCGAAGTAGTCGAAGTCGTCGTAGCGGCCGCGGTCCACGTCGCCCTTCCAGTATTGGTCATAGTCCCGCGTCTCGAAGATCACCGTGCCCCAGCGGTCGAAAACCTGGAATTTGTATTGCTGGATCAGGTCGATGCCCCGGATGACGGGCTTGAAGCCGTCGTTGATGCCGTCGCCATAGCCATTGCTGGCGGGGGTGAAAGCGTTGGGTACGAAGACGGTGATCTGGTCGTCAATGACGATGAGGTCCACGGTGAGATCGGTGCAGCCGAACTCGTTTTGGACGGAGAGGGCGACCTGGTATTCGCCCGGTTCGTCATAGCGATGCAGCGGGTCGGGGATGAAGCTGCCGTTGCCGTCGCCAAAGGTCCAGTTGGTGGCAAAGGCGGTGTTGCTCTCGTTGGTGAACTGGAACGAGGTGTTCTCCGGCGATGCGGCGAGGGGGACGAAGGAGAAATCGGCCACTGGGACCGGGTGTACGGTGAAGTCCTCCGCGAGCGCGAGGGTGTCGGTACAGCCCTCGGGGCTGGTGGCGACAATGTAGGATTCGAAAGTCCCCACCTGGTCGATCACGAGGCCCTCGGTGGGAAGCGGGCCGTCGTAAATGCCATCGATAAAGAGGGAAGTGGTCAGGCTGTATGAGCTGAGGTCCTGGAAGTCGACCGATAGCGGGTTGCAGCCGATGCGCGGGTTGGCGCTGAGGTTGGCCGTAGGGGCCAGGTGCACCGTGAAGTCGTTTTCGGCGGCGTCGGAGCAGCCGTAGCTGTTGGTGGCCGTCAGCGCCACAGCATAGGTGCCCACCGCATCGGCACTAAAGGTCGGCCCGGGGCTGGTGATGGGGGTTCCGCCGTTGACCGACCAGCTGTGGTTGATGGAGCCGACGCTTTGGTTTGCGGTGACGATATCGACAGGGAAAAAGCAGCTTTCCACGTCTTCCAGTGAGAAGGCGGCCACCGGTGTCGGCAGCACCGTGATCACGGCTTGCGCGGTGTCTGTGCACAGTTGGTCGCTCTCGGCGACCAGGGTGACCGTGTACTGGACCGGTTCTAAGCCGCCGTTGGCAAAGACGTGGGTCGACACCGCTTGGAAGCCGGGTTCGCTGCCATCGCCAAAGTCCCACGTTTGGAAAACGCTGCCGGAGGAGGTATTGGTGAGCGTCACCGACAGCGGGGCGCACCCGAGGCCGTCGTCCAAGGCCAAGGCAGCGGCGGGGTTGGGGTGGACGATCACATCGAGGGTGGCCTCGGCGGTGCAGCCGGTGAGGGGCGCTTCCGTGGAAAAAGTGACCGCATAGGTGCCCGGGTTGCCATACACATGGGCGGTAGACAGTCCGGCGCCCACACTGCCGTCGCCAAAAGTCCAGTCGGCGTTGCCGGGGTTGTCGCTTGCGGCAGAGAAACTGAAGGGGGCGCCCACACATGCCGTGGGGTCGTCCACTGCGATGGTGGCCGACGGGACGGGGTGAACCACCACGGGAATCTGCAGCGTGTCGTAGCTGCAGCCGTTGGTGACAAACTGGGTGACCGTATAGGTGCCCGGGGTATCGTAGGTGGTGGTGGCGAGGGGTGTGGCGGCAAAATCGCCGTTGTCAAAGTCGTAGCTGACCGCTGTGGTGGCGCCGCTGAAGTCGGCCACGCTGAGCGACAGCGGGGCGCAACCGTCTGGCGTGCTGAGGGTAAAGAAGGCCTCGACCTGGTTGGGCACCACGAGCACGTCTCCCGTGGCGGTATCCGCACCGCATTGGTTGACGCCGATGAGGGTCACGGTAAAGACCTGCTCCACGGTATCCACGGCATACCAGTGGTCCGGCGGATCGGCACCCACGTAGCCAGTGCCGTCCCCAAAGTCCCAGGTCACATCGTCGGGCAGGCCCACGGAGGCGTTCATGATGTTCATCTCAAAGGGCGAGCAGACGGTGTCCTCTTCAAAAGCAAATACCATCACCGGCGTGGGGTATACGGTGATGGCGTCGCTCACGGCGTCGCTGCCACAGAGGTTGGTGGCCGTCAGGGTCACCGCGTAGTCCGCGATGCTGTCGCCCTGCCCAAAGTTGAGTTCTGGCGGGGCCTCCTGGTTGTAGATGTCGCCGTTCACATCCCACATGTAGCTGCCGTAGGGCGCGTCGGAGAGGTTGTCAAACTGCACGTCGAGGGGTGCACAACCAGAGTCCGGCGTCAGCAGGAGGTCGGCTGTCGGCGGGTGGGTGATGTCGACGGTGGCAATAGCGGTGTCGGTGCACCCAAAGCCGTTGTATGCCAGCAGGGTGATCGTGTAGTTGCCGTCGCCGGGAAACGTAAAGGCGGGCGCAAAGGCCACCGAGGTTCCGACGCCACCCAAGTCCCAGTCTTGGCCGGTGCTGCCCGTGGTGAGGTTGGCGATCGGGAGGTCCAGGTTTGAGCACCCGAGGGCATCCGCCGTGAAGGCGGCCACCGGCACGGGGTGTATGGTGACGGCGTGGGTGATGGTGTCGCGACAGCCCGTGATGGGGTCCTCATACCAATAGGCCGGTGTGTAGTTGCCCGTGGCGATTCCGCTGGCAAAGGTGCCGGCGGCGGGGTCCACGACGCCGTTGCCAAACCACGTGCCGCCGGTCGGTGTGGCTTCGGTGAGGGGCACGGTGCCGAGGTTGTTGCACAAGGCGTCTGGGGGGCCAAGGCCCATTACGGGCAGGGGGTCCACAGTGAGGCTGACCTCGTCAGCGGTATAGCAGGTGCCGATGCCGTACTCGAGCAGATAGGTGTAGTTGCCGGGGGGGAGGAGGCCCGGTGAGAGGAGGCCCGAAGTGGCGTCCAAGAGGCCGGCGTCGGCGCCGGGGGAGGTCCCAGACCACGCGATGCCCGCCGTGGGGAAGTATCCGGAGAGTTGCAGCGGAAAGGCATTGTCGCAGGCGACCACATCGGGGCCGGCGTCGGCGATGAGCGGCTCGGCGATGTCCACGGCGATGGCGGCTGTGTTTGTGCAGCCGGTGGCGGTGGCGGTAAAGCTGTAGGTGGCGGTATAGCTGCCCGCCCCGACGAGGGCTGGACTCACCGTGCCGTCAGGGGCTACAGCGGGGGCAAAAGCGCCGATGCCGGACCAGCTGCCCGCTCCGCCTTCGGTGAGGCCAGGCGAGAAGTTCAGGAGTGTCCCGGCGATGGGTTGGTTGCAAAAGGCGGTGTCGGCGCCCGCATCGACCACCGGAATGTCTTGCACGGTGACGGCGTGGTCTGCAGTGTCGCGGCATCCTGTAAGGGGGTCTTCGTACCAGTAAATGAGGTCAAAGACGCCTGGTCCAGTGGTGGTGGCGTCGGTTTGGAATCCGCCGGTACCGTCTGCCCCCGGCCCTTCCCAAGTGCCGCCCAGCGGCGCAGGTGGTGTGAGCGCCACCGCGCCGTCGTTGCCACAATAGAGGTCGGTGCCCGCGGTTGAGACGGCCGGGAGGGGGTCCACATGGACTTCCAATTCGTCTTCCGTGTAACAGGTGCCCGAGCCGTAGGCGATCAGGTAGGCGTAGTCTCCCGGCGCCAAGAGGGCCGGGTCGATCAGGCCGGTGGTGGGGTCGATCAGGGCTGCTTCAGCTGCGGCCTCCGCTGCGCCGCCACCGCTTCCGCTCCAGGTGACGTTGGCGGTGGGGAAAAACCCGGAGAGTTGCAAGAGGGGGGCGTTGTCGCAGACGGTTTCGTCGGGGCCGGCATCGGCGTCGACCGGGTCGGTGATGTCCACCAGGATGGTATCGGCGTTGACGCACCCTGTGGCGGCTTCGGTGTAGGTGTAGACCACATCAAAGCTGCCCACTCCACTGGCGTCAGGGGTGTATTGTCCCGCAGCATCCACCGCACCGGCGGCCCCGCCAAGGCCGCTCCAGAGGCCGGTGCCAAGCTCGTTTAGGCCGGGAGTGAACCCCAAGAGGACGCCCGGAATATCGGTGTTGCAAAACACGGTATCGCCGCCTGCGTCCACGGTGGGCAGGGCCAGGAGGTCCACGGTGAGCTCGGCGGTGTTGCTGCAGCCGGTGGCGTCCGTAGCGGTCAGGGCGGCGGTCAGGGTGGACCCGGCGCCGAGGTCGACCACGGTGCTCGCTGCGGTGGTGGCGCCTGTGCCGCTGCCGCCGTCCACATTGGTGCTCCAGGACCATTCGTAGGGCGCCTCTCCGTCTGAAATGTCAGCCGAAAAACTCACTGGACTGCCGTCGCAGACGGTGGCGTCATCGGCGACAAGTGCGAGCGCTGGCAGCGGCCGCACTTCCAAGTTGCGGGTGTCGGTGCTCTCGCAGGTGCCCGTTCCAATGGTGTAGGTCAGCGTATAGTCGCCGGGGCCCAGGGGTCCGGCGTCGATGGTTCCTGCAGCGTCGGTGACGCCGGGGCCTGACCATCCGCTGGCGGTGACCGGGTTGAAACCGTCCAGGATCAGCGTTGTGTCGATATCGCAAATGCTCAGGTCGGGTCCGGCGATGGCGACCTGCGGCACGATGACCTGCACCAAAGCCGTATCGGCATTGACGCATCCGTTGGCGTCGGTATACGTGTAGATGACCTCGTGGTCGCCAGGGCCGACTGCCGAAGGCAAGAAGGTGCCCACGGTGGGGTTGGTGATGCCAGGTCCGCTCCAGGTGCCGCCGGGTGGGGCGAATCCGGTCAGGTCTACAGGGATGGGTTGGTCGCAGAATTGGACGTCGGCTCCAGCATCTACAGAGGGCAAGCTCCACACGGTGACGGTAACCGTGGCGGTTTCGCTGCAGCCGTTGGCATCGGTGACGGTCAGGGTGGCAGAAAGGGTGCCGCCGAAAGCCGCGTCTACCGTGGCGGAGGCCGATGTTGTATTGGCCGTTGCTGCGCCTGCCACAACGGAGGGGCCCCAATCAAAAGTATAGGGGGGCAAACCGTCGCTCACCGCAGCATCAAAGGTGGCGGTGCTGCCGTCGCATAGGGCGGAGGCGGAGGCGGTGAGGGCGATGCTGGGCCGCTGCAATACAGCCAATATCCGGGTGTCCACGCTTTCACACGTGCCCGACCCAAAGGTGTAGGTGAGCGTATAGTTGCCCGGCACCAAGGGACCGGCATCAATCAGGCCGCTGGGATCCGTGACGCCCTGTCCAGACCAAGATCCCCCAGAAACCGGGGTGAAGTCCGATAGCGCCAAGGCCGTATCCACATCGCAAAGGGTGAGATCGGGGCCCGCTTCGGCCTGCTGCGGCTCGACCACTTCGACGTCTACCTCAGCGGTGTTGGTGCAGCCAAACCCATCGGTGTAGGTGTAGGTGAGGGTGGTCAACCCGGTGCCGGCGTCGGCTGGTATAAAGGTGCCGTTGGGGTCGGCGACACCTGCTCCGCTCCACTCACCGCCCGACGGGGTGGCCCCGGTCAGGGTGGTCGGGATGTCCTGGTTGCAGAGCACGTCCTGGGCCGGGACAGCCACTGCGGGCAGGGGATGCACAGTGATGGTGGATTGCGTCGGTCTTTCGCAGCCTTCGGACGAGGTGGCGGTGCCGGACAGGACGATGTCTGTGGCTCCGGCGACAGAGTCAATGGTGGCGGGAGCGGCCTCATCGAAATCCCACGCCACTGAGGCTCCGCCCGGTTCGGAAATCGTCGCTTGGAAGGGCGTGCCCTCGCACAGTTCCGCAGGGGCGGCGATACCTGGGTCGGGCAGGGGATGAACGGTAAACGTATTGTCATCCACCGAATAGCAACTGCCCGTGCCGTTTTCGAGGGTGAGCACATAGGTGCCTGGAGTCAAGGTGGGATCGAGCGTGCCGTCGGCCGCTACGCCCGTCCCGGACCAGGTGCCGGTGTTTGGACTCCACCCGGTGACCGTGAGGGGCGCGTCGCCGAAGCAGGCTTCCACAGGACTTCCCGCCTCGACCTGCACAAAGGCCTCTACTTCCACAATGCGGGTGTCGCTTTCGCTGCATCCATTGGCATCGATGTAATCGTATGTCAATTCATAGATGCCCACGCCGCCTGGCGTGAAGCTGTCCGCCCCGGTCAAGCCGGTGCCGCTCCATGTTCCGCTTCCTCCTCCGGCGGTCAAGCCTGGCGAATACCCGGTGAGGGGCTCGGTGATGGCGTCGTTGTCGCAGAGGAAGAGCGTGTCGCCGGCCTCCACGATGGGGTTGCTAAAGGAAACCAGGCTGGCCGTGCTGTTGTTGCTGCACCCCACATCGTCGGTGACGGTGACCTCCACAGAGGCGCTGGTGGCGCTGGCCGGCGCCGTCCAATCGTATTGTCCACCTGTAGCGGCGCCTGCAGATCCTGACCACTGGAGGGGGGCAAAGGCGCCTGATCCACCGGAAGCTGTGGCTGTGAAGGTGACGGTTTCACCGGGACAGGGTGGCGGGGGCACGGCAATGGCGACCTCGGGCAATGGGGCGATTTCAATGTCGATGCTCGCTGTATTGCTGCAGCCATTGGCACTGTTGGCCGAAAGTCCCAGGGATACATTGGTCTGTGGTACGATGGGGACGCAATGGGAATGCAGGTCACCGACGATGACGGGACTGTCACTCCATGTGTACTCCAAAGCGCCCGTCGCGATGACAAGCAGTGTGTCTCCTGCACAATAGGCGGGAAGATCCGGCAGTTCGAAGTCTATTTCGGGGATGCTGTCCACATCAATGTAGATGTTTGACGTGTCATTGCCGCAGAGGTTGGTCGCTTCACCGGTGACGACGTATTCACCTGGATCGCTAAATGTCAGCGGCACGGTGCCCTGCAGGTCGCTGAATTCCACACCGTCGAGTTGCCAGGACCAATCCGTCAGGGGTGTGCCACCATCATCCAATGAAGAGATGATCATGTCGAGTTCGTCTCCTGCACAGATCATGGTGAGTGACCCCACTTCCACTGTTGGGGGTTCGCTCACTTCTAGGGTAAATGTGACCTCGTCCGGGGGGCAGGCGTCTTTGTCGGGGATGGCCACGCGCAGGGTGATGGTGTAGGTCCCGGCGGCGGTGAGTTCCACCACGGGCGCCGCGTCATTTGGACCGCCCGACACATAGTTGTACGGTCCGCCGCTGATGATCCAAGTGGTGTTGGGGTCGCCGCAAAGCGCCGGGTTGCTGCTGAAGTCTTGCAGATTTACCATCAGTGGGGCGCAGCCACTGAGCGGAGCGACCTGCCCTACGGCCAGCAACTCTGGGTAGACGCAGACGGTCATCTGGTCGTTGCCATTGGGGCAGTTGGGGTGGGCGTCAAGGGCCGAAATCTGGTATTCTCCAGGCGCGGGAAAGGTGGTGGTCCAGGACGTTCCCACACCCTCATTGGGGCTGACTCCTGCTTGGCCGTTCAATGGCACAATTTCCCAATAGGTGGCGGTGGGGCTGCATGTGGCATCGGTCACAACTTGCCCGGCGCCACTGACACTGTAGCCAAAAGGCTGGCCAACGCACACCTCGTCGGGTCCACCGATTTGGGGGTCGGGCCCAAGGTGGATGCGGATGGGGTCAACTGTGGTGACCGAAGTGCCGCATTCGTTGACCGCTTCGATGCGGAAACGGAAGGCGTTTTGGGAGCCTTCCGGCGTGGTGGCGCCACAGCTGGAAAGCACGTATTCGTGGCTGACGGTGGTCGGGGGAACGGGGTTCAAGTCGCTGTCGGTGAGCGTCGTTTCCGGCGACCCATCTCCGAAATCGAGGTTGTAGATGGTACCCTCGCCGTTGCTTTCGTAGTTGCTGATGGGAAACTCGAGCAGGTAAGGACTGCAGAGGCCATCTGTGTTGCCGGGGTTGGCCGAGCCAATCTGGGGGTTGTTGCCCACGAATACCGAGTCGACGACCTGCGTGGTGCAGCCGTTGTTGCCAAGCAAGTCCAAGGTGATCGTATAGTATCCGTAACTGTCGTATTGCGTGGTGGGCGGATTGAAAACGCTGTAGGAGGCAAAGCCCGTATCGTTGCCATTGCCCCAATCGACGTCCCAATTGGCGATGCCTGCGCTGCCAAAAGGTTGGGGGCTGGCAATGAGCTCGTAATTGGGCCAATCGGGGTTGTTCAAACACAGTGGGGCCAGGTCACTGA
>Ga0115568_10003184_pt1 | contig 11247 bp, 9 predicted proteins | sample COGITO_mtgs_1204_FD_87296 | JGI IMG/M metagenome (GOLD analysis project Ga0115568, IMG submission 87296) | Pelagic marine microbial communities from North Sea - COGITO_mtgs_120426 | ecosystem: Environmental > Aquatic > Marine > Epipelagic | place: Germany:Helgoland, sampling site Kabeltonne...
AGCCGGCTTTATTAATTTTAGAACTGTTTTAAGTTTTATCATTTTTAATAAAAATATCTTCCCTTTTTTTAGGTTGTTCATCTTCTCGCCAAATAAAACCCTTTAATTGTCTCACATCGTCAGGTAATTGCGAGGGCGGATATGTATTACCATCTGACTTTTTTAAATACTTAATTGTTTCTATTTGCCCATTCTCTAAGGTAAATTCTATGTTACTCGAAATTTCTTTCGTAATTGTTTCTAAAACCTGCGTTTCTTCATTTCTATTGAAGTAAACGGATTCTGCATTTCCTTTTACTGTAAGAAATTGAAGTTTATTATTTTTAAATTTCCCAAACATGTTTCTACCTCGAATTTGATTAAAATCCTTATTAGAAACAGTATCTTTTGTAATAATAAATGAATTATTTAACACTTTTAAAGAATCTAATTTTTCCGTTTCCACATTAGATATTAAATGAATTGTATCTCCGGTTATTTGATTTTGTTCTGACCAAATAACTGGATTTTTAAACATTCTAGTTAAACCATTAGTTTGATTTGTGTGAATAGAATCACATTTTCCTTGTAAGTCGGACTTAAAAATTTTAACATTATTAAACGTTCTAACAATTCTCTTTTTGGGTTTACCTGTTATCAATATAGTATCACCATGAATAAACATAGAGTCTTTTTCTACAATTGAAATAGCAACTGCCCTTTTAACCATAAAAAGAGAATCTTTTAATTCAAAGATTTCTGCATAGTTTCCTTTTGTGATAAAGTTCTTAACCGTATCTATAACTTGAATATTATTCGTCGCAGAAGCAAAACCTTTTTTCTTGTCATAATATAAACTATCCCCCTCAATAGTTCTTTCCTTTAAATAGAGTTTTGCTTTTTTTACAAAGTAAGAAATATCTGTTTTTGTATTATAAAAACCTCTTTCACAATACATTTTATTATCATTTTCAGTATTTGTAATTGTAGATGGTCCGTATAAATAAGTGAGTCCAGAATTTGTGTAATAATCTAAATGATTCGATGCTAAATGATGTTCTGGATTTACTACTGTAACTCTTGTAGTAGCTGTAAATTTTTTAGTTTCTAAATAGAAGTTTCCATTCTTACTTTTTAAAGTATTTGTAGAGTCTTTAATAGTTGCATAGCTTTTGTAGTATAATTTCTGATTCAATCGATCAAAATGCAATGTATCTGCAGTTAATGTCATCGTTGGGTCTTTTAAAACGACATTTCCCCAAGATAAGGCTTGTTTTGAATTTGCGTCATAATCAGTATAATTACTTGTTTGTGTAATTGTATCTCCTTGTTTAATAATAACTTTTCCAATAGCTTTAAAGAAGTTTTTTTCTTTGTAGAATAATGCTTGTTGACTTGTTAAAATGATTCCATCGTGAGTCATTTTAACATTACCAATTAATATGCTAGCGCCAGGGTATTTCTCTTCATTGGCTTCTTGAATTTCAGCTTCATAATTTATTTTTTTTGTTTGTGAATAAACAAATGAATAGATAAATAGAGAAATCAGAAATAATATATTTTTCAAAATGATGAATTTACAGCAAAAATAATGAAAAGAATATAGCAAGCTATTAAAGAAAAGTGAAATTTAATGATATGAAAGTATATTTTGATATTGATTAATTATTAGTTTGTATTATTTTAAGAACAAAAATAATTATTTTAAATTATGATCACTCAAAATTTATTTTAACGCATTTCTATAATTTTACTTTATATATTAAAGAGAATTATTAAATGTTTTTAATATGTTTAGTCATGAATTGAGCTCCTCTAAACTTTCATTTTTTAAAAGTTTATTGTAATAAAACATACTTTTTATTATCGATATTATTTTAACTTCTTGTAGTTTTGCGCAAAAATTACAATTTAATGAAATCTCCCTTTTATTTATCAAAAAAAGAAATGCAATCTTATGGATATAAAATTGTTGATACTATTGTAGACCATTATACAGACGAGGAAAGCAAAAAACCTGTTATGAAGGCTTCTAGAGAGGAAATGGATTCAATATTTTTAAGTGAAGCACCAGATAATGCAACCCCTGCGGACGAAGTTTTAGATTTTGTTACAAAAAATGTATTACCGAACAGTAATATATCATCACACCCTAAATCTTTTTCATTTGTACCTGGACCAAGCAATTTTATTAGCACAATGGCAGATTCTTTGGCTACAGGGTTTAATATTTTTTCTGGCGGATGGATTGTTTCCCCTGCAGCTGCAGAATTAGAAATTGTTACTTTAAATTGGTTGTTAAAAATGTTTAATTTTCCTGTAACAAAAGGGGGAGGTATTTTTACAAGTGGTGGTTCAATGGCAAATTTAACCGCTTTAGTTACGGCAAGAAGAATAAAGTGTGGGTCTGATTTTTCTGATGCAGTTATTTATTTATCAGATCAAGCACATTCCTCAAATATTAAAGCAATTAGAGTTATCGGTTTTAAAGAAGAACAGGTAAAAATAATACCCACAGATTTAGAGTTTAAGTTTAGTATAAATAAACTTAAAAACGAAATAGCAAGAGATAGATTAAAAGGCAAGAAACCTTTTTGTATTATCGCTTCTGCCGGAACAACAAATACTGGAACTGTAGATCCTTTAGATACATTAGCAGATATATGTGAAAAAGAAAACCTTTGGTTTCATATAGATGCTGCTTATGGAGGTGCTGCTATTTTATCAAAAACAGGAAGTAAAGTTTTACAAGGTATTGAGCGGGCAGACTCTTTAACTGTAGATCCTCATAAATGGTTTTTTCAACCTTATGAAATTGGTTGTTTATTGGTAAAAGATGCTTCTTGGCTAAGTAATACTTTTAGTGAAAAACCAGAATATTTAAGAGATATAGAAGGTAATAAATCTGAAATTAATTTTTATGATTATGGGATTCAATTAACCAGAAGGTTTAGAGCATTAAAATTCTACATGTCTATAAAAACATATGGATTAAATGCTTTTAAAGAGGCAATTACCTACAATATAAATTTAGCAGAAGAAACAGAAGATATTCTTAGAAAAAGTAAAAACTGGGAAATTGTTTCTCCAGCAACATTGGCAATAATTAACTTTCGGTTTAATCCTCTTGATAAGAATTTAACTGAAGAAGAATTGGATAAATTAAATCAAGAAATTTCTTCGAGAGTGGTAGCTTCTAAAGAAGCTCTTTTGGTAACTACTGTATTACAAAATCAAGTAGTTATTAGAATGTGTTTAATAAATCCAAAAACGACGTTAAAACACGTTAAAGATACTCTAAGTCAATGCGAAGAATTTGCTAAAGAAGTATTTTTAGAATGGAAAAAGTAGTTCTGAAAATCAGAAATAATTAATGAATTTAAGATAGAACAAAATAAATTATAGTTAATAGGTTTGGAAATAGAAAACCTTAATAAAGTTTTAAGTAAAAAAAAAGCATCTTTCAGAATGAAAGATGCTTTTTAATTTATTAATTATTTAGAATTATCTCGTAATTGTTTGCTTTCTATCTGGACCAACAGATACAATAGATACCGTAACTCCGGTTTCTTTTTCAATAAAAGCAACATAGTCTAGTAAATTTTGAGGTAATTGATCTGCAGATGTCATTTGTGTTAAATCATCTTTCCATCCTTTAAATTCAGAATAGTTAACAGAAACGTTTTCAGGCTCAATATTATAAGGTAAGTGATTAATTTGTTTTCCTTTATAATTGTAAGAAGTACAAACTTTTAAAGTATCAAAACCAGATAAAACATCACCTTTCATCATCATTAATTGTGTAACACCATTTACATCTACAGCATATTTTAATGCTACTAGATCTAACCAACCACAACGTCTTGGTCTACCTGTTGTTGCACCAAATTCATGACCAATCCTAGCCATATCTTCACCATCTTTATCAAATAATTCAGTAGGAAAAGGTCCTGAACCAACACGAGTCGTATAAGCTTTAAATATTCCAAAAACTTCACCAATTCTATTGGGAGCAACTCCTAGGCCTGTGCAAGCCCCAGCTGCTGTGGTATTAGAAGATGTTACAAACGGATAGGTACCAAAGTCAATATCTAACAAAGAACCTTGTGCTCCTTCTGCTAAAATTGTTTTCTTATCTTTTATTGCTTTGTTTAAAAACTCTTCACTATCAATAAAAGCTAAAGTTCTTAATTTGTTAATTCCTCTACAAAACTCTGCTTCTAATTCTTCTAAATCGTATTCAATCTGAACGTCGAAGAATTTTAACATTTTAATATGCTTTGCTGTTAAGGCGTCATACTTTTCTTTCCAGTTTTCTAATTCTAAGTCTCCAACTCTCATTCCGTTTCGTCCAGTCTTATCCATATAAGTTGGGCCAATTCCTTTTAATGTAGAGCCAATTTTAGCTTTTCCTTTAGAGGTTTCTGATGCAGCATCTAACAATCTATGTGTTGGCAAGATTAAATGAGCTTTTCGAGAAATTAATAATTTAGATGTATAGTCTATATTGTGTTTATCAAGATTTTCCAATTCCTTTTGAAAAATAACAGGGTCTATTACAACTCCATTTCCAACAACATTTAAAGCTGTTTTATGGAAAATTCCAGACGGAATTGTGTGCAAAACATGCTTATGTCCATCAAAGATTAAAGTGTGTCCCGCGTTTGGTCCTCCTTGAAAACGCGCAATAATATCATAGTTTTTAGTAAGTACATCTACGATCTTACCTTTTCCCTCATCTCCCCATTGTAATCCCAGTAATAAATCTACAGCCATTATAGTTGTTGTTAATTAGTTGTTTTGTTGTTGTATTTTGTTTTGATTAAGATTTGTTCTTCTTTGTACCGTAAAAATAAAGTGAGTGATTCTGTATTTCGATATCAAAAACTTCCTCTATGGTCTTTTTAATGATTTGTATTCTTGGATCACAAAACTCTTTTACTTCTCCAGAATCAGTAAAAATTACATGGTCGTGATTTTTATCAAAATAACTTTTCTCGTATCTAGCCATAGATTGTCCATCAAACTGATGTTTTCTGACCAAACCACAATCTAAAAGCAATTCTATAGTATTGTAAAGTGTAGCTCTGCTCACTCTGTAGTTTTTGTTTTTCATTTTAATATATAAAGATTCTATATCAAAATGTTCATCAGCTGTATATATTTCTTGCAGTATAGCATAACGCTCTGGAGTTTTTCTATGCTTTTTTTCTCCCAAATATGAGGTGAAAACTTTTTTTACTATTTCTTGATTTTCCAGAGAATTGCTCATATGAGAATTATTTTTTTAAAAGACAAATTTACAGTTATTTCTGAATAAAAAATACTTTTAGTCAAAGGATATTTACAAAGTATTAACACGCTCTACTTTTTTAATTCCTTCTATTTTTATTAGCTTTTTGATTAATTTATCTAATTGTGCACTATTTTTAACACTTAAAGAGAGGTTACCATGAAATATACCTTCGTTTCCTTTAATATTTATGCTGTTGATAAAAACGTCCATATTGCTGGAAATAATACGAGTTACCTCATTTGCCATTCCTTTATTGTCTACTCCTGATATTTCAAGAATTACTTTAAAATCTTGTTTTGTAGAGTCTATCCATTTAGCCTGCATAATTCTATATGCATAGTTAGATTGCAATGAGATAGAATTTGGACAATTCATTTTATGAACTTTTATTCCTTCATTAATTGTTAAAAAACCAAAAACTTTATCTCCAGCTATGGGATTACAACATTTAGAAAGTTTGTATTCTAACTTTTGTTCTTCTTTTGTAAAAACTAAGGCATCGTAATTTTCAGTTACTTCAGAGACTTCTGTATTCTCTTTTTCTGCTGTATTTCTTCTTATTTTTCTTTTAAAGAAGTTTAAAATTTTGCTATTTCTTTGAGTTACGAAAGCTTTTAATTGAGTGTTGTCTATTGCACCATTACCAATTCTAAAAAATAAATCAAAACTAGTTTTGAGGTTAAAAAAATTAACTAACTGATTTATAGATCGTTCATTAAAATTAATTTTTAAATGACGTAACTTCCTCATTAAAACAGCCTTTCCTTCCGCAGCAATCGCTTTTTCTTCTTCATTTAGAGCCGCTCTAATTTTGGCTTTAGCTCTTGCCGTAATAACAAAGTCCAACCAACGAGAATTTGGTTTGTTATTTGTAGTTGTAATTACTTCAATTTGGTCTCCACTTTTTAGTTGATGACTTAGTGGCATTAACTTTCCATTTACTTTTGCACCTCTACACTTTAAACCAACATCGGTATGTATCGAAAAAGCAAAATCTAATGCAGTTGCATTTTTGGGAAGTGATTTAAGGTCTCCTTTAGGTGTAAAAACATAAATTTCTTTTGAGTATAAATTTAATTTGAAGTTTTCTACAAAATCTACAGCATTTAAATTTTGAGTTTCTAACGTTTCTTTCAACTTATTTAGCCAGCCCTCTAAACCACTATCTTTGGCTTCTCCCTCTTTATATTTAGTATGTGCTGCATATCCTTTTTCTGCAATTTCATTCTACTAGAACGAATTTGCACTTCTACCCATTTAGAATCTGGTCCAACAACTGTAATATGTAAGGCTTCATAACCTGTGGACTTTGGTTGAGAAATCCAATCTCTTAAACGAGTGGGGTTGGGTTTAAAATAATCGGTAACAATTGTGTATATTTTCCAAGCATCAAACTTGTCGTCGTTAGAATTAGGATTATAAATAATTCTAATTGCATATTTATCATAGACTTCATCAAAAGTTACATTTTGATTAATCATTTTTTTTCGAATGGAATAAATGGATTTAAAACGTCCTTTTATTTCGTAATTAAAGTTCTCTTTATCTAAACCTGCCTTTAGAGTTTCTTCGAATCGGTTTAAATATTTTTGCTGATCCTCTTTGCTTTCTTTTATTTTATTTAAAATTCCGTCATATGATTCTGGTTCGGTGTATTTTAAACCTAGGTCTTCTAACTCAGTTTTAAGATTGTATAAACCTAACCTGTGTGCCAAAGGTGCATAAATATATAAAGTCTCTGAAGCTATTTTAACTTGCTTATGAGGAGGCATTGCATCCATAGTTTGCATATTATGGAGTCTGTCTGCAATTTTTATCAATATAACTCTAACATCATCATTTAGTGTTAAGAGCATCTTTCTGAAATTTTCTGCTTGAATAGAAGCATCTTGCTCCTTATTTAACCGAGATATTTTAGTTAGTCCGTTTACAATTCTTGCAATAGTTTCACCAAAAAGATGTTCCATGTCTTCTGTGGTATATTCTGTGTCTTCTACAACATCATGCAAGAGGGCGGCGGCAATGGAAACCGCATCTAAACCAATTTCATAAGCGACAATTTTTGCGACTGCAATTGGATGATATATATAGGGTTCTCCGGATCTTCTTCGTTGTTTAGAATGGGCATCTACTGCAATATCAAAAGCTTTTCTTATGAGGCTTTTATCTGTTTTAGACAAAACCTCATAAGTACCTTTTAGCAAATTTTTATATCGTTTTGCTATTTCTTTATTTTCTTCTTCTATTGTTGCTGTATATTCCAAATGAGGGTATCAAATTAAGTTATCAACTGATAAGTGAATTTAGGAATAAGAATTTTAAGAAACAAGAAATTAAGATTCTAAATTATTTATTCTTTGTAATAATGTAGGATGCGAATAATTCATAAAAACAAAGGCAGGATGGGGTGTTAAGTTCGTCAAATTATTTTTAGATAATTTTTTAAGAGAAGTAATTAAAGCTCTCGCCTCAAAAGTTTCTTTTGCAAAATTATCGGCCTGATACTCGAATTTCCTTGAAATATAATTCATAAACAAGCCAGTAACTTCTGAAATTGGAGAATACAAAACTCCAAAGGCAACTAAACCAATATGAAAACTTGGTATAGAAACTCCTAAAGCTTCTGAGAGAGCATTGGAATTGACAAATAATGATAAAATGTAGAGTGTAAACCCAGTAATTAATATCGATGAAATTAAGTTGAAAATGATGTGTTTTCTTTTATAATGACCAACTTCATGTGCTAAAACAGCTACAATTTCTTCAACTTCTAAATCGTTAATTAATGTATCGTATAAAGTGATTCTTTTTTGAGAGCCAAAGCCAGAAAAATACGCATTTGCTTTTGTAGAGCGTTTAGAGCCATCAATTACAAAAATATTATTAATAGTAAATCCTACATTTTTTGCATATTTTTCGATTGCTGATTTTAATTCCCCATCTTCTAATGGACTCTGTTTATTAAACAAAGGAACAATCAGTTTTGCATAAAACATATTCATAAACAAAGAAAATACTGCTAATAATACCCAAGCATATATCCAGAAATTTTTACCTGTTAATTGATATAACCATATAACCAAAGATAAAATTCCAATACCTAACAAAAGAGTTATTACAAATCCTTTAATCTTGTCTAACCAAAATATTTTTTTTGTTGATTTATTAAAACCAAATTTTTCTTCAATTACAAATGTGCTGTAGTATGAGATAGGAGTAGACGCTATTTCTGAACCTAAAATAATAACTCCAAAGAAAATTAAAGCTACTAAAATAGGATTTTCAGTATACGTTCTTGCAAAACGATCTAAATATTTAAATCCGTCTGCTAAAAAGAAAACTAAAGTTATACCGGTCGTTAAAAATGAGGTGATGTTAGAAAACTTAGCATTTGTCTTTTTATAGGATTGAGATTTTTTGTATTCATTGTCATCATAAATATCCTTTAACTTGTTAGGTATTTCGTCATCAAAATGTTGCTCGTTTAATTTGTCTAAAATTTTATCAGCTATAAAACTTATGATTAAAATTGAAATAATAATATAGAATAAAATTGTTGGATTCATTTGTTTATTGGAGGGTTTACTAATTTATTGTGAAATCGTTTTTGTACATTTTATTGGGTAATGTCCAAATTATATAAAAGCTAGCTATTTCTCACCTTTTTTACTGGCAAATATAGCAGCGCCAATAATACCAGCATTATTTTTAAATTTTGCCACCTCTATAGGAACATCTACTGTTAAGTGATCTTTATATTTATCGTATTTTTTACTAATTCCTCCACCTAAAATATACATTGTAGGTGTATGTAAAATTTTAACATGTCTTAAGAATATATCCAATCTTTTTGCCCATTCTTCTAACGATAAATTTTCTCTTTTTCTTGCAGAATCTGCAGCGAATTTTTCTATTATCTCTCCGTTCGTGTGGTAAATATGTCCTAATTCTAAATTAGGAATTAATTGTCCATCATAAAAAAGACCAGAGCCAATTCCTGTGCCCAACGTAATAACAATAACCTTTCCTTTTATACCTTTTCCGGCACCTAAGTTTACTTCTGCAATACCAGCCAAATCAGCATCATTACTAATATAAAAAGCATTTTCCTCACATTCCTTTTCAAAGATTTCATTTACTTTAACATCTAGCCATTCTTTACTTAAATTACCATGATGTTTACATTGTCCATCAACAATAATCGTAGGAAAACAACAACCAACAGCTCCTTTCCAATCAAAATATTTTACCATTTCTTTTACAACTTTTGATACAGCATTTGGTGTTGCAGGTTTTGGAGTTTTAATTCTATGTCTTTCAGTAAGTAATTCTCCGTTTTGTGTATCTACTATTGCAGCTTTAATTCCTGATCCTCCAATGTCGATTCCTAATATTTTCATTTTTTATTTTTTGAATTTCCTTTGCCTTTTTGCTTCAAATAAAATGATGGCAGCAGAAACAGAGACATTCATCGAGTCTATTTGTCCTTGCATAGGAATATTTACGTTTTGGTTTGCAGCCTCTCTCCAAATTTCTGATAAACCTGTTGCTTCTGTGCCAACAGCGATAGCTGAACTTTCTATATAATTTTCTTTGTAATATTCATTCGAATTTTGCAAAGTTGCTGCGTATATACTAATATTACTTTTTTGTAGAAAAGCAATTATTTCTTCGGAAGTTCCTGTTGCAATTTGATTTGTGAAAACACAGCCAACACTTGATCTAATAATGTTTGAATTGTATAAATCACTTTTCGGGTTTGCTATTAATACGGCGTCTACATTTGCAGCATCTGCAGATCTTAACAAAGCACCAATATTTCCTGGTTTTTCTATACCCTCAGCAATTAAAATCAGTGGTTTCTTAGAGCTAAATTGAATATTTTCTAAAGAATTATTTTTTGCTTTGGCAACGGCTATAATTCCCTCTGTAGAACCTCTGTAAGCTAATTTATGATAAACTTCTTTAGAAATTTCTATCCTATTTATGTTTACGTTAAAAAGATGTAATACTTCGTCTTCTGAGATTAAAGTCGGAAAATATAACACGGTATCAAACTTATAATTCGCAGAAATAGCCAGGGTAATTTCTCGTTTTCCTTCAATAATAAACAAGCCTTGTTTTTTTCTTTCACGAGCTTTTTCTTGCAGTTTTAACAAGTTTTTAATGTACGAATTTTGAATGCTGGTGATTTCTTTCATCTATAGCAAATATAACTATTTGTGGGTATTGATAAAAAGTAAATTAGAACAATGTTTTACGTTTAAATACACGAATCAATTTATAAAAAAAAATATTCATTGTATCATTTAGATTTTAGATGAAGTTTCAAAATAACTTATAAATAAATCCACAACATAATTATAAGACTGCAAACCTTTGTCTTGTTTATTTGCCTTTAAATAAGCATTATAACCTTTTTTTACAAAAGGTTCAAAAGGGTTTTTATAGGCTTGCCAAAACTGGTAACTAGCATTAAAATCTTTAGAAATTCCTAAATTTATAGTTTTCCAAAGTTCTTTAGATAAATTTTTATCACGTTCTCGCAACTCAGAAAAGCAATATCCAAAAGCCATCCTATAACTCGCATATTTAAAATAAATATTATCATTATAATTAGCGGCTAAAAAACCAATAAAATTTGCTTCATTTTCTGCAGCAAACCCAATTTGATGTGCCATTTCATGACACGTAGTTGTTGGGTAACTTGTTTTAGGAATTTTACTATTTACATGCGCCTCACCAGTTAATGGATTTAAATACCCACCGGTTCCGTTATAAGTTTGCAACAAACTCATTAGAGAGCTTTTTATTGATGGATATTGATATTTTAACTGCGGAAAATCTTCAGATAAATGATCATAACCAGAAACAGCTATTTTATACATTTCCTTTTGCGAATATGGGTTTTCGACCTTTAAAGTGTCGCTTTTTGTAATTTTAAATTGATAGTGATTCAAGTTTTTAATAAT
>Ga0115568_10003186_pt1 | contig 11240 bp, 8 predicted proteins | sample COGITO_mtgs_1204_FD_87296 | JGI IMG/M metagenome (GOLD analysis project Ga0115568, IMG submission 87296) | Pelagic marine microbial communities from North Sea - COGITO_mtgs_120426 | ecosystem: Environmental > Aquatic > Marine > Epipelagic | place: Germany:Helgoland, sampling site Kabeltonne...
ATTAAAATGCAATTTTATTCTGTTATCGTGTTGAGCTAGCTTTTCAATTATTTCTTTTGTGGAATCTGTTGAACCGTCATCAGCAATGAGAATTTCTAGATTTGAATAAGATTGTTTTATCATGGACTCCACAGAATCTACAATATACTTTTCCGCATTATAGGCAGGAATAATGACTGAAATTAGTGGTTCATTCATTTGCTTAAGATGTTTTCTAAACAATATTTCGATATTTTATCTGCTTGAGTTTGCTTAATATTTTTCAAGCTGAACTTTTATCTGTGAATTAAAATAATTAGTACCCCAAATAAATTCTCACACTAATTTATTTAACTAAATCTACCACCATTATCAAGAAAATATCTTGAACCATTTATGTAGAAAAATGAATCCGATTTAAAATTTCAAAAGGAAATTTTATCATTTAACGATTTTAGATAATAAGGTATCGATTTTTCTATTCCATCTTTTAACTTCATTTCAGGCGTATATCCCAATTTAATATTAGCTTTCTCTATCGAGGCCAAGGAATCCCTAATATCTCCGACTCGATTTGGACCATGAACTGGTACTAAATTTGAAACAGCTGGATCAAATTCTTTTAAAGATTCTTTTATTATTATAAATAAATCATTGAGAGAAATTGACTCTCCACAAGCAACATTATACACGGTATTCAATGCGTCTGAATTATCCACCAGACCGCTTAATTCATTGGCTTGAATAACATTGTCGATATGAGTAAAGTCTCTTGTTTGGTGTCCATCACCATTAATAACAGGAGAATCATTTTTTAACATAAGGTCTACAAATTTGGGAATAACCGCTGCATAAGCTCCATTTGGGTCCTGTCTCCTTCCAAAAACGTTAAAGTAGCGCAGGCCAATAGTTTCAATTCCGTACAACTTGGAATAAACCGACGCGTACATTTCATTCACATATTTAGTGACAGCATATGGAGACAGCGGTGCTCCAATGTTTTCTTCAACTTTAGGCAAATCCAGAGAATCACCATAGGTAGATGAGCTCGCTGCAAAAACAAATCTTTTTACTCCATTTAATCTACAAGCTTCGAGAACATTTAAAAACCCTGTAATATTATTTGAGTTCGTATTTAATGGCTCGGCAATAGATCTAGGCACTGAACCTAAAGCAGCTTGATGATAGATTAGGTCAACATCTTTTGTTGCTGCCACACAACTCTCCATGTCTAGAACATCTGATTCAATAAAAGTGAAATTGGGATTTGTAATTAAGTGTTCAACATTACGTTTATATCCTGTAGAAAGATTATCTAGACATCTAACAGTATTATATTCTAGAAAGTATTCTGACAAATTTGAACCTATGAAACCGGCTCCTCCAGTTATCAAAATTTTCTTACCCTTTATCCTTTGTTTCATATTGGCAAAGATATTTATTTCTCTGTGATTTTCATTTAAAATATGAAGCTCAATTAACTTGCATAAGTTAAATTGATTTCAAAACTATCCTTCTATGATATCGACGTAATCGTCTAACATAGTATCGAAAGAATAGTCTTCAAGAATATGCTTATAATTTGAATTACCAATTCGACACATATTTTTCTTGTCTGCAATAAGAGCAATGATTTTTTCTGTAAAAACTTCAGGTGAATTTCTAGGAACCAAGAAAAGATAATTCTTACCTAAAGCTTCTCTAATCGAGTCAATGTCCGTAGCCACTGCGGGGAGTCTTCCCGCCATACATTCTAATAATCCATTAGGACTGCCTTCCGAATTGGAGCTGAAAACACTGAAATCTGCAGCCTCAATTTCAGCCACAACATCATCGATCATCCCAGTAAATTCTATTTCACGACTTAAATCCAAGCTATCGACTAGATCTTTGAGTTGCGTAAAACTATTACGTTTAGCACCTACTAGTTTTAATTTTGGACAATCAGCTCCAAGCTTGTCTTTTAATAATTTCCAACTTCTAATTAATGTTTCATGATCCTTATTTTTTTGAATATTGGCAACCATAACTGCTGTTAATGGATGGTTTGTTATGGTTCTTTGTTCTTTTCTTAAGAATTCATTAGCGATTCCGTTATGAATCACTTTGGTTTTTACAATCTTACCACCACACTTTTCTTTTATCACATCAACGCTTGATTGAGAATTACCGATAATCCAATCGGTATTCTGTATAATATTTTCCTCTTCGTAATATCTTCCAAGGTTAAACCCTAAATCACGCTGATTCCAAACACACAAAGGAATTTTAGCTCTTTTCTTTACTGCATTGCAATACAAATTAGGCCAATAAGTGAAAGGCAGTACTGCATTGTATTTTTTTTTCTTTAACCACTTACGCAACACTTTTTTATTGCGTTTAATTATGCGCAAATGGTGCGTATACAAGGTTAAATTCAAATGGGTGAATGACAGTCCTTTTTCGACAATATACCTTGTGCCATTTCCTTCAATTCCAAGCGCTAATAATTCAACATCATAACCCAGTTTCTTTAAACCAGTTGCTAAAATAATTGCTTGCCGCTCAGCACCACCAATATTAAAAGAATCCAGAACAATTAGCAATTTCTTTACCACGTCTATTTTGTTTCATGAAAATCCTTCAACCAGTATTCTAAAAAAAGAAGTAACCACATTGCGCCATAATTATTAGAATTCAGTACCATCTGTATCCCCGAGTGGTTAAAATACTCAGAAATCTGTGATGTTGGACTGTAAAGAATTTCTTCAAGTTCTTTCCGAGAGCTTCCACCAACCCCAAACCAATCAGCAACCGGCATCAAAAGCCCCATTTTTTTTCTGTGCACAAAATCTTTACTGAATTTACGTTCGAGAATGCGTTTTAGTAAGATTTTACCCGACCAGTCATCGTCTACTTTTTTCAAATTAAAATTCGAAGGGATTTGTGCTGAAAGATCCCAAATCTCTTTATCAACAAGCGGTGTTCTTACTTCCAAGCTATGAATCATACTGGCTGCATCCACTTTCGTTAAAATATCATAAGGTAAGTATGTTTTTAGGTCGAGGTATTGCAATTTGTGTATTGGAGAATACGAATTCGCTTGTTTATAAAAGGCATTAAACTCGTCGGATGCCTGATGCAAATGCCGATGATACTCGTCTTTCCAAAGTTCTTTACGCCAATCGTAGCGCATGTATTGAATGTAGTTGTACCATTTATCGAGACTGTGAACTGATGGGTACTTAGATGGAAACATTTTACTTGCTACATCATAAGCTTTGCTTTTCCATTTGCTCCCCTCAACATATTCATAAGTCATAAAACTAGAATAGGTTTTATACCCAGCCAGTGCTTCGTCTCCGCCATCTCCAGACAACACCATTTTAACATGCTGACTTGCCATTTTTGACACATAGTAAGTTGGAACAGCAGAGCTATCGCCAAAAGGTTCCCCGTAGTGCTTCACGATTTCCGGTAGAATTTTGAGGGCATCCGGTTTGACAATTTCTACATGATGCTCTGTGCCTAATTTATCTGCTACTTGCTGTGCATAAGGCAATTCCGAAAATTTTTCTTCATTAAAACCAATACTGAAGGTTTTAACTGGATAATCCAGTAATTCCTGCATGTAGTTTACTACGACCGTACTGTCTAATCCACCGGAGAGAAATGCGCCAAAAGGTACTTCACTAATGAGGTGCTTTTTTACTGAATCTCGAAGGGCGACATCCAGTTGTTCTACCCATTCACCTTCTGAACGCTTTTGGTTTGGATCGAATTTAAAATGCCAATATTTTTGATGGCTGGTAAGCTCTCCTTCAAAATTAAAAGTGAGTGAATGACCAGGCTCTAGTTTTTTTACCTTATCAAAAATGGAGTGAGGAGCTGGAATATATTGAAACCAGAGGTATTGATCGAGTGCTTTCAAATCCAATGAAAAATCGAATTCTTTAATGGGTTGAAAAGCCTGTAATTCAGATGCAAATGCTGTAAATTCTTTTTGTACCGTATAAAAAAGTGGCTTGATCCCTATGTGGTCTCTGGCCATAAATACTTGCTCTTTATTTTGATCTACGATGGCAAAAGCAAACATTCCTCTAAACCGTTTTACACAGTCTACTCCCCACTCTTCGTATGCATGAACAATGGTTTCGGTATCTGATTTTGTTTTAAATACATGTCCTTTCGCCTTAAGCTCTTTGGTCAGTTCCTGAAAATTATACAGTTCACCATTAAAAGTAATCCATATCGTTTCATCTTCATTGCTTAAAGGCTGCACACCTCCTTGCAGGTCGATAAAAGAGAGTCTTCTATGTGCAATGCCCACATTATTGTAGACATGGGTTCCTTCACCATCTGGCCCACGATGTTGGAGCTTACTTGACATGGACTGGAGCAGTTCTTCACTTGCTTTTATCTGTTTATGAATGATACCTGTTATTCCGCACATGGCTCAAAAGTAAAAATTATCTGTTGGCTGCAAAGCATGGTTCAAAGAAGTAATTCAGTCTGTCCTTTTTAATGAGTGTTCAAAGGTAATGGTTTCGATTGCTTTTTTGTATTTCTTTATGCTTACGACAATTCAACTTTGACAAAATCCCTTTGGTCAAACCTGTTTTTTTATTTTTATTAATTGACTAAACATATTAAGCCGTATACCTGATCACTTTAAAAGCTACAAAACAGAAAAAAGATAAAATATCAGGGGGTTCGTGTGGTTTATAGACTTGGGGAAGGATTCAATCGTGAGGCCTCAAATTTTTCGGGGAATGATTAATCGTTCTTTCTTATATCTGATTGCTAATTTTGCGAAAGCCTAGCTTAAAATGGTCTTCAGACGGTTCACCTGACATGTACATATCATATCCGTAAACGTTTTGTATCATTTTTACTTATTCTTAATAACCTCCTTGTAATATTCAACGAGTTCTTTTACTGCTATTGAAGGTTTTAATTGTTCAATTCGATCTTTCGATTTCTTTCCCATTTTCTGAATTTCATCTTCTGATAATTTCAGAACTTTTGAAATCGCACCTAACAGTTGATCTGAACAAGCTGCATCTATCAAATAACCATTTTCACCCGAATCGATGAGTTGCTCAAATCCATTACTTCGTGTACCAATAACCAATTTGCCAAATGCCATACTTTCTATGCACGTATTGGGGAAATTATCAATTAATGAAGGAAGAGTCACTACTTTTGCATTAGCAATAATTGGCTTTAACTTTTCTTGTCCAAGCTTACCTATAAGATGAACCCTATCTACGTTTTCACCTGCGACTGAACGAATATAATCGGCCATTTCTTCACCATTCGGACGCAGCATAGACTTCCCAACAAATACGTAATGTAAATCTGGATTCTCTGTTAACAACGGTTCCAATATTGAGGCAATGGTTTCTACTCCCTTTAAGCGAACAAGTGATCCAAAGAACAAAACATAATTATTAGTGCCAATATTTTCAAATACCGATGTATCTAGATTTGATTTCTTATTTTGATATGGAGTTTCAATTACAGTCACTGGAACACCAGTAGCAGACTGCGTAATTGCTGCCATCATTTTACTCGGCCCAAAAACACTATCTGCAGATTTGAAGGCTTCGAACTCTATTCGCTCTTGCTGTTCCATTTCCTCCTTAGACTCACCATAACCTCCCATTTCGAAGCATGAGCGCGTACTACTAGATATCCGAATAACACAAGAGACATTCGGCAACCTGTATTTACCCAATCCGCCTAAGTGCGCATATTGCACCATATCTAATTCGAATTGACTGAGGTAGGAATTGATCTGTTTTGATCTAGCATCAAATAACTTGTAATTAGAGCTTTTTGAAGGAACTAAACCGAACCACTTTTTTTGATAAATCTTGCTATAGTCAATCTGTACCTGATGGAGTTCTATATCATCGTAATTAGATACCCGATCAATAGAGTCGTTGACAATTACCTTTACGTCATGTCCAAATTCTATCAGGTATTTAGCCAATCTGTATGTATAGTTAGCCAAACCACCATCTTTGGTGTGCACAAATTCTGATGTTACAAGCGCAATTTTCATTCTTCAGATCCATGCAATCTGTACCGTATACAAAATTTCAATTCTACCAGTAATTTACTTGTGTTATCCGAGTCATTCATAATTTATTTCGATATTAAAAAGCAGGTTTTAAATTTTGAGTTAGCTGAAAAAATAAATCTTCATAAATGAATATATATTTATCCTTCATAATTAATTAAATCTTTATACCCTAAATCAAAAACTGTAACTTACTGATTAGGACGGTCGTTCTTCCTTGAAATACTATAAATATGTAGCGAATCACCAGAAAAAAAATGATCAAATTTAAACCCATCTTTTCCTAATTTAGTTAATAAGTACTTATTACTATTATTTACGACCATATGACTCAGATTTAAGTTATTAATTAAGTCTGGTAAGACCTCTTCATTAAATTCGTTATATCCATTTTCAAAAAGTTTAGAAATATGAATACCTCCTACGGAATAACTGTAGAACCCCCAATCAGCTTGCTTATATTTCACTGAACACAATTTCCTTCTTTCACTCGTATTAGGAATCAATAAACGTATATCCTCCGACTCACTTCTTTTTGTTAAAGCTTGTCTAATATTACCTATTTCGCTAGCACTAGCACCATTATTCTGATTATGATTTTTAAACAGAAACAACTGCAAGAAATTGATTACTATATTAAAGCTAATAAGAACAATGAATAAAGTCAAGCTTCCATTAATAGCCAAAATGATTGAAACTATACAAAATCCAAGCTCTACATATCGCTCTGGCTCACCCAAAAACCTCGATATCTTAAAAGTGGTTAATATAAAAATAACGACACAAGTTAATATGGCCATTCCTGCAACTGAATGCCCATCGTGGGCTTCAAAAAAACAATCAAAATCAATATAAAAAAGCACCAAAAACGAAGCGGTCATTTGAATAAAAAAAACAACAACTGAATTTTGCCATATATACGAAATTTGGTTTTCATTTTTTTTAAAATCAGCTATTAACCAAAAACATCTTTTTGGAAACTCCAAGACAAAATCGAGCCAAATACTTTTTCTATGTTTCAAAATAAAAACTTTAGCCAAATACTTCGAATATAGATTTTTATGAATGAGTTGCCCTTGAAAATAATTTAATGCAACTTTTGGGGATAAAATAAAGAAAAAAGCAAGGCTCCCTATTAAGGCAATTATTATACCTAAATCTCCAATAAACAGAGCGAAAATAGGTGTGCCAATTAATATGAACTGTAGAGCGAAAATATTTATCATCACAATAATACCACCAGCAACTGCAGCATAAAACAGAAATTCCCAATGTCCACTTAGCTTATATGCTATTAGAAATGTTAAATAAATTTGAGCAAGCCATACTCCGATACCTCTGGCGCTAATGCCCACATTTTTCGCATTAAATGAGTTGTAATTAAACGGAAATGAGACATAAATAAGTGATGACCAAAAGAGTCCGTAACTTAATGAAATATCTGAATTCAAATATGGCACTATAATTACATAACTCGTAAAGTGCACGACCGCACTTGCAAATCCATTAAACAGCATGATTAAAGAACCGGCTTTCCTAAAAGATATGTTTTGAAATTTTGCTAAAACCCAATGAAGCAATTGTGGATAAGCAAACCTGTTTTCTCCAAGAATATTACTGTAGGAAGTAATAAATCGATTTTTATTAGTCTTAATCATCTGAATTAAAAGACTATGAAAATAATGATCAGATCCTTCTAATTTATTCCACTTAGCCATTAGGCTATAAATAACAATAGGAATAAAGTAAATACAAATAATTACAACAAATAATAAAATTTCCTTCATCAATTTAATCTTGATCTGATGGACTTAGTTAGTTTATCAGCCGTAAACCGATTGTTATTTAGTTGAACCTCTCTAATTTTGACTTTACCATTTCCAGTAAGGACAATAATATAGTTTTCATCTTCATTGATTGAAGCTATTTGACCAGGAATTCCACACCAAACCTCTTCATCTTTATGCATTTCAATCCTCCAAATTATGAGTTTTTCATCTTGAAAATTACAAAATGCTCCTGCAAAAGGTTCTGATGAAGCATTTACTAATCGAACGATCTGTTCAGCAGAATCTTTCCAATTAATCTCACCATCTTCAGGCTTCCTTGGATAACATCTTAATGCATTCTTCGGGTCAGATGACTGTTGTTCAATACTCCAATTAGCATCTCTCTTCAAGCCTTCAAGAGCTTGTTCAACTAATCTTGGCGACGCCTCATCCAGCCAATCATAAAGGATTCCTACTCTAGTATTAATATTAATTGCCTTGAATTCTCTTGCAAGTATTTTACCTGAATCTAATTCTCCACCAATCATTTTATGAACACATAAACCAATTCGATCTTCTCCATTTAATATAGCCCATGACTGACATGCATTTCCTCTATATTTTGGCAAGTCTCCGCCATGAACATTCAATATTCCTAATGCGAATAAATCGATTACAGATTGACTAATGATACCAGTATAATTTATACTTACTGCAACATCGATCTTAGCAAGTCCTTTAATTTCATTGTGTAACTCTTCGCTTATATTCGGGGCGTGATAAAAAGGAATATTTCTTTCTACAGCAAATTTCTTGTAATCCGAAGATTTAATATCATATTCTGGAGCTTCCTTGCTCGTTATTACCAGACAAATTTCATGTTTGGATTCAAGCATCAACATTGTATCAAATAACATTCTAGATCTACCAATTATTGCAATTCTCATACTATTTCGCGTTTAAATAGAATTCTAGTAAGGTGGCATGGGAAAGTTTATCACTATTAATTTTTTTCAATAGTCTGATAAGTGCATCTCTAGTACCTGTATTAGTTGTATTCCTGCATTTTACTAACTGATCGGGATTGTGATAGTACTCTTTAGCGTTTATATATGTGGATTCCGTGTCTGTATTTAAGAATACATGAATTGGATGAAAATCAAAAACATTTAAGCACTTTTTAACTAAATCGAGTCCAAAATTGGAAAAATCATTTTTATACATAAAATGAACATCATCTTCCCAATTATATGGTATTCGGAACAAACCATTCCACAACAAAAAAGGTTCTAAACACTCAGAATAAGGCAAAAAATGATTCGCATCGTATTTCAACCCTTTAGATTTAAATAAATCCAAAAGTGGTGTTGATTGTGTCATACTATGACTTCTTACTCCTTTAGATTCCGGATATATTTCGAGCAATTTATCTATTACCTTTTCCGGAGAATCTTGAGAGGTACCATTGAGAATTGGATTAAAATTCGGATGTATGCCCACTTCAAATAACTGTCGATTGCAATTTTTGATTACGTCAGAATGGTGCGTTGCAAACAAAGTACATTTCACTGCGTATTTTTCGAAAAGTGCTAATGTATCTTCAATAACTTCATCAGGAGCCCAATCTATGTCTAAGGTAATAAGTATCAATCTTTAATTGTCTCTATTGTTACGTCCCAAATTATTACTTTTTTGTTACCCACAATAAAAAATGCACCTGGGTATGGTTTTGATTGTGCTCGGATAAAATCATAAATTTCTTTCGGAGATTTTTCCCAATCAATTAATCCATCTTTAGGCGAACGTTGTGGATATACCACTATCTCTTTTTTATTCTGAACCTTAGGTATAAGCTTATCAATATTTTTTAAAGATTTTAAAAGTAATATTTTAGAAGCTTCGGTAGCCTTTTTATACACCTCTTTGATATGATCATCTTTATTGATTGAAATTTCTTTTTGTGCGATAATCGGTCCATCATCTATGCCAGATTCTAATTTAAACAAAGAAACGCCTGTTTTCTCTTCTCCATTAATTATTGCCCAAACAAGAGGGGCACCACCAGCATAGTTTGGTAATAGAGATGCATGTATTCCCCACGCACCTTTTATTGCCAAATCTCTAATTTCTTTAGGCACCATATAATACCAGCCCACAACTATTATAACGTCAGGTTTAATTTCTGAAATGATTTCTGAATAATCAGAAATACTTTTGTTTAAAGAAGATTCTACAGTGTAAATAGGAATTGAATCGAGTATAGAAACAGCTTTAAAATCAAAGAAATTTGTATTCTTAACCTTGTCATCACTGTAAGAAATTTGAAATTCCTTTGGAATAGTAAAAATAGCTTCAGGCCAAAATTTATTATCTGTTAAATGAAATAAGACTTCTGCGCTAAAATTCGTACAACCTAGAAAAATATATTTCATTGACATTGAACTGCTGCGTTAAATTGACGAATCCCAGATTTCTTACTGAGAAATGACCAAATTAACAATTTGTACATTGAATTCCCTAATGTACTATTAAAAGTATGAAATCACTTGTGTTAATTTCCACAAAAACATTCATTTTGTTATTCATTCAAAAGAAATGTCTTACCCCAAGTCTCCATATTCAAAAATGACCAAATTAATAACCTGTGATTCTTTTTATTTAAATTATGTTCTTGTAATATTTGATTAATAAAATTTGGTTGAATAATCGATTGAATAAAAGAATTCTTTGAAAGTAAATTTTGTTCAACAAATGCAGCATTTTCATTTCTGTACCAATTTTCATCAGGAGCAGAAAACCCTTGTTTTTTTCTATTTAGTATTTCATCAGGCATAAAATCGACCATTGCTTTTCTTAAAACATTTTTGCCGTCATCAAATTCTCGATATTTTAATTTCTTTTTCGGCATATTTTCATCAATTTGTTTTATTTCCTTTTCTAAATTTCCAAGCTTATGCCGAATAGGTATTTTTTGCGCAAAATCAACTAAGTCATTATCTAAAAAAGGATAACGTTCTTCCAAACCATTGGCCATAGATAGTTTATCGCCCACCATTAATAAGCCAGGGAGAAAAGTTTTTATTTCAAAATACAATGAATTTTGAATATGATCTTCAGGCCGATTGTATTTCAATTTTTCATTAAAAGTAAAAACTCTATCAAAAGTTTTCCTAGGTCGTTCCATATCCATTTCGGCGTGTATACCAGGTTGGAATAGTCTTGATTTATCACCTTCAGACACCAATCTTTGCCAAAAATCATAATACTGATTTAAAAAGGATTGTTGACCTACAGAATCAAAAATCCTGTAATATCTCCAAGGATATCCACCATACAATTCATCGCCTCCAGTTCCTTGCATACATACTTTAACAAATTTTGAAGCTAAACGAGAGATGTAATAATTTGGGTATGACATACCCACC
>Ga0115568_10003187_pt1 | contig 11239 bp, 15 predicted proteins | sample COGITO_mtgs_1204_FD_87296 | JGI IMG/M metagenome (GOLD analysis project Ga0115568, IMG submission 87296) | Pelagic marine microbial communities from North Sea - COGITO_mtgs_120426 | ecosystem: Environmental > Aquatic > Marine > Epipelagic | place: Germany:Helgoland, sampling site Kabeltonne...
ACGATACGAATGAACGAATACATACCGTAAGAGGTCTTGTGCAAGAATTTAGAGCTACCCTCGTGGAGACGAACCAGGCGCACGGCTTGAATATGGAATACGATAGTTTACACAAACTCATCAAGTATTAAAAAAATGAATATGTTATGTGAATTAATTAATTTATGCCGTCAGTAAAATAAATTAATTAAGGTATATTTAAATATAACTGACCAACCAGGACGTGTTTTTGCTATTTGCGCCGTACTTGATAAAGATGTTTTTTTGATTGTATTAGGATATTTGTTTCTATTTTACGAACTATTAACGCTAAACCACGAAAGCTGTCTTAGTTACCCCCCCCCTTGTACGTTACGAAATAAAGACTTAAAGACGTAAGATCAAGAAGATGTATCACACAATATGATGGACGCTTACTCGTATATCGACCCACCATCAGAGAGCGAGGCAAAAGAAATCGTTTTCCAGGACGTTACTACGGCGCATCCAACGTTTGACGCCGCGCACTTGCGTATCGTAATTGACGCAGAGTTCGGTCGGTTCGGTGCTTTGGGTAGCATGGCGGGTTGGTTGGCATTTTCCCGTGCTAAATTGGGCGCAAATGTGATTCAGAATATGTCACAGGTAATTGACTTCGTGGTTCATTCACAAGCGATGTAATCCTGGGCAGAACACGAAAGAAAAAACTTCCTAATATTGCAATTTCATATTGTTTTATCGAATACAATAAAAAATTGTAATTTATTTTATTAATGTGTTATTTTTTTGTAGTTTGAACGTCTAGTTGGAATAAGCGAGACCACCCATACCCGCTTGGATACGAAGCACGTTGTTTGAGACGGCGTACACCAGGAGCTCGGAATCGGCGCCCATCTTATCGTTGATCTTACCGAGGGTCAGGGTCACGTTATCGAGACGAGAGAAGTTGGCGGTACCGGAAGGTTGATGCGCCTCGGGGTTCAGGGCGAAGGAGTAAGTGTAGATGTACTTGGAAGGGATACGGGTGAAGTGCTGGTAAGGCTGCACCAGACGGAAGTAAGAGGCGTCGCGCTCGGTGAAACGGTCGTGCCCGTTGAACTGGAGCTTGCAGGTCTCGAAGGATTCGCCGATGGGACCGGCGTTATCGTAACCACCATCTGCGCTACCGTAGGCATGCATCTGTTGTGCTCCCCATTCGAGAGGAGAGGCGGATTTGTCACGGGCCACCCACACGAGCGCCTTCACCGGATGATTAAAGTTCAATCGGAAATTGGAGGAACGAGTGGTTTCGGGGCCGGTGTGCTGGAGCTGCTCGATGAGGTACTCGTGGGAGGACTGGGCGAAACGGCGACGCTCGTCGGTGTCGAGGTAGACGTAGTCGACGAAGAGTTTGACGTTCTCGATCTTGAGATCCTTTCCGGTAGAGGCGGTGTCGAGGACAGCTTGGTCGCGGAACTGAATATTGACCTTGACCTCATGGTACTGGAGGGCGATGAGGGGCAGGGCCAGGCCGGGGTTGCGGCTGAAGAAGAACTGCAGGGGAACGTACAGCTTCGTGGACTCAAGAGAGGTGGTGGCGCCGGTGTCACGGCGACCGATCATTTCCTTGAAACCGACACGCTTCTCCTCGGGGAGGGTCAGCTCGGACCAGATGTCGAGCCACTCACCGTAGTGCTTGTCGATGCGCTGACCGCCAATCTCGAGCTCGACGTACTCGATAAGGGCGTGGCCGAGGGAGTTGACAACATCGGTGTCCTTGCTAACGGTGACTTCGAGCCACATGTTAGTGACGAGATCGCCGTTGCGGCTGATGGTGCAGGTCACGCGGTTACCGAGGGAGGCGTTACCGTTGAAGGTCTGTTCGATGGACTCCATGGCGAAGTTGGTGTGGCGGCGGTAGACCACCTTAAAGAAGCTAATTTCGGGCTTGCCGGTCAGGAAGACGTCCTGGGCGCCGTAGGCTACAAGTTGCATAAGTCCTCCTCCCATGATATGTGTGCTTAATAATATTAAAGCAGAGAAAAAAAATACGTCGAAATTTAACGTACCGCTTTCGTGTGTCAGTGCGCGGTTTGCATAATTTAGAAAAATGAATCCTTATAAATTAAACATGAATCTTCAAATAAAGAAGTTCGACCCTAAAACGATGCGGGACAATTCGGTGGTGGTATATATCGCGAAGCGCATGAGCGGAAAGTCGACGTGTGTAAAGGATATCATGTGTCACAAAAGGCACTTACCTGCGGGTGTGGTGATGTCTGGGACGGAGGAGGGAAATTGCTTTTATCAAGAGTTTATTCCGGATTTATTCATCTATAACGAGTTTCGTTCCGACGTGATCGAGAAGGTCGTGGCGCGACAACGCGCGCTTATAAAAAGCGGCGAACGCGACAGTCCGGTGTTTATTATCCTGGACGACTGCATGTACGATAAAAAGTTTTTACGTGAGAAGATCATGCGCCAAATATTTTACAACGGGCGTCATTGGAATGTATTTTTCATGTTAACCATGCAATATTGTATGGACTTGTCACCCGACTTGCGTTCGAACATCGACTACATATTTGTGTTTAGAGAAAATATCTTACAGAATCGGGAAAAGATTTATAAAAACTTTTTTGGGATTTTTCCAAGTTTTGAGATGTTCAATCAGGTCATGGACGCTTGTACGGAAAATTACGAATGTATCGTTCTAGACAACACGATAAAGAGTAACAAAATAGAAGACGTTGTTTTCTGGTACAAAGCTCGCATGTTTGATCCCAAACAATCCTTTCGCGTTGGTCATCCCAAGTTTTGGAGCGCCCATAATCGTTTGTACGACCCTAAACACGACGACCGTGAAATCGAAGACATACAAAATCAATATCGCAAGACTGCCAAGAATAGGATAAATGTAAAAAAGCAGAGCTAGCCCAGTAGTTCTGTGTCCGGGTTTTCGGTTTCTTCGGTCATGGCCGGTGGTATATGCATACTATTTTGCTTTTGTTCTTCGAAGTGCTGCTTTACGATAACTTGCTGTTCCTTGTGCCCTTGGATCAAATCGTTGAGGACCTTGTCCTGGTACACCTTGTCTTCAATCATATCGGTATCGGGGGGGATTGGTAGCCACTTATACATGTCCACCAAAAACACGTCAAACGTCGTGTCAATCTTGGATAGTTTATCCGCATGACGTTTGCCCTCGTCCTCCGTCGCGAACACGCCCCGAATCTTCAGCGCGCATGTGTTAAATTTTTGAGTCGACGTCGGTGACACGATCGAAATGAGTGCAAATCGCTGGCTCGCTATCTGTATCGTATCTTCCTCCAAATGATCCGTCATTATTATAATTATGGAAACAACGCGGCTACTTTTTAATTGAGTTTTTTAAAAATGAAATCTATGGGTGTAATTTGCTCTATAGACACGTAACCGTAATCCTTGCGGATCTTTTCGATTTTAGACTCTCGGTCTTCCGGATGTATTTCGATAAATAAGACCGGCGCTTGCGCCAACAACAGTCGGCGCATCCCCGATAATACACGCATTTCGTCTCCTTCGACGTCTATTTTAACTATCGTGACATCTTTGATGTCGTGCGCGTCGATCGTCGTGGATGCCACGGGCAGGTCGGTCGGTGTATCGCATGTGCCTTGACCGCCCGTGTTAAGACACGATACACTGTCAAAGTCTATTCGTTCGACATACATCGTTCGGTCGTTCTCGTCGGACACGGCGAGATTATGAGTGCGAATGTTCGACTTGTGCTTACAATTTCTTTCGAGCACCTCGTAAATCGTAGGATGCGCTTCAAACGAGAAGACGTACTGATCTTCCGGAATTAGTTTATGCAACGCGATGGAGTGAAGGCCGATATGCGCCCCCACGTCGATCACGTTTCCTTTTGTATAGTGTTGATGAAATCGATAGACAATATTCTCTTCCCATATAGCGTTCCGTTGAATATGGTCACAAACGTACTCGTCGTTATGAAACAACTGCACGTCCCCGTAAAAGGGGTGACCCGTTTTCAAATAAGGCATCGTATTGTACTCGTTATTTTCGAAATTAAACGCTCTTTTGAAACGCCCAGCCGGTGATTTTGCAAATATCACGCCATATACAATCTTGTTGGTACAGCTTCTCGCGGCTCTTCAACAAAGGGAAGAGCTCCATCATATCGGTTTCGCCGAGGAGTTCACAGAACTTGTACAAAATGTACGAATAACTGAAAAAGTTTTTCCGGCTCTTCGGACAGACCGCTTCGAACGGCTCTTGTATGTCGTGAAACATGTTGATGAGTGTTTCGTACAGCTCGCCGGAGATTACCGGCGGTGGCTTTCCACTTAGAATGTTGGCGATTTGTCGTGCGTGCTCGTAGTACTTGTTGAGGTTCAATTTTTTTAGATACATCTTAACATTGTTTTGCGTCACTTCGTTGACGCTGGTCACGCGTGCCTTTTTGAACTCCGCCTGCATCTTCGCTATGACGTCGGGTGGAATCTCCGAACGCTCCTTGGCCTGAAGTTGTGCGAGCAGTTCGCGCAGATGGTTTATGCGTTTATACGCGAAATGTACGCTCGTGTCCGTGTTAAGTTCTTGTTCGTACGTCAAACCGGACACGCTCGGTTCAAAATACACGTCGTGGTTTCCACAAGTCGAACACACGATGTACGACTCGTTCGTCGACAGGCGCATGGGAACTTTGCAGTCGCGGCATATAATTCCGTTAGTGCCTATCGACGGCTGCATTTCCTGATTGGAACAGTCCGTACTCCCTTCGATCTTATGCATGTACGACGTGAGTAATTGTCCGCGTTTGTTTTGTGATTTCTTTTCGACGTAGTTACAAATGGACGCCTGGTCGTTGCTATTTATTTTAGAAAACTCTTTGTCTGGACTATACAAATCGTTATGCTCCTGCAAGACAGTGGATACTTTAATGAGATAGTCCGTCTCCGTACTTTGTGACAACACGCGAACGCGGTCGTGGATTTGATGGATTTCGTCGTCGAGTCGGAGCACCTCGAACACGTCGTCCGCGTATTGTGCCTTTTGTTTCTCTAAGCGCCGAACGGACGCGTGCAACGCGACGATCCGCGTGTGTCGATTGTCGAGATCTGACACCTTCTGTTTGTGACGCTGATCCAAAGACATTATTAGTAAAAACAAATATTAACTTTAAAACGATTTAAAGACATTATGCTTAGTAAAAGCAAATGAACTGTCTGAATTATTTTATGCTGACAGCGTTGTATTATTACACATGTGTCAAGGATTTTTACACCGAGTTGTTCAATCGTATTACGTGTAAACCACCCCCGTTGGTTGTGTACAAAGTGGTCAGGTATTTCGGAGTGGACGGCGAAGAGGATGTCACGGCTCGGTACACGAACGGTCAAGAGATTAAACCGGGCGAGAAGGAAACTATCGAGTATCGCTTTACATGGAAGCGCGACAAAAAGTATCGATTCGTATGTACCCGTCCCGACGACCCCGGTCCTTCACAGGACGCACTCACCCAGCCTACGACTTTAGGAAAAAGAATCGTCATGGCGGTTCTCGTGAACCCGACGGAAAATGTGGAGGATCACGTGCTTGTTCGTGTATACAAGTTCGCAGGACCTCGTCACGACTTTTTCCACAATACGCACCTACAAATGAAACACATGTTTTACAACGACGATATGTTACCGGGTACCGTTCTTAAGATTTTATGGAGCAACGGATCCTTGTTATCATACTATCCCGAATCCACCCTTATTTAAGAATTATTTGTTTAAATAAATACAAGATGGATCTTGTCATGTACTCCAAGGACAATTGTCCGCGGTGTGATATTGCGGAGCGTTTATTGAAAACACATAACATCGGTGGCGTAGTCTTAAAAAAAAGAAATAACCTGTACGGGCTTCTCAAGGAACTTGGTGCACAAGAGGAGGACGAAATTTCGTCCTTTCCGGTATTTTATGACGGCACGCGCGCATACACCAGTGACACGTTTCTTCAAAAGTACGGAGAGCCCCTGTTGATTGAAAACCCGGACCGTTTCGTCTTGTTTCCCATACGGTATACGGACCTATGGGAGATGTACGAGCGACTGGTCGCCTCCTTCTGGACGGTGAGTGAGATTAACTTTTCACAGGACGAGGCCGACTTTTTGAAAATGTCTGAAAATGAATGCAGTTTCATCAAGAATATTCTAGCTTTTTTCGCCGCGTCGGACGGAATTGTCAACGAGAATCTCGCGCGGAACTTTAGCGACGAGGTGCAAATACCGGAGGCCAAGAGTTTTTACAGTGTGCAACAGTTTAACGAGACCATTCACAGTCAGACTTACAGCCTAATGATCGACCGTTATGTTACGAACGTAGACGAAAAGACACACCTCCTTCGCGGTGCCCAGACTATTCCGTCGGTGAAAAAGAAGGCGGACTGGGCCTTGAAGTGGATAAACCGGGAAAACTGTCCGGAATTTGCGAAACGACTGGTCGCTTTTGCGTGCGTCGAAGGGATCATGTTCTCCGGGTCCTTCTGCGCCATTTTCTGGCTCAAGAAACGCGGACTCATGCATGGGCTGAGCTTCTCAAACGAGCTGATTTCGAGAGACGAAGGTATGCATCAAGATTTTGCGGTGATGCTGTTCAAGTACCTGGTCAACAAACCGAGCCAACAAGAGGTTGCGTCGATCGTATCGGAGGCGGTCGACAACGAGAAGGAGTTTATCATCGAGTCCATCCCGTGTCGTATGGTCGGGATGAACGACATACTTATGGGAGAGTACATTGAATACGTAGCGGACCGGTTGCTCCTCCAGCTCGGTTATTCGGCGATTTACGGAACGAAAAACCCGTTTGATTTTATGGAACATATCTCGTTATCAGGCAAGACCAATTTTTTCGAGCGCCGTGTAGGTGAGTACGCGAAAGCGGGTGTGCTAACTGCGGACAATCTAAACACATTCGGTATTGACGAGGATTTTTAGTAGGCACTATAGTAAAATGAAATACCATAAGCTTTCGGAAGAGTTGCAATCAAAATTGCAACATAAGTTTAACAACACGGGTAATTATTTAGGCGTTGTGTTAATCACCGGGATATCTATCATGTTAGCGTTACGCTTTTTTAAAGCGCGGAAAAACCATTTAAAAATAACAGGTTTTAATACTCTAAGAAGTAATGACGTCGGAGAGCACCATCGGTTCCTTTATCACCATGATGGAGCATTTTATTGACGAACTCGCGCTGACGTTCCCGTCGGAAACGAAGATAAAGGTCTACAAAAACTCGTTTGAACTGTTGAAGAAGACGAATCCCCGTAAGATCCTGGCAGTGTTTATGGAACACGTCGGTCCGTACTCGGAACAGATTATGAACAGGGATGAGGCGTTGATGCTCGACGCGAGCATCCCTCTTAACCAAGAATTGAATTTGAAGAGTGTTTGGGAATCCCCCGGTATTACCCCAAACACAAAGGAGGCCATATGGGCGCATCTCAACACCTTGCTCATGTTCGGTACCACGATCAGCAACATTCCCTCGGGATTGATGCAGGGTATAGAGCAGCTGGCGCACCAATACGCGGACCAGATGGGTGACAGTACGCTCGATCCCAGCATGTTACTGTCTGGAGTGCAGAGTATGATGAAAAATATGTAAAAAAATGTGATATGTAGAGTATGAATATAATAGGAGGGTTGTTATTGCTGTGCGTTTTGGTCTTGCTCGTTAAAAGGCGTTCGCGTTGTTCCGATCCACGCGTCGGTGCGTTCCTTCGAAAGCTCAAAAGGCATACCTATAAGCTCATCCACGTCTTAGATCCGTCCGACCCACGTACCGAAAGGATAAAACAAAATTGGTCTGGGAAACTAGGAGAAATGGAACACGAAGAGAATCGTCGCGCCTTCGCGTATAATCTTAACAAGGGACAATACATCGCGGTTTGTCTACACGACCGAAAAGGAAACCTGAACTCGTTTAACGAAACCTTCTTCGTAGTGATGCACGAGTTAGCGCACGTTGCCACCGAACGTTACGCCCACGACCGTGCGTTTTGGGACACGTTTCGTTGGTTAATACGGTCCGCCGCAAGTGCCGGATTGTATAACAACATCGACTACACCAAACGACCCGCCACCTTTTGTGAGTACCGTCTAGATGAAAATCCGACATTTTAATGTTGGGCTATTTTAAAATGAAATCTTGGATTAACGATATTTCACAATTGTCTCCGAAGTTAGGGTTGTGGCCTTTCGAACGCACCACCAACGCATTCGCGCGCACGGCCATTTATTACGGGATTATATTGTCTTCGTTGAAGAAATCCGTGCATTATCTCATTTGGGGGGTGTGTATCGCCCTTCTAGGGAGCGTGGTTATGACGCGGCCGAAGAGCGTGCCACCACCACTCGTTGCGAACAACGCGCGCCCCGTTGCATTCGAATGTCCCGATATTAGTTTTAATAATCCGATGGGAAATCCGATCATCGGAGTGCATGACATTACGAAAAACTGCAAGGTGGATCATGACAACCCGGTGATAGCGTCTCGGGTACATAAAGCGTTTCACGACAATCTTCCATTGAGCCATTGGGACATTTACGGAAAAAACAACTCTCAACGTCAGTTTTATAGCGTGCCGACGAACGACCAAACAGGCTTCGCAAAATGGCTCTATAACCCCGATCAAGTAATGCGATGTGAAAAGACAATCAAAGCATGTTAATTAATTTATTATCAGTATTGTAATGTTTTCTCGAACGTTTTATGATCAAGAGGAAGTACGAGCGCATACGATTAACAGCACCAAGCCTCTTCGCTATCACATGCCGGAGGTGAGTAGTCTGTATCAGTCGCGACAAGGTCTTCGCGACATCGATATAGAGACCAACTTCCGTTCGCAGCCCACGCGCCTGAACGAGGTGGACGTCCCTAGCGCGGAACTGTTCGGCACGGCCCCTCTGAAGGCGCGCAACGACGGTCCCGTGGACGTCGAGTCTATGTTGTTCCACGGACAGACACGGGTGGAATGCGCCTCTCGCGAACAACCCTTGTTCGATCGCCTCAAACTACCCGTTCCGATGCAAACGCACTTTCACGATACTATTGGGAATGTAAGTACACGAACCAATTACAGGAATTTAAATCTATAAGTAATGTTAAATAAAAAATGACCTCGCGCGATCAACAATCCCGTAATGTGGAAAGTTACATATTAGAAAGTTTCATGAACGTTCAGGCACCGTGCGCGTACAATTGTCGGTCTATCAACGCAAAGACGAATGTCGATACAGAAACCGCTCTGATTCGAGGGAAGGTATCTGAACCGGTGGATAACACTCCGGCCGTTACGGAATTCGTACCGCATCCGGTCGCGCATTCCTACGAACCCGAGTTCGGAGAGCAGACGCGGATGTCCAAATCGTGTTACTTTGAACGGACCTTAAATCGATTCGATCCCGTTGATTTTGAAAACAACACCTACAACAACCAAACCCTTTTCGGAGCATCTTCTCGCTGGGTTGCTAAATACGCTTAAATAATTTGTTGTTAACATAAAAAAATGGAATTTGTAGCATTAGGTTTGCTCGGTATTTTTGGGTACCTCAACAAACCCGTCAAAGTCGTCAACCCCGTCGTCCCGTCACCAATCCGGCCTGCCGAATTGGAAGCCGACTTTAAAGCCGACGTCAAACGTCATTTACAAAACGAACAGGTGGTTCTTCCCTACTTTCGTAGCGAAAAAGCTCAAAACACGAACGACTCGCTGAAGGATCGACGTCTTCAAACATTCTCCGGATCAGACAACATCGACTACGTGAATAAAAAAGAAGTGATTGCACCCGCGCCGGTGCGGGGCATGACCAATATGTACGGTTGTGTGTTCGAACCGGATATGGAGGTGTACAAGAACTCCCTCACCGGTAAGAACCATAACGTGACCCCTACGGACCAACAACAGGTAGGTCCGGGTTTGGGGATTGACCCGACGACGTCATCGGACGGAGGGTTTCATCAGTTTTTCCGAATCACACCCGATAACGTCAACGGATATCGTAAAAATACCTTCGCGGGTGCTGTCGTGCACGGAAGCAGCGCGGTGTCGAACCGACCCGTGGACTCTTTTGAAAACACACGCCAACTCGTCAATCTAACCGACAACGAAATGGAAAAGCTCGGGGCACGCCCCCTCGACGTCAAAACTCCGGCGGGGGTCTCCGCGCCTCGACAAAACGCACCTTACCATTTGAAAGTAACGAACGGTGAAATAAACACATGCACCTCCGGCGGGGCCGCGTTTTCCAACACCGGAACCTATAGCAACGAACGGTACACGCGCGACACCGATCGTACCATGACTACCCCGCTCGGTGGCGCGTTTATGGGAGCGAATGCCGGGTATCAAAACGCGCGGTATTTACATCACGACACCGATCGTGAAACGGTCAATACGCACCGCACCAACCTGGCCGGTAACCAGTTCGGGACGTACACGGTCTCCGATGTAGACAGCGCTACCCAACGCGAACAATCCAACAACCAGCGCGGTGTGAACGGCGCCGGGGCCGGCGTGCAAGGGCACACCATCCATCCCATGAACGACGCGAGACCCACGCACCGACAAAGCACTCATCAGGCATACGCCGGTTCCGCGTTCAACGGCGCCGGGCACACCGTCCCGGACGATCAGCTGAACCGGTCCACGCTTCGTGGCGTTTATAACACACAGGAGAACGCCGGGCGAGGGGCGTACATCTCCGGTGCGATGAGAACCGACGCGCGAGTCGACGGATACCAAAAGGCGATCGTGTCCGGCTACGCGCCGAACGTTCAGAAAACAAGTAATTTGATGACGCATGATATGAACCTGACGCGATCCGGGTCCGATAATAACCCGAACCGCATATGCTCGAACCCTCAAGGGTTTGTCTCGGGTACACACACCGAGTCGCTAGGTAACATGTACGTGCACGACAAAGTGCCCTCCGAAAACAACCGCGACTTTGGATACCTTCCGAAGAACCCTATGGTGACAAACATTCTACAATAAATTATATTTTTTTTAGTATTCGAAATATCATAAATCTGCATGCATTCTTTCATTTTCATGAAAGAATCGATGTACTTGTTTTTCATCTATTGATTTTTATTAAAGACAACACAATTAGGACAACTGCAATGTATGAAAAATTACATTTAGTTCCAACGGTTTGCGACCACTCTTTGGCCGGTGGTGTTCGTGGGGTTGGGGTTGGCGGGTCAAGTCGCTCGTATACAC
>Ga0115568_10003190_pt1 | contig 11233 bp, 8 predicted proteins | sample COGITO_mtgs_1204_FD_87296 | JGI IMG/M metagenome (GOLD analysis project Ga0115568, IMG submission 87296) | Pelagic marine microbial communities from North Sea - COGITO_mtgs_120426 | ecosystem: Environmental > Aquatic > Marine > Epipelagic | place: Germany:Helgoland, sampling site Kabeltonne...
TGATTCAGAATGAAGAATATATTTTTTATTTAAAAACATTTTTATATTATGAAAATCAATAATTACAAATTCATCTATATTACATAAAATTTTTACTACTTACCAAATGCTTTATCTTACTCTTCTTCTTGCAAAGAATTTTCGATTTGAGCATCTAAATTCATTTCTATATCACTATCATTGATGCCATATTCTTTTTTAATATTAATTATCTCTATTTCTTTATTAGCAATATCATTTGACAAGCTATCAACCTCTTCTACGAGACCAAAGAATTCTTTATTTGCAGTAAAATTAGCCATATTATTATTCTTGGTTTTTTCAAAAACTAGCCTGCCTAATCTTTCATAAATTTTTGTTTTATCTTTTTGAACTTGCGAAATATCATATTTTAACTTTGAAATTTTGGTGAACTCTTCTCCTTTTGCAACAGCAACCCTACTTATTTCTTCTGCCTTTTCAACAGCAGAGGCACCCCACTCTTTCATATTGTCTTTTAAATCGTCCCAAAGCTTATTCATTCTATATATTTTCCTAAATTATTAATTTATTTGACTTTGCAAACTTAATCCTACTGACACTAATTATTAATACCAATTTGCTTTACATATTTTATTTCTTCAATATCTTTTAGTAAATCTATTATTGCTTTTTTTAAAGGACTATCTAGCCTAATAACTCCAAGCGCTAGTTTATCATTATTCCCCTGACTCAGTAAATAAGCACCAATATTAATGCTGTTCTGTCCAAGCAATGTACCTACTTTACCAATGACACCTGGAACATCATCATTTTTAATAAGTAAAAGAGTATCACTTAAATTGACTTCCATTTTGTAACCCATTAAGTTGACCAGACGAGGAAAGTTATCATCAAATACACTACCATCTAAAGTAATGTTTTCAGCTGAAATCACTTCTGCACTAATTAAATTTGCATAATTAGAATCTAATGTTGTGTAATTCATCGAGACTTCGATACCTAGTTCCTTTGCAATTGCTTCAGCATTTATAAAATTTACTCTGTCTGGCACTCTTTCTGTTAATAAGTTCTTGAGAAATGATAAAGCGATTGGTTTAATTTGATTTAACTCCCCGAAACAATTAATAGAAACCTTTTTTATCGGGCCATCAGAAATTTGACTATGAATCGAACCAAGGTTTCCAGCTAAATCCAAAAAAGGAGAAAGCGCTTTAAAGTCAGAAGAGTTTTGGATGGGAAAATTGACAGCATTTTCCAATGATTGATCAACTAAATAGTTTTTGACTTGTCTACATATAGTTGTACTTACACCAGCCTTAGCTTCTATTGTTGAACCACCTAAATGAGGAGTAAGAATTAAGTTTGGCGATTTAAGCAAAGGGTTGTTTTTTGAAATTGGCTCTTGTCTAAATACGTCAATGGCAGCTCCAGCAATTATTTCTTCATTAAGAGCTTTAGCCAAGTCTTCTTCATTTATAATTCCTCCTCTAGCTACATTTATTATCCTTGCCTCTTTTTTCATTTTTGATAACATCTTGTAGTCAAAAAGATTCTCAGTATTTGCTGTTAAAGGAATGTGGACAGTAATAAAATCTGATTTTTCAACTAATTCATCTAATTCAAGTAATTTAATTTCATCAGATTGAAACAAATCCTCTCTAATGAAAGGATCAAAGCCTATAATTTCCATGCCAAACCCCTGAGCTCGCTGCATTACTTCTCTTCCTATCTTACCTAGGCCCACTATTCCTAGAGTTTTATTTCTAATTTCTGAACCAACGAACTTGTGCCTGTCCCAATTCCCGGCTAATAAAGATTGATGCCCGATACTTACATTCCTTGATAGTGATAATAGCAAAGCTAATGTATGTTCCGCAGCGCTGATGGTATTGGCATCGGGAGTATTCATTACTACAACGCCTTTCCTGGTCGCAGCAGAAATATCAACGTTGTCGATACCAACTCCAGCTCTACCAATAACTGATAACGAATCCGCTTTTTTAATAATGCTTGCGTCAAGGGTAGTACCACTTCTGATTACCCACCCATTTGCTGATGCTATGTGCTCATAATTTTCATCGATTTCAATGTTTGTAGCATCGATAATTTCAATATCGTTTTGTTTAAAAATATCCAACCCTTCATCAGAAATAGGGTCAGAAACAATCACTTTTATTTTTAAACTCATTATCTACGACATTGACTGATTAGATCGAATTAAGTTTAGTGCAGAACCTGCCTTAAACCAATTAATCTGGGCTTCATTAAAGGTATGGTTGCATAAAATAATTTCAGAGCTACTATTATTATGAACCAATTCAACTTCTATTTGTTTTCCAGGATAAAATAAATCTAAATCAATAAAATTAAAAGTGTCATCCTCTTCAATTTTATCGTAGTCTAGTTTATTTTCAAATGTTAAAGCAAGCATTCCTTGCTTCTTCAAATTTGTTTCATGGATGCGAGCAAATGACTTCACCAGAACTGCTATTACACCTAGATGCCTAGGCTCCATTGCAGCGTGTTCTCTTGAAGAGCCTTCTCCATAGTTTTCATCACCTACAACAATGGAACCAACATTTTTAGATTTATAGTATCTAGCTGATGCAGGAACCTCTTCATATTTATCACTAATTTGATTTTTCACAAAGTTAGTTTCATTATTAAAATAGTTGGTTGCTCCAGTGAGAAGATTGTTTGATATATTATCTAAGTGTCCTCTGTAAAAAAGCCATGGACCCGCCATAGAAATATGATCTGTTGTGCATTTTCCTTTTGCTTTAATTAATAGTTTTACATTCTTTATATTTTTACCGCTCCAAGGTTCAAAAGGCTGCAACAATTGCAACCGCTTAGAATTTTGGTCAATCTTAATTTCGATATTATTCCCCTCAAATTCAGATGGGTCTAAAAAGCCATTATCCTCAACATCAAAACCAGCAACTGGAAGTTCTTCCCCAAATGGCTCATCTAGAAAGACCTCAACGCCATCATCACTTAAAAGACTATCTTTGAGAGGGTTAAAATTTAAATTTCCGGCAATTGCCATCGCAGTAACAATTTCTGGAGAAGCTACGAAGCCATGAGTATTGGGGTTTCCGTCAGCTCTTTTGGCAAAATTCCTATTAAAAGACGTAATAATTGAGTTTTTTTCATTTTTATCAGCTCCTTTTCTGTCCCATTGACCAATACAGGGTCCACAAGCATTAGCCAAAACAGTACCACCAATTTTTATAAAAGCATCTAAATAACCATCTCTTTCTACAGTGTATCGAACTTGCTCTGAACCAGGTGTTACTGTAAAGTCAGATTTGACAGATATATTTTTATTTTCCGCTTGCTTTGCAATAGAAGCTGCTCTGCTCAAATCTTCGTAAGACGAGTTAGTGCATGAGCCAATTAAGCCAACATCTAACTTTAAAGGCCAACCTTCAGATTTGGCTGTTTCACTTAGTTTAGATATCGGAGTGGCCAAATCTGGAGTAAATGGACCATTTACATGCGGCTCAAGATCACTCAAATTAATTTCGATTACCTCATCGTAAAAATCTTCAGGAGAATTATAAACTTCAGAATCAGCAGAAAGATGTTGCTTAATTTCATCTGCAAGTTCAGCTAGTTCTGTTCTGGAAGTAGATTTAAGATAGTTCGACATTTTACTATCGTAAGGGAAAATTGATGTTGTCGCACCAATTTCCGCACCCATGTTACAAATCGTTCCTTTTCCTGTACAAGAAATTGAATCAGCACCCTCACCAAAATACTCTACAATAGAACCAGTCCCGCCCTTTACTGTAAGTAAACCAGCCAATTTTAAAATAACATCCTTTGGCGATGTCCACCCACTCATTTTTCCTGTCAATCGTACGCCAATTAATTTGGGGAATTTAAGCTCCCAAGGCATTCCAACCATCACATCTACAGCATCAGCACCACCAACACCAATTGCGACCATACCGAGCCCGCCAGCATTAACAGTATGACTATCAGTACCAATCATCATCCCACCAGGAAACGCATAATTTTCTAAAACCACTTGATGAATAATACCAGCACCGGGCTCCCAAAAACCTATCCCATACTTTTTTGAAACTGATTCTAAAAAATCATAGACTTCTGAATTTGAATCTTTTGCTCGGCTCAAATCTTGGTCTGCACCAATTTTTGCTTGAATCAAATGATCACAATGTACAGTAGAAGGAACGGCTACTTTCTTTTTACCCGCCATCATAAACTGTAAGAGAGCCATTTGAGCTGTTGCATCTTGCATCGCTACGCGATCCGGATTAAAGTCAATATAGGAAGAGCCCCTTACTGCTTTTTCAATATGGTCTATTGAATCTAGGTGCCCAAACAATACTTTTTCACTAAAAGTAAGGGGCCTATCTAGTTTCTTTTTTGCAATAGAAACTCTATCAGTATAGACTTCATAAAAATTTTTGATTATTTCTAAATCGAACATAAGCTATAATATATTTTTGGTTAGTTTTGGAACATTAAACGGATAAAATCATTAAATTAATACGGTCAAAAGATAATCTTTTTTTCTTTTTATAACAAAGCTTCTTAACGAAATGAAAAACACTAATTGAGACTACTTAAAAAATCATCTGTTTTATCATTTATTATTTTTAATCTAATTTTTTCGAAACATAATATTGAGATTATAAATAATTCAGAATCAGTTCTCACCATAAAATTTAGTAATTCAGCAAAAACGCAGGCAGATCTTTTTGTAAATCATATTTTCGTAGGTCTCCCAGATAAAAAACTACCAAATATTGAACTGCTTTCATCTCAAATATCTAATTCCACTTTCCCCTTAGAGCCTCAAATTGGAAAAACATACGACTGGATTGGTGTGCAAAAACACAAGAATTTAAATGTCGGTATTTTAAAAATTAATCCCATCATAAACAGCAATAGCTATTACAAAGAAATTATTTTAAAAGTAAGCTTTTCTTCATCTCGCTCAGTTTTTCGACAATCAGATAATAATGAGAAAAAAACACTTTCAAATAAAATTATCAATTGGGATATTGCGAAAAATTGGTTTTTAGAAAATGAAGTTAGGCCTCGAATCAACATCGCTAATAGTGAAAGCGGCGATTGGATTATCTTTGATGTTAAGACAGATGGTATAAAACATCTTTCTTACAATCAATTAAAAAGAATTTACATGGCATTAGACGATCAAGACCCAAGGACTATATCAATTTACACCAATCCAACTGTCGGACGAGCTAAGAGCCAAGAAACGAACGTATCAATTCAAGAAAACTTAATTGAATTGCCTATATTATTCATCGGCGAAGAAGATGGTGCTTTTGATCCCGGTGATAAGATAATTTTTTATGCTCAGGGGCCCTCAGGTTTTGACATTAATCAAAATTTAGTAAAATGGTCGCAAAACTTATATTTTAATAATAGTAAATACTGGCTATTCATACCAGACGACAGCACAATTATAGGTAAACGAATTTCAGTAACTACTGACCCGAATCAAATTGAACTAACACTTGATTATGGAATATCTTACATGCAAAAAGAAATTGATTTGGTTAATCCTGCTCTTTCAGGTTTAAAATGGTATGGCCCAACAATTAAAAATGGGAGCACACAAATAATCTCCACAAATACACCAAATGGAAAATTAGAAGTTGATAGTTATGTTGAATTAAAAATTAAAGGAAATTCATTAAGCGGGTCACCAAGCACCTATCATAGTGTTGAATTATATGCAAATATGATAAATCAAAATAAAATCGGCAATACTATTTCGTGGTCAGGCAGTGGCGAAAGAACGATTTCAGGTACGATACCGAGTCAGTATCTAAATCAAATAAATAATAACTTTTTTGTAAGTAATTTGAGCTCCGATAACAATTCTTCACCGCTAATCGACTATCTGCATTTTCGATATGGAAGAAAACTAATTTTCAATTCAAAAACCCTTGAGTTTTTTTCACCAATACAAAATACTGGATTGCGCTTTAGTTTTTTGAATGAACTATCAGAAGACTGCCTAGCTTTTGACATATCCTCCCCTCATGCTCCCAAACAAATTAAAATTAAAAGCGATAATAAAATTGAAGTCCAAAGTCCAGAGAACAGCATAGGCAGATATATTATTTTCAATAAAAACGCAGTTGATTCTGTTGATAATTTAGTGCACCATGGAAACATTACATTTTCCAAACTTAGAAACTTTTCTTCTAGAGCTAATTATATAATCATTGGTCCTGAACAATTCGCAGGAACCGCCCAACCATTGGTTAATTTACGTCAGCCCGCTGTCTACGCTAATCTTGAGGATATATACATTGAGTTTTCTGGCGGTAATAAAGACCCTATGGCAATTAGGAGCTTTTTACAATGGACTCAAGAAAATTGGGCTTCTCCAGCGCCTATCCACTTGCTTTTGCTTGGTGATGCTGGCTATGATTATAGAGATATAAATGGTTTGTCAGCTATAGTAGTACCCACTATTCAAGTTCAATCCTTTATTAGCTATCCTTCTGACGATAGATTAGCAACAATCTATGGTAATATTCCTGAACTTAGTATTGGTCGATTTCCAGCAAAAAATATTTCACAAGTTGAAGATTTTATAAAAAAGATTGAATTTATCGAATCAAATAATAATTTCGGGCCGTGGAGACAAAAAGTAACTTTAATTGCCGATGACCCTGCCAGGCCCGAACCGAACCATGGTGGAATAGCTACTGGAAAGAGCCACACATTAAACTCTGAGAGTTTATATGAAATAATACCCTCAAAAATTAATGTTGATAAAATATATATGCTTGAATATCCTGAGGTAAGTGATGGTTCAGCGTATGGCGTTACAAAGCCAGATGCAACTGAAGCAGTCTACAATGCTTTAAAAAATGGCACGGGGATAATAAACTACATAGGCCACGGTTCAGCATTCCAATTAGCTCAAGAAAAACTGCTTTATTTAAATAGGGGTGATTTGGAAAAAATAAAAACAAATAAAAAACTACCATTGTGGATTGTTGGAACATGTTCTTTCGGTCACTTCGATGACCCTCTTGCAGAGTCATTTGGAGAAGAACTGATTAGATATCCTATGGATGCAGCATCTGCAGTTATTTCGACATGCCGACCAATAACTGTGACAGGAAATGAAAGGTACACACAAGATATTTTTGAAAACTTATTCCCAAATGGTCAAGTAACTGAAACAACCGTAGGAATCTGTTTGCAGTCAATAAAAAACGGATCAAGTGAGAGTGAATATTTTCATTTGTTTGGTGACCCTGCCCTAAAAATACCTATATCTTTCAATAGTTTTGAAAATGCCACGGTAGAGCCAGAAACACTAAAAACGCTTGGAACTGGATTTATAAAGTTTAATCAAGATTTAATAAAATATAATGGCGCGGGTACTATCCTATTAAAAGATGCAAATCGAAATGTCACTAGGACATACGACATAGCATCCAGCGCTCAGACCTTGTCTTATGAGCTTCCTGGTGCGACGCTGTTTCGAGGAAACTTCAGTTTTTCAAATGAAGAAAATTCAATTCAAATAAGAGTTCCTCAGGATATTTCTTATTCAGGAGATGCTTCAAAAATTTTAATATACTTGCATGATGACGAACAAGATATTATTAGTGAAATTAGCTCTGTTTTTATTAATGGCGGTGATGCTACACTCGATATAAGTGGGCCCATTATAGAATTTATTTCAGGAGATGGCAAATTATTTCAAACTGGAGACCATAAAAAACTTTCAGAAAATATATAATCCAAATATCCGATCCAATAGGAATTAACTTAACAAAAGAGCTCGGACATTCTATTATACTAAAAGATTTAAATACTAACAGCTCTTATGATGTTACTGATGATTTTATTTACAATGTAAATAGCATCACTACAGGAAAAATATCTTTAGAAAATTATGTATTGTCCCCAATAAATCTTATTGTTAGCGCTTGGGACAATGCAAATAATCCTTCAGAAAAAGAGATTTTGTTGTATTCTGCAAGCGAAGATAAAATACGCATATACAATGCTTTTAACTTTCCAAACCCTTTCAGCAATCAAACAAAATTCACTTTTGAGCTTTCTTCAAATGCGCAAGTATCAATTAGCATTTATACTGTAGGTGGTAAAAAAATAAAACGTATCGATAATAAATCTTATCAGCAAGGATTCCATCAAGTAGATTGGAATGGACGCAATCAATTTGGAAGCCTACTTGCAAATGGCGTATACATATATAAAATAATCGCAAAAAACAGCACTAGCAGTACTAGTCATATTGGCAAAATAGCTATTAATAGATAATTGTAATAAAGTGAAAAAGGACAGAAACATAATACTGGCTTCAAATTCTCCCAGGCGATCGGACTTGTTAAATATGATAGGCCTGAAATTTGATATAATACCAAGCAATGTGAATGAAGAAGAAAGTATAGAATTATATGGAAAGTACTTTGCAGAGTACTGGAGTCGAGAGAAAGCGATCTCTGTTTCACATAACAACCCTGATAAACTAATTATTGGTGCAGATACAATAGTTATTGTTAAAGGAAAGATTTTAGGGAAACCCAAAAACAAAGAAGAAAGTATTAAAATGCTAAAGATGCTTTCAGGTAGCGTTCATCGTGTAATCACTGGTGTTACCATATTCTGTAAACGTGAACGAATAATTAAAACGTTTAGTGAGACAACTAAAGTATCTGTTTTAAAAATCCCTGACGAAAAATTAACTTTTTACATTAATAGCTTCAACACACTTGATAAAGCAGGTAGCTATGGAATTCAAGATTGGTTTTCAGTTTGGATAAAAAAGATAGATGGTTGCTATTACAACGTTATGGGTTTACCCCTATCAAAATTTTACTTTTATTATTCAGAAATAATGAAATATTATTCTCCCAATAATTAACATAAGAAAATATAATTCACTAAATGATATATTACTCTGAAAAAGTGATTCTAGTTTAAATAAGAACATTGAAGTATTTTTGTATAAATTAATGATATAATAATGGCACAATTTTATAAAGAATTAAAAGAGTTAAGAATTTCTAAAGACATCAGCCTTGAGGACTTAGAATTAAAGACAAAAATAAATATTAAATACCTAAAAGCAATTGAGGCGGGAGACTTCAATATTTTACCTACTCCTTATTTACGGCTTTTTATACGAGCTTATGCTATCGAAATTGGTGGAGAGGCAGACAGAGCTTTAGATCAATTGGATTCATTTGTAGGGAACAAAAAGCCATCTGTGAGTGCTTCCATTAAAAGAAACGATAAAGAAGAAGATGAGCGTTTTGACAATTCTAGTATATTGAGTGTTTTATCTAATTCAAATTTAAAACTTCGCAAAGATGTGCTGAAGGTTTCAATGCTATCAATCTTATTTGTTTTTTCAATTATTGTAGTAAAAAAAATCTATTCTAGTGAAAAAAGCAAAAGCAAGCAATCATCGCAACAATTAAATCAAAAAAAAATTAATATTATTTCAGAAGAAGAACTTTTAACCGACTATAATGAAGATAAATTCATTGAGAAATCACTTAACATTGAACCGCCATTCTTCTTTTCAATCAATACAAATAGTCAAGTTGGAATTATTGTTACGCAAGATACATTGAAACCATACACCAAGTATTTATACCCCGGGACTGAATTAGATTTAGAGGGTTTTATAAAAACTGCTCAAATAATATTTACAAATACTGAAAAAGTCAAGGCAAGACTAAATGGTATAGACTTATCTTTAATTGAAAATTATCCACACCCTTTAAAATTGATAATACGCGCATCCCCTCCTAGTATTACTGTTAGGCTTTACACGCCTTTTAATTAAAACAAGCGTTCTAGAAAAAATTTACAAAAATTTATGTATTGCATCATGCAATACACATTCTTCCTTATTCTTCAAATATTTATTGTTATATAATCCCTAATTATTTAAGATAGTGGTGAATTGTGGGTAACATTCCCTGCTTTTTAAATAAACATGACGTTAAATAAAGATACTTTCACAGGTGAATACCAGTATTCACTGGATTCTAAAGGTAGAGTAAACATTCCTGCCAAGTTCAGGCAAGCGCTATCAAAAAAGAATCAAAACACTTTTGTAGCCACAAGAGGTCAAGACCCTTGTGTATGGATATACCCTTTGACTGAATGGAAAAAAATTGAGGACGAACTTCGTAATTTGTCTTCAGTATCTGGTATTCATAGAACTTTTATTAGGCAGATTGCAAGATCTGCTACCCCTTCCACATGCGATAAACAGGGGCGGATTTCTCTAAGTCCGTCCCTGATATCATTTTCTCGTATTGATAAAAATGCTTTGATCATTGGCATGATTAATAAAATTGAAATTTGGGACCCCGAAACGTTAAAAGCTGTTGATGAAAAAAATATAAATGAAGATTCAAATGAGCTTAACTCATTAGCTGATAAAATAGTGATTTAATCTCTCAATGACTGTTCCAAATTTTCCTAACCATATACCAGTCATGCCAAATGAAGTATTATCTCTGATGGATCTCAATCCTCAAGGAAAATATGTAGACGGAACATGTGGACTTGGTGGGCATTCGGAAATCATTCTATCTGGACTTTCGAAAAATGGTTTTCTATTAGGACTAGATGTTGATAAAGACGCTATAGGTATTTGCAGAAAACGTTTAAATAATTTCAAAACCAATTTCCAAATTGAAAAAAAATCTTATGCAGAAATGTCAAATATTCTAGAAACTCTTGATATAGGTCAGGTAGATGGAATTTTATTGGACTTAGGTTTGTCATCATTACAGTTAGATTCAAAATCAAGAGGTTTTAGTTTTAAAGAAACATCACATCTAGATATGAGATTCGACCAAGATAACAATGTTGATGCTGCTAATCTTATAAATAAATCTTCGGAATCTGAGATAGCTGATATTATATATTATTATGGTGAAGAGAGACGGTCAAGATCAATAGCAAAAAAAATATTTCAAAATAGGCCTATAAATAAAGTTGACCAGCTAGTTGAGATACTTAAGAAATGTACACCTCCCCATAAAAGAAATAAAACGCTAGCAAGAGTATTTCAATCTTTTAGAATCGTTGTTAATAAAGAGCTCGATAATTTATCTAGCTTCTTAGAAAACTATTTAAGTTGCTTAAAAATCGGAGGAAAAATAATTATTATAAGCTTCCACTCTCTTGAAGACAGGATTGTAAAAAGGAGTTTTAAAAAAAGTAGTAA
>Ga0115568_10003193_pt1 | contig 11225 bp, 9 predicted proteins | sample COGITO_mtgs_1204_FD_87296 | JGI IMG/M metagenome (GOLD analysis project Ga0115568, IMG submission 87296) | Pelagic marine microbial communities from North Sea - COGITO_mtgs_120426 | ecosystem: Environmental > Aquatic > Marine > Epipelagic | place: Germany:Helgoland, sampling site Kabeltonne...
GATTTGACTGGTAATGATAAAGACGGTGAACAGCGCCAGGCTGTGCGCAAAGGTTGCGCCGATCATCAGCAAGGCCGAGAGTACGAACATGAAACCGGAGGCGAGGCTGGGGCGGCTGCGCAGCTTGGCAAGCAGGTAGAGGGTCAGCGGCGTTAGCAGGAATCCCATCGGCCAGGCACCGGCAATAAAGGCCTTGTACGTCTCGGGGGCGTCAAAGTGACGGATCGCTATGATCAGTGCGAAGGTGCCCCAGCCAGCTTCGAGGATGCCGTAGAACGGCGCTCGCAGTTTATCGTAGCGGTAGGTCGCGGCGGCGCGATCGGCAGCTTTCATGGGGGGGAGTGGTGTGCGTGCGCTGGCGAGGGCTTACAGTCGGCAAGCCTTCGCCAGCGAAAGCGTGATCAGCGACTAGCGCCAATCCGGATGCACTCTATTTGCTCCAATCAAGCATGCGCTTGAGCGGGACGTAGGCTTCTTTGCGGACCGCTTCCGGCATCTCGATCTGGGGCGACAGGTCGCGCAGGCAATCGCGCAGCTTCTGGATGGTATTCATCTTCATGAAGCGGCACTCGTTGCAGGCACAGGTGTCGGTTGGGCCGGCGATGAATGTTTTTTCCGGCACTTCGCGCTGCAGGCGGTGGATCATGCCGGGCTCGGTGACCACGATGAATTGCTCGGCATCACTGTCGCGGCAGTAGCCGATCATCTTTTCGGTACTGCAGACTTCGTCGGCGTTGTCGCGCACGGTCTCGACGCACTCGGGGTGGGCGACCACCATTGCTTCAGGAAACTGCAGCTTGATTTTCTCGATCGCTTGTTGGGTAAAGAGCACGTGTGCATAACAAGAGCCGGGCCATAGCTGCATCTCGCGGCCGGTTTGCTTGGAGACCCATTGGCCGAGGTTTTGATCGGGTACGAACAGGATGTCACGGTCGGCGGGCACGTTGTCGATGATCTTCTTGGCGTTGCCACTGGTGCAGATCACATCGCAGAGGGCTTTGACGGCTGCCGAGCAGTTAATATAGGCGACGACGTACACATTCGGATTGGCTTGCTTGTAGGCGGCCAATTTTTCCGCAGGGCAGGAGTCAGCTAGCGAGCAGCCCGCATCCATATCCGGCAAGATCACGGTCTTCGATGGGTTGACGATCTTTGCCGTTTCGGCCATGAAGTGCACGCCGCAGAACACGATACAGTCGGCGTCCGTTTCGGCTGCGCAATAAGCGAGTCCGAGGGAATCACCGACGTAGTCGGCCACGCGTTGAATTTCGTCCACCTGATAGTTGTGAGCGAGGATGACCGCATTGCGTTCTTTTTTGAGCGCAAGCACTTCTTGCTGAATTGCAGAGAGGGGTGCTTCTTCGCCCTTGCGGGGGTTGAAGACCATGGGTTCGTAGTTGAGCGTGGTAGTTGCCATTGTGCGAAAAGTTGTGGGTGTAGGGTAGACTTTAGCGAAGGCGCGGGCAAGTCAAGATGGGTTAACTGATGGGTAAATATCTACCGTGGGAGGCAGCTTGTGTGGGCGTCTTGGCTGGTTGAAATTAAAAAACCGCCCGGTTTCGCGGGCGGCTTTTGCTTTAAAAGAGCAAGGACTCTAAGGATTAGAGCAGTTCCTTGGCAACGGCTGCGACGTTGTCAGCAGTCATACCGAGTGCTTCCATGACTACATTGCCGGGCGCGGAAATTCCGAAGCGGTCGATGCAGACCGTCTTGCCGGTGAGGCCGACGTATTTGCCCCATGTGCTGGAGACACCCGCTTCAACCGCCACACGTTTTGTGCAGCTGAGCGGAAGGATGCTTTCGATGTACTCCGCAGACTGGCGTTCGAAACGTTCCAAGCAAGGCAGGGAAACTACGCGGACGCCGTCGCCGAGTTGTTCAGCTGCGCCGAGTGCATGTTGTACTTCAGAGCCGGTTGCCATGATGATGAGCTCGAGCGCGCCGCTTTCCTGCTTGGCGATGTAGCCACCCTTGAGGGTGCCCTCGCGGCGGTCAGTAATGCTGATGTTGTCGTTGGCAGGCACGTTTTGACGCGTCAAAATGAGAGCGGTCGGCCCGTCTTTACGTTCCATCGCTGCGGCAAAAGCAGCGGCGGTTTCCTCGGCGTCCGAAGGACGAATCACATCGACGTTGGGGATGACGCGCAGGCCACTGACTGTTTCAACCGGCTGGTGGGTCGGGCCGTCTTCGCCGACACCGACGGAGTCGTGGGTGAAGATGTAAGTGACCGGCAGTTTAGCCAGGCCGGCGAGGCGGATTGCCGGGCGCAGATAGTCGGCAAAGACCAGGAAGGTCGCGCCGCTAGCGCGGAACAGGCCGTCGTAAGCGATGCCATTGCAGATCGAGCCCATTGCGTGCTCGCGGATGCCAAACCAGATATTGCGTCCGGTTAGATCGGACGCGGAGAAGTCGCCGCCCTCCTTGATGTAGTTCTTGGTCGAGCCGTAAAGGTCGGCCGAGCCTGTGATCAGATGCGGGACTTCCTTCGCCACGGCGTTGATCACAACACCACCGGATGCGCGCGTGGCGGAGCCGGTGCCGGCTGCAAATTCAGGGATGCGGTTGAGTAGATCGGCAGGGATCTCGTCCTTGACGCCGGTCTCCAGCTCGGATGCGAGTGTCGGGTTGGCCGCTTTCCACGCAGCGTAAGTCGCAGTCCATTCAGTATGTGTGACTTTGGCAGTCTCCGCGTGCGCTGCGAAGTAAGCGCGCACGTCTTCGCAGACGAAGAAAGGTTCCTCGGGGAGGCCCAGTCCCTTGCGGGCTTCGGCTGCAAACTTGGCGCCACCTTCACCGTGTCCAGCGGCGGTGCCTGCGACTTCGGGAATGCCTTTACCGATAACCGTTTTGGCGATCACGACCTTGGGCTTGCCGTTGTCGTTGCTCTTGGCGTGGGCGATGGCTTCGGTCACAGCCTTGACGTCGTGTCCGTTAATGGTGATGGCATCCCACCCTTGTGAGATGAAATAGCGCTCCGCATCTTCGCTCTGCGTCTGGTCGGCCATGGCGTCGAGGGTGACGTCGTTGGAGTCGTAGATCAGGATGAGGTTGTCGAGCTGGTTGTGACCGGCAAAGGCGATGGACTCTTTGGCGACGCCTTCTTGCAGGCAGCCATCGCCGTGGAGGGCGAAGACGTGGTGGTCGAAGATGGTGTGATCGGCGGTGTTGAACTTGGCCGCGGCGCGTTTGCCGGAGAGCGCGAAGCCGACCGCATTGCCGATACCTTGGCCGAGTGGCCCAGTGGTGGCTTCGACGCCCTCGGTGTCGCCGAACTCAGGGTGACCCGGTGTTTCGGAGCCGAGTTGGCGGAAGTTTTTCACTTCATCCAGGGACAGCGCACCGCCAGAAAGGTGCAGCCAAGAGTACAGAAACATTGAACCGTGACCGCCGGAAAGAATGAAGCGGTCGCGGTTCAGCCACCTGGGGTCGGCCGAATGGTAGCGCAGCCCGCCGTTGCCGAACAACACCGCACCGATTTCTGCGCAACCCAGAGGTAGACCGAGGTGGCCGGAGTTGCAGGCGTGGATTGCGTCGATCGCAAGTCCCCGAGCTTGGGCAGCGGCTTGAGCGAGAATGGCGTCGTTGGATGTGTTCGCAGTAGTCATAAGTCTGTTAAATTATGGGGAATCAGTGCCCTTAATATATATTTAAGGACTACAGCAAGATGTCTGACGTGCTTAGAATGGAAAGAATAAATATATTAATGAGCATGAATTCTCCACGCTTACAGATTGGATGGAACAAATTCAAAACTCGACTCCGCTGGGTCGATGCGCCTAAGAAAGACTTATGACACACGAAGCATTGGAACACGGCGCCGTCCTTAATCTTGATTTTACCAAGCTCCGCAAGGTGGCCAATTGTGGGGCGGATGTACTGCCCGCGATTGCTCAGGATGCGAAGACCGGAGAGGTCCTGATCGTGGGGTATGCCAATGAATTGGCGCTTTCTACCGCGCGCGAATGTGGCATGGCGACTTTTTGGAGTACCAGCCGCAACGAGCTTTGGGTCAAAGGCAAGACCAGCGGCGACTACCTGAAAATTGAAGATATCCGCATTAACTGTGAGCAGAATTCGATTTTGTATTTGGTGACGCCTGCGGGGAAGGGCGCGTGCCACACTAAGAATAAAGACGGCGTGGCGCGTTCGGGGTGCTATTATCGTCGTCTAACAGATGACGGTTCGCTTGAATACGTCGATTCGACGCAAGTGTAAAGGCTAGGGCAGGCATGCATCGGTTCGGCTTGTCCGGCCGGTGTGCTTGCATCGTCAGCTGCTTGCCTGGTTGCAGGGCAGCTTCTGGTGTCTCGGGCGCAATCGGGCTCGTTAGTGCACTGCGGTTATGTCCGGCGGTGAGAGCCGTTTTGGTGGCTTCCAAGGCTCCGATTGGGCTCCTTGGCCCAATTTACCAGACGCTCAGGACTTCGTCGGCGATTATGCGGGCTAGGTCGCGAGCGAGTAACGGCATGGCTTGATATTCACTCTGCTGGTAAGCCTGCGTCCTGAGTCCTGTTTCGTAGGGATTCTCTGTGTAAGTTTTGGTGCTGCCTGTGAGCCTGCGGTCCTCAAAGAAGTAATCGCCCTTGCTTGGGTTGTATAAGGAGATGTCCGCGGTGAGGCTGATAATAAAATCGCTGGCAACGACGGTATCGGTGCTCCTGCGCGCGCCGGAGCTACGTCTGTACTCGGCCAGATTGACTGCCAGTACGGTATCAGCCTCAGCTTCATTACTGACTAGTTGTACGCGGCCATCGCGGATGAGTTGCTTGCGTAGTTGGCTGCTGACAATTGCCTGTGCCTGTGGCGCAAAGCTATCGTTGGATGTCGGGCGAATGTAGATCGTTTTGAACGGCAGCTCCGCTGGTGCTCCGAGCTGGTAGGAGGCGCACCCACTGAACAGGCCAAGCACAACGAAGAACAATAAGGCGACTGGGCCGCGCGCGAGTGAGTTTGGCAAAGTCGTGGTCATCGGATGTGCTTTTAGGTCGGTTGAATTAGTCAGCCATTAGAAGTTTGCGGAGCAAGCTGGCTTTGTTGGTCGGACGCACACCCGCTTCGATATCTTTAATTCGGTTGCGGGCTTCTGCCGCCGCATCGGAGTCGGGGGCAATTGTGATCGCTTCGTTGTAGAAGACGAGTGCGGCAGTGTTATTACTGCGGAAATAATAGTAGAAATTGCCCAGGTTGAGTCGGCTGCTGGCGAGCAAGTTTTCCATCTGCTTGAGGTGTGCCTCGACTTCGCCGGTGTAGTTGCTGGTCGGAAATAGGATCAGGAAGTCCTCGTAATAGCTGATCGCTTGACGGGTAGAACCTTGGTCGTACTCCTCGCTTTGCACTAGATTGGAGTAAGTTTGCGCGAGATTATAGTAGGCATCCGGCGCAAGCATACTCTGCGGGTAGTAGTTGATCAGTCGATCCAGTGCATCGATGGCTTCCTCGGGCTCCTCGCGTGTTTCGGAAACCAGTGCGATGTTCATCAGCGACAGAGGCGCGTAGTCACTGTAGGGTGCATTGCTGACGATTTGCTCAAATTGCTTGGCCGATGTCTGGTACTGCTTGAAGCCTGGGAATACCCATAAGATGCGACCGCGTGCACCTTCCATTAGTGCGGTCGCACAGTCAAATTGGGAACTGATGATTTGGTCGAAGTGCTCGTAGCTCGGGTGCTCTTCGATGACACGCTGGAGCGATTCGAAGCCTTTCTTCCAGCGTTCTTTGGCCATGTAGACCAGGCCTTGTAGGTGGAGTGCTTCGGCGGCGGCGACTGAAGTGGGGGAGTCCTTGATGACTTTCTTGAGCGTGCGGTTTGCTGCACTCAAGTGCCCGGCTTGGTATTTTTCGCGGGCGATTTGCAGTTGGGTGGCTGCGGTGTCTGCTTGTGTGCTGGAGGCGAGGGCTGTCGACTCCTCTGTTGCGCCTTCGAACCAGTTGAGCGGGTTGAGCGATAGTTGGGCATGCAGGGCGGGCGCGACAAACAACCCGAGGGCGAGAACTAAGGAGAAGGAACGATGCATAAAAGTTATTGCCATTTGATCAATGTCGATGCCCAGGTCAAGCCGGCTCCGAAGGCGACCAGCAGGATGAGGTCGCCGGATTTGATGCGCCCGGCGCGGAAAGCTTCGTCCAATGCGATCGGCACCGATGCCGCCGAGGTGTTGCCAAAACGGTCCAGATTATTGTGGAATTTTTCCATCGGGATCTTCAGTCGCTTGGCGAGGCTCTCAATGATACGCATGTTGGCCTGATGGGGGATCACCAAGTCGAGGTCTTCCGCTGTGTAGCCGACTTGTTCAAGGATGTCGGTACTGGCTTGGCCCATGACGCGAACCGCTGACTTGAAGATTTCTTTGCCGTTCATCTTCAGAAAGTGCTGTCGGGCGGCGATGGAAGCTTCCGAGGCTGGCATCGCAGAACCGCCGCCGGGTTGTTGCAACAGGCTGGGAGATGAGCCGTCAGCGCCGCCGATTGCACCTAAAATTCCCACGTTGGCGGTGGTATCTCGTGCTAGGATGGCAGCGCCAGCACCATCTCCGAAAAGTACACAGGTCGTGCGGTCTTCGAAATCGAGGATACCGCTCATCTTCTCGGCTCCAATGACCAAGGCTTTACTAAAGTTGCCGGATAGCAGCATCGAGTTGGCGACGCTGAGTGCGTAGACAAATCCGGAGCAGGCGGCCTGCATGTCGAAAGTGGTGACGTTCGGCAGCTCCAATTTGCTTTGTACTAGGCACGCGGTGGAGGGGAACGGCATGTCCGGCGTCATAGTCGCGACAATGATCAAGTCGATCTCGTTTCGCTCGATGCCAGCGGCTTCGATGGCACGTTGTGCGGCAATACACGCCATGTCGCTGGTCGCCTCATCCTTAGCTGCAAAATGCCGCTGGCCGATGCCGCTACGGGTGCGAATCCATTCGTCCGATGTATCAACGATTTTCGCCAAATCGTCATTGGTTACGACATTTTCGGGAGCATAGGATCCGGTGCCGAGAATGATTGCAGACTGTGATTGGCTAGACATGGGGTAGCGGAAATTCTTTGTTCCCAGGTTGGACCTGTAGGTTACTCCGGGGCCTTCTCTGCTTCCGGATTGTTGATCAATGCATTCGCTTGATTGATTTCTGAACCGATCGAGTCGATCATATCATGCATTACTACTTCCCTCGTGATGCGAAGTGCATTTGCGATGGCGACGTAATTCGAGGAGCCGTGTGACTTCAAAATATTTCCACGCAAGCCGAGTAGTGGCGCGCCAGCATGCTGATCCGGGCCTAGGCGTGTCTTCATATCTCTAAATGCGGATTTCGCTAGGACTGCGCCGATTTTACGCTTTATATTGCGGACGAGTTCCTCGCGGATAGTACTACCAACAAAACCGAAGAGTGCTTCGCTTGATTTGAGTACTATGTTGCCGACAAAACCGTCGCAAACGACGACATCGACATCGCCATCAAATAGTTGGAAGCCTTCGATCGGCCCTGCGTAGTTAATGACCCCGTCGATCTTTTGCAGCAGCAGGTGGGTGGTGTTGACTAGGGTATTGCCTTTGCCTTCTTCGGTGCCAATTGTCAGGAGACCGATGCGTGGGGTTTCGAGGTTAAGGGCGGCTTTTGCGTAGTTTGAGCCGAGGACAGCGTTGTGTACCAGGTTTTCGGCGGTCGACTCCGGATTGGCGCCGACATCAATTAAGACGAAGGGTTTTTTCTTACTTGGTACGATGATGCCTAGCGCAGGACGGTCGACGCCGGGAATCTGGCGCAAACGCAAGGTGCCGCCGGCCATCAAGGCACCGGTGTTGCCGCAACTAACCAATCCGTTCGCTTTGCCGTTTTTTAGTAGGGCAAGGGCTTGCGCCATCGAAGAGTCTTTTTTGCTCTTCAGTGCCTGGATTGGCTTTTCGTCCATGCCAATTACTTGGCTGGAATGGTGGACAGTGATGCGATCCGAGTAGGCGTCTAGTTTGCGGACTTTCAACAGCCGCTCAAGTAGTCGCCCGTTGCCCACGAGTACGAAGTTGCAGTCTAACTTCAGTACTTCGACGGCATGAAAAAGCCCACGAATAAATTCAGTGGGCCCTAGATCACTTCCCATGGTGTCTACTGCAATCGTGCAGTTGACTTTGCTAGCGCCCATAAGAGGTTTTAAGTGTGTAGGTGGGTTTAATTGCGCGAGGCTTAGACTTCAACGTCAAGCACTTGGCGTCCGCGGTACATGCCGTTGGCAGGGTTTATGCGGTGTGCGCGAAAACGTGTGCCGTCTTGTGGATCCTTAGCAAGCTGAGGAAGTGCGAATGTAACGGCACCGCGACGTTTGCGGCTGCGTTGCTTAGATTGTTTGCGTTTTGGCTGTCCCATGGAGTGTTTTTACTTAAATTAAAATTGTGATGTGCAATGTCTTTTGAAGGCGCGGATTAAAAAGGCTAAGCGCGCGCCGTCAAGTATTCAATCTGGATTATTTCTGCTGATTTAGGCGAGCTTCAGTACTTCAGTGACTAATTTATTGATGCCAGCTTCGGCCTCGAGGATGTTGGAGGCAAGCATGTAGGCGGGGGTCGTGACGATGCGGTGGGTTTCGTCGATGACGATACCATCGACCGGGCAGTTTACATGTCGGGCTCCTTGGCTTTCAATAGTTGCCGCGGTTTCGCTGTCGTTGCCAATTGTCAGACGGACGTTTTGATCGCCTAATGCAGCGGCTGCGAGGACTGGTGCGATGCAGATGAAACCTTGAGCTTTTTTGTTGGCATGCGCTTGTTGTATTAGGGTCGACACCTCGGGGATGGCTTCGTAGGCCGAGCCTTCGAATGCCAGGTTGGAGAGGTTTTTTGCGACTCCAAACCCGCCGACAAAAATAATCGCATCTTGTTTTTTGAGGTCAAGTGCGGTCAGTGGAGTGATTTCGCCGCGCGAAATTCTTGCGGCTTCTTCGAGTGTATTGCGCTCTGCGCCCTCGTCGATGGTACCTTTTAGGTGGTTTATTACATGCGTTTGGCTGATGTCGGGTGCCGAACAGGTTACTTCTGCGCCTGCGCGGGCTAAGGCAAGCAGAGTCAGTACGGTTTCGTTGATTTCAGAGCCATCATAGACTCCGCAACCTGAGAGGATGACGGCTACTTTTTTCATTGAATTTGTGGGAATTAAAAGGGGGGTGTATTAGTGCTGGTATTTTTGCGATGTTTGTATGTCGCCGTGTTAGCGCATGACTGCGAACACAACGATTGCCAAGGCGATCCGATACCATGCGAAGAGTGTGAGTCCGTGGTTGTTTAGGTAGCTAACGAACCATTTGACGGCGACTGCTGCCGAGATGAATGCGACGGTGCAGCCGAGTAGGACCGGGCCGATGTTCAATGCGGATAGCATTTCTGTGCCATCGGTTGCGAATTTGTAGCCGGAGGCAGCGGTTAAGGTAATAAGGCCGAGAAGGAAGCTAAATTTTGCAGCGTTGGCCGGAGAAAGGTTGGCGAGGTAGCCGCCTATAATGGTGGCCATGGACCGGCTGGTGCCTGGCCACATGGCGAAGCATTGGAAAAAGCCGATCATGATCGATTTGCCGAGCGTCAGGTCGGCTAGCTCAGGGCCATCTTCCGGGGGGATGGCTCCTTTTTTGCCGTGATGTCTGTGGTGTTCGACGGCTAGCATAACGAATGCGCCGACGATGAGGGCTCCGGCTACCGCCAAGGTGTTGTCGCCGAGGGCTGTTTCGATCAAATCGTTTAGGAGCAGCCCTAGTACGGCGGCAGGCATGAAGGCTACGATCAGGTTGATTGCTAGTTTTCGGCCGTTGCGGTCTTTTCCTATGCAGCCTAGCAGGATTTGGAGGATTGTGCGCCAGTAGAGCATTATCACTGCGGCGATCGCTCCAGCTTGGATGACTATAACGTAAGCGTAGGCCGCATCTCCAATCGTGTATGCGCGCTGAACGCCGTCTTTACTTGTCAAAATCGGCTGGCCGTTCTTGTCACTCATCGGTGTGTCGCCGTCGAGGCCGAGGAGTGCGTTGGTGATGATGAGGTGTCCTGTGGAGGAGACCGGAAGGTATTCTGTTAAGCCTTCGACTAGCCCGAGGGCGATTGCGTCGCGGTAGCTCAGTCCTGTAATAGTGACTTCGGCTTTGTTTGCCTGCTTCGCATTTAATGATTCTGTTGAGTGCGCTGGCGATCCACCTAGTAAAGCAATGGTGACTATGAGAGCTGCGATTCGTATCATTGTCGCAATCAAGCTTGTATCGCGCTCCGAGTGAAGTGTTAAAATAGTAATTGCGCAGATTTCTGATTTGCTTGAGACGTTTTTTTTGCTTTTTGTTGGCAAGCAAGACTTTCTTTTTAAATTATTACGTTAGATGCAAGCACTCGAACCACTCACAGGGATTTTATTTGCCGGGGACGATCTCGACGCGGATCAAGCGACCGTTGCGGCGGAACTTTTGATGCGATCGGACGTGTCCGCGGCGGCAAAGCGAGCGTTTCTCACTGGCTTGGCGCTTAAGGGTGAGACGGCGACCGAGGTGGCGGCATTTGCCTATGTGTTTCGTGATCATGCGGTGGACCCCGGCGTCGGTGAGTGGGCTGCCCGTGCGATTGATGTTTGTGGCACTGGCGGCGATGGTTCGGGGACGTTTAATATTTCCACCGCGGTGTCCTTTGTCGTTGCGGCAGCGGGTGTTCCTGTTTTCAAGCACGGTAATCGCTCGATTACTTCCAAGTGTGGCAGTGCTGACTTAATGGAAGCACTCGGCATTCGGCTCGATGCTCCACATGAGATGCTGCGTGAATCGCTTCGAGAGTTGAATTTTTGTTTCTTTTTTGCACCTGCCTTTCATCCCGCTTTTAAGGAGATTATGCCTGTTCGTCGTGCGCTTGCGGAAGCGGGGCAGCGCACGATCTTTAATTTGCTTGGGCCTTTAATTAACCCGGGGCGTCCTGCCTACCAGTTGTTGGGTGTATTTTCGCAGGCTTGGGTGCAACCATTGGCCGATGCGCTGGGCGAGCTCGGTTTGACGGCTGGCGTAGTCGCACACGGGTGCCCTCAGGCTGGCAGTGCGCTGGATGAATTGAGCTGTGCGGGTGAGAATTTTATTGCGGGCTTTGGTCGTTTGGCTTCGGAGTCCGGTGGACTGAATGCTGCGGATGCCGGTCTGCCTTCATGTGGATTTTCTGAGTTGGCAGGGGGCGATGTGGAGGCCAATCTAGCGATGATGCATGCCTTGCTTAGTGGTGGTCCGAGCGC
>Ga0115568_10003195_pt1 | contig 11224 bp, 10 predicted proteins | sample COGITO_mtgs_1204_FD_87296 | JGI IMG/M metagenome (GOLD analysis project Ga0115568, IMG submission 87296) | Pelagic marine microbial communities from North Sea - COGITO_mtgs_120426 | ecosystem: Environmental > Aquatic > Marine > Epipelagic | place: Germany:Helgoland, sampling site Kabeltonne...
AATCTAATATTTCCTCATCAATTGTTTAAAGAATCACCGATTTTTGATGTGAAAGCCCCTGTTTATTTAGTTGAAGAATATTTATTTTTTAAACAATATCCTTTTCATAAGCAGAAAATAGCTTTTCACAGGGCAACAATGAAGCGGTACGCAGATTTTCTTCAAAACGAGAAAAATTTTGCCGTAAATTATGTGGAAGCTACTCAGGTCAATTCAGACATAAGATTACTAATTGATGAACTTAAGACGCAAGGAGCAGAGCATATTAATTATATAGACCCAACTGATAATTGGTTGCAAAAAAGGTTATCAAAAGCCTGCCGTAAAAACGTGTTAACTTCAAAGCAATATAGTTCTCCTTTGTTCTTAAATACGAAGGAAGAGCTATATGATTTTTTCAGAGCGGATAAAAAGAAATATTACCAAACTACTTTTTACACCGAACAACGTAAAAGGCAAAATATTCTTATTGAAAAAGATGGAAGGCCAACTGGAGGTAAATGGACATTTGATGCCGAAAACAGAAAGAAGTATCCCTCAAAAAAAACACCTCCGGTTGTTCAATTCCCTGATATAGATAAGTATTTTGAAGAGGCCAAGAATTACGTAGAAACTAACTTTGCAAATCACCTAGGTAGCCTTACAAAGCACTCTTTATACCCAACTAATTTTGAAACCACAAAATTATGGCTTAATCAGTTCTTTGAGCAACGTTTTATGGAGTTCGGAGCATACGAAGATGCTATTGTTGCGGAAAATTCGATACTAAACCATAGCGTGCTAACTCCAATGCTTAATGTTGGTTTGATAACACCAAAAGAAATAATATCAGCCTGTTTGATTTATGCAGAAGAGCATATGGTACCTATTAACTCCACAGAAGGTTTTGTCAGGCAAATAATGGGTTGGCGAGAGTTTATTAGAGGAGTATATGAATCAAGAGGAAACGAAGAGCGCACAACCAACTTTTGGAGTTTTGATAAGAAAATACCTGCTTCTTTTTACGATGGAACCACAGGTATTCATCCTATTGACCAAACCATAAAAAAAGTTTTACAAACTGGCTATTGTCATCATATTGAAAGGCTCATGGTATTAGGTAATTTCATGTTGTTGTGTGAATTTGATCCAGATGAGGTCTATCGTTGGTTTATGGAGCTCTTTATTGATGCTTATGACTGGGTAATGGTCACAAACGTATATGGTATGAGTCAATTTGCAGATGGAGGATTAATGGCTTCTAAGCCTTATATAAGCAGCAGTAACTACCTCATGAAAATGAGTAATTACAAGAAAGGCGAATGGCAAAATGCATGGGATGGTCTATTCTGGAGGTTTATGCATAAACAGCGTGATTTCTTTTTATCCAATCCAAGATTGAGTATGCTTGTTAGAATGTTTGATAAGATGCCTAAAGAAACTCGACAGAAACACTTAGAGAATGGCGAACGATACTTATCCTCACTAAATAGTTACTAAAAAACAAAAGTGATGTTATTCAATACGAGTTATAAAAATGAAGATTATGAAAAAGAAAGCAATCATTTGCTTGGGGAAACATATTCTTTTTTAGAGAGACTAAAAATGAGAGGTATAGGTTCTAGTAGGTTTGTTATAGAAGAACTAAGTCCATACTTGACACCAGAGAATATGCAAAAAACAGATGTTAACTATGCAAATATTGAATTAAGACCGAAAGGTGTAGTTGTTCATTTCAGCAATAGGTTAGATCGTTATTCTTGGCTTGTGCCTTACTATCGATTAGCAATATTTAGTGCAGATGCTTTTAGTATTCATTCTAATGGAAAATTTATAAAATTTAAGAAAGACAAATACTATCAAGAAAATAAGAAGTTCATTAATAAATTTAGATACTTAAAAAGTGCTTTTTTAAACCTTGATTACTACGATGCCTAGAGTTTTGACAAAACTTTCTATTTGATACCAAGTAAAATGAATAAAAAAGAAGCTAAAATCTATATTATAGGAGCAGGAGTAAGCGGATTAATTGCGGCTAGAGTTCTTGAAGATAATGGGTTCAGTCCAACCATTCTCGAGGCCTCAGAAAGAGTCGGAGGCAGAGTCAAAACCGACATAGTAGATGGTTATCAATTGGATCATGGCTTTCAAGTTTTATTAACAGCCTATCCAGCTGCTAAGAAATATCTTGATTTTGGAACATTGGATTTACAGTCATTATTGCCCGGAGCAACAATTTTTAAAAAACAGCATCAAAAAATAATTGGAGATCCTCTAAAAGATATCTCGCTCTTGTTTTCAACATTGTTTTCAGGAATAGGTAATCTTTCAGATAAACTAAAAGTTCTTAAATTAAATAATAAATTAAAGAAAAAAAGTCTACTGGATATCTTCTCGGATAAAGAGCAAACTACCCGAACCTATTTGTTGGATTTTGGTTTTTCACCTAAAATGATAGATGATTTTTTTAATCCATTTTTTAGTGGGATTTTCCTAGAAACAAAACTTGAAACATCTAGTAGAATGTTTGAATTTGTGTATAAAATGTTTGGAGAAGGAAGCGCTGCGATTCCAAAGGAAGGAATGGAAGCTATTCCTAAACAATTGAGGCAAAAGTTAAAGCAAACAAGTATCAAAATTAACACGAAAGTAACATCTGTAGGAGGCCAACAAATAACCCTAGCCGATGGAACAAAACTTGAAAGTCACTATACCATTGTTGCTGCCGAAGTAAGTAATTTAGTAAAAAGCCTTAAAAACAATCCAACAGATTGGAAGTCTTGCCGGAGTTTATATTTTGAAACGGACAGTAAAATTATTGATAAACGTTTATTAGGACTTATTCCGAAAAAAGAAGCACTGATAAACAATATTTTTTACAACACTAGTTTGGAGGCTGCGTCAAAAGGAAAAAAGGATTTGCTGTCGGTTACCGTAATTGATGATAAAAGATTATCAAGTCAGCAACTTATTGAACAAGTTAAAACCGAATTAAAGGATTATTGTGGGATCGATACCATCAGAATGTTAAAACAATATGTTATCCCAATGGCATTGCCCCAAATAGAAGGCTTAAAATATGAAATGTTGCCATTAGAAACGTGCTTAAATACTCGGTTGTTTTTGGCAGGAGATACATTGTTAAATGGGTCATTAAATGCTGCTATGATTTCGGGAGAAACCGCTGCTCTCGGTGTTGTCGAAAGTTGGTCAAATAACATTCGTTAATTTATTGGTATATTTATCTGGGTCAAATATTAAGTCTTTAGGATAATTATGTAACATTTTTTGGTTGGTTAGGACTATGCTTTATAGTCATTGTTGCGTAACGTTTTTAATTCTTTATTTTTTTGTCACCATACAATTATTAGATCTCTCCGACCAAGAATGCTTGGCATGACCCAAGTTCCTATCTTGGGAGCACCGTTTTCATAATCTACATTAGAAAAGTTGTCTAAACACAGTAATAGAGTATTTTCCTTTTGAGCTAAAACCGCAGTTGTAGCCAGTGCATTACCTTTCTCAGCACCAAGATTTCTGCAATTACTTGTCACAAATTGCTTCATAGCAATCAGTAACTCTGATTGTGAAATTGTCAAACTGGTATCTGGTAGATAACAAGGTTGAACAATCCCAGCAAAAGTTGAATAAAGGCGATTCATTTCGTGTGTACTTACTTGTAATTTGTTTAAATTGCTGTTCTAGTGTAGGCTCTTTTATGGGTTCCAAATTTGTCGTAATACTGGTCGGTTGTGATTCTGTTTTTTGTTGTTCTTTGTCTGCCTTTTATTAGCATGCTAACAAGTGTTAAGAAAGAAAGCTAATATAGATAGCATTATTAATACATTCATTTTAAAAGCATTTTGTTCAGATTGTTTATATTAATTCTAGTCATTTAGAATGTTGCACAACGGTTCAGTATAAAAGGTGTTTTAATGCAGTTTAGGTTTTGTTGTGCATATTAGTTTATTTTTAAAAAATTAACTGCTTTATTATTAATTCTAAAAATATAAACATTAGGTGGTAACGCTGAAATATCAACCGTTTCAGATTGCCCATTTATCTTCCCAGCTGCTACTATCTGATCTAAAAAATTAATAATATGGAATTCATAATCTTCCTGATTTTTACTTTCAATAAAAAGTTGATCTCTAGCGGGATTGGGATAAATAACAAAATTGTTTTTATGCATAGTAAAATCGTATATCGCATTAACTTGATACTCTTTCTTATAAACCCAAGCCATGTTTGTTGAAGAGTTGCTATTTGGATCAAACCCACCAAAGTAGACCGCTGCTTCACCTTGGAATGGTGAAGCGACATAGCATCTATTAGCCACTAAAGCCGTATCATTTGCACTTATAGTTCCATTTATCTCTTCTATCGAATACTGACCATTAGATTCTCGCTTAGCGAATAAACCTCCTTTATAGTAGCTGTTCCATGTCGGATAAGCACCTCCTGAAATGTTTACTTCAAATCCAATAAGGTGAATCGTGTCGTTGCTTATTAGGTCAATAAATTTGTAAAACTCATTATACGCTCCTAGAACATAACCAGCAGATGCTCCAGGTAAATAACTTTCGATTAAGAGAGACAATTTAGTCTCATATATCCGATTAAATCCTCCAGCTCCATCTGGTTCGAGACGATAAATAATTCCTTTAGACTGACCGTTAGGGCACCACATTAACAAGAAGGCTTCATCATTACCATTCGGATTGTTTATACTTGTCAAGCCTCTAATTCCGCCCACAGCAGAGTTAATTGCCGCGCCAAGATCACTAAAGTCATGTTCTATTACATAGCTTGGTGTAACTCCGTCAATACGTCTATATAGTTTAGTTCCAGATGAGAAATGGAGGGCACCATTTGCCACTTCAATTCCTAAAGGTCTAATGCTTAAAGGACCAAATTCTGCTGTCGAAATCCAATCTATTTTACCGGGGCTTAAGGGATTGTATTTTCCTTTATAAATCCCTTGGGTACCAACAGTAGCAAAAACGTATTCTAATCCCGTTTGTTGGTCGATATGCATTTCAATATCTCTTATTGAATAGTTCTCACCTGCAGGTAAGCCTCCTTGTACTATTTCACTTTCTCCCCAAGTGCCATTCAAATCATTTCTTACAAAACTTGTCACCGTAACTATGCTTGTTATATAATTAGGCGAGTAGCCAGCAGCAATCAAAACTGTATCTGCAGATGCTAATAGATTACCAAATTGATCTTTTGTAAAAATAATTTGTTTAAGAATTTCAGGACGTAGATGGCTCGCTCCCATAAATAGATCTTGTTGCCAAATATCAGAAGGATTATCCAATCGATTTATTTGCCCCCAACCAATATTAGAGTTAGAGCCTCCATACCAAATGTTGTTCTCATCTTCCCAGTAACCAACCGATGCAAAAAGCATGTTTTTGTGATCAACTAGTTGCAACACCTCTGAGCCACCTAAGAATTTATTATTGGAATCATAACCACCGGCTGTGAATGACTTACTCCAGTTCTGCGATTTAATGGAACTTATTGCAGATGCTACTATTACTATTGTTAAAATGTGTTTTTTGAAATTCATTTTTATTTTTTATACCCTTACACCGTTTGAGATGAACTAGACCCTACCACTTCCGTTATGTTTATTGTGCATAGCATTACGGCTAAAATGTAGTGCAACGGTTGGGTTCGTTGGGCATGTATTTTAGACATTGTTGGCAACAGTTTTTAACACCCAACACATTCATAGCTTACTGTTATCGTATTTCCTTCTTTTCCAATTTCTATATAGCAGTCTCCAGCACCTTCTTCCTTTGGGCCATATATATTACCATTCCATGTGTCGTGTTCATTATCTTTTAACAATATTCTTAAAATACGGTTAACCTCTTCAAAAGAGTAGTTTTGAAACTTAAAGGTTTGACTGAGTGTCATATCGCAATAATTAGTTCCGACACTAATATTGCCATAGATTATTTCATAATGACAGTCTTTCACTGGTTCTCCAACCTCGCTTCGTCCCCTTTCTATTAATTTAGTTGGATGCGTGATTTTAAAATATGTCTTTATATATTTCTCAATAATATTTTCAGATATTGGTTTAGAGTTTTTGAAAAAAATCGAATCAGGTGTTGGCAAAACGGAATTATTTTTTTGCTTGCTAACATCAGTAACTTTGATCGGATTATAACTCCGGGGTTCATCTTCTTCCGTTTTAATCCAATAATAGGATTTAAGTTCCAAGGCTCGTGCTCTTACAATTCTCATGTTCTTTTGAGCGCGAATACGAGAATACATTGTTCCTTCCATGTTGCTCAGATCTCTATAAAATATGTATTCCGCTTTTCTGAACTCCATCCATTGTTCTTCTGCTTTCCTAAGGTTGTTTTGGGCATTAGTATCAAGAACAGTCATTAATGCATTGTAGTACTTTAGTATTTCTTTGTCCCATTCCTGACTAATTTCATTTGCACATTTCAAAGCTCCAAAGTCACCATGATGCTTGCTACAACATTCTTTATAAACAGTGTCCAAGGGGTGTTTAGTTTGCTCCACTTGAGAATATGACGGAGTAAATACGAACAAAGTCAGCAGGAGGGATGCTATTTTTTTTAAGTAACTCATTTACATTGTTGGCAGTAGCTTTTATTGTGTTTTTAATAATAATTGTAACTTCTTTGATTTTTTAAACCACAAAATCATTAGTGGAATAAAAATAATATACCCTGCAATCCAAAATATCCATACATTTCCGATTGGCGATAATTGTGCTAGAATACCATTAATTAAAGTTATGTATGAAAGTAGCATTGTTGCAGCGTGAAGTAAAAATCTATTTCTTTTAACTGTAAGTTGAAATATGAAAACAGACACTGCGAGAATTGCATAAGAGAAACTAACGATTATCCAACCATATTCATAGTATTCGATGTTTGAAATTACCAGGCTAACATCTGTCATAAAAACTAAAATTACTAATATAAGAAAGCTTAATAACCACCAATTTTTACCGATTATTTTTTCATTTTTTTTCGAGTAATAAATTCCGGAAATAATCAAGTAAGCGTTAAAGAGCGTAAGGGCAAGAAAAAAGATTTTAAACTTTATCGTTAACATGACTAAAGCTGTAAAAATTACCCCAACATAAAAGTAAAAATAAAAACGTCCTGATTTTCGGTGCAATGACCCACCCTTTGGGTTTACAAAAATAGATACTAGTCCACTAACGAAAGCGGTTAGTGCAAATATTATGTGAATAATCGTTAATATTTTGTATGTGTTCATAATGTTCATTGTAACGTTGCGTCTAAACTAAGTTATTCAATTTAGTTTAGACTGTGTTGTGTCCAGTTTACCTTAATCTATAAAAATAACTTCCTTCATAATTCTCTTTTACATTCTGATCGGAATCAAATACAAAACCTATGTTGGGGAACTTATCAAATGGATAGTTATTTCTTTTTAGACAATTTAGGTATTCAAATTTTAAATTTTCAATTTGATTTTCGGACAAATCAGAAAGTTCTTTATTTGTTTTAGTAAAAATGTAAACTTCAATTCCATCATCCCAATCTTCCCAAGTGATTAAGTATTCAATTCTAAAAATTTTAATTCCTATTTTTTTACACCAATTTTTGAATTCATTATCCGTGTGCTTTACAGATTTATTATAATTGTCTTTCATTTCACTTAATTTAACACAACGTTACGTCTAAAGATGGTTGGAAATTAGCTTTAGACAGTATTGTAGAGTGTTTTATTTTGTGAATATAGAATCAATAATTTTACCATTATTTAAATCAATTGTTACTGTGAAGCCTTTTAATGTAGAAGCAGTAATTAGATTCTCAGCTGGTATTTAGAGATCATTTCAATTCTTTGAATCTTTATTAATTCTTGAATTAAAAATAATTTCATTAGGGTAATTATCATTTTCAATTGGTAGTTCTGCGAACCATAAGATATTTAAATCCCTATCTGCACAATATATGTTTGATTTATTCCATGGATAATTTTTAGTTGATTCTCTTACAATTAACAATTCATCAGAATGATCAAATTTTTCTAATATTTCTGTATGAAGGGACTTCATTTATATAATACTCTATCGTTGTGGCTAAACTTCGTTTTAATGCTGTTTAGGTTTTGTTGTGCGTTCGTTTATTTTTTTCCTAAGTATCAGTTAATTTCTATTAATTGAGGTGGCTTGTTTTTGAGCTGAAATACATAAAGTCCTGCAGGAAGCTCTGGTAGTTTTATAAAAGCGTTTGGTCCATCTATATTACCTGATAAAACGAGTTGACCAGAGATGTTGTGAATATTGAACCAAGCTTCTTCAGAATTTTCCGTTTTCACATTTATAAAATTCTTAGCGGGATTCGGATAGATAGTGATTTGATCTTTCTGAGTAGTGTATTGGTTTACAATAGTTTGCAATCCGCAATTAGGAGTAATTCCATCATTAAATGTACCGTTTAACGCATGATCGTAAAGAGCATCACAAATGTACAGACCATCGCCTTCGCCATTGGTTAAAAGGCAAATACCTAAGTCATTTTGAGGGTCTATGTATAAATATGTAGAAACGCCCTGTTCGCCGCCGCTATGCCCCCACACCATGGTTTCCCCAACGCTGTGATAAAGCTTCGTTTTGTGCCAGTTTAGACCGGATACCGAGTCAATTGCTGGGATTTGTAAAGACAACATTTCACTCACACTAGTTGATGATAAGATAGCGTTGTTACCTAAAGTGCCTCCATTTAAGAAAGCAATCATGTAATTACCTAAATCCATAGCCGTGCTTCTTAGTTGGCCATTTGGATAATCAGCAAAACCGTAGTGATTAATTGCATTGTAGTTCCCATTTTGAAAGTTGTGTGGTGTTGCTATTTGGTCTGGGTTGAAATCAGAAAAGTGCCATGCAGTATTTTCCATGCATAATTCATCGAATATGTTATTGGCGCAATAGTCATCGAATGGAATACCGGTACTTGCTTCTACAAGGTATCCGTTAAGAGCAGAGCCCATATTGGAATAATCATAGGTTGTACCAGGAGCTGAGTTCAAAAAATTATTAGAGGCATCGTAATTTGTTCCTGATGTAGGAAAGTAGTTTGCCATGCAGTCCGACAATGAGATTGTTGGGTCTGGGTAACCGTAGAAGGAACTCATAACGCCCCAATTATCATCGATAGAAGCAGTGTGTGTCATGAGTTGACGTGCGGTAATAAAATCATTAGTGAAATTGGGTATTTGAACGGACCAAGGAAGATAGTTGTTTATGTCAGTATCAAGATTTATGGTGCTGTTTTCATGCAGTTGCATTGCAGCCGTGCCGGTAAATAATTTGGAAACAGATGCTAAAAGAAAAACAGTTGTGTCTTCAACAGAAACAGAATTAGCCACATCAGCATAGCCATAGGACTCCACCCAAACTACTTCTCCGTTTTTTACTATCACAGTAGATGCGCCTGGAAAATTACGTGTATTCATTTCATTTAGAATTTCGGTATCTAATATTGCACTTGGATTTGGATTCTGTGCAAAACAAAATTGCTGAACAGAATGAAAAAGCAAAATAAAAAGCATCAACTTCATTTGTATTTGAAGATTATAGCAGTCGTTAGGCGCAAATTTTAAGTTATTTAAATGTTTCATGGTGTTTACTAATAAATAATGTAGGGATATAATCTATATGTTATATTTCTACTATAGTTATATATTCAAAAATAAATATAAAGAGTTGAATTATAAATACCTAGCTAGTATTAAATAATTGTAAACGTTTGCAAATAGTTAAGGGTGTCGACAAAAATTAAAATTGGTTTTTAAGGTTCTGTCGCATTAATATTTCAGAGCAGTAAAAGTTCTAATTTTTCAATGTTAATAGATTCGAACTAGACCAAATTAACGCGATAGAATTCGTTTTTAAGAGATTAAATAATTTTATACTCTTATTACTTCATACTTTCTAACATTTTTTGTGCATCTTTTTGAATATAAATATTCCACGGATAAGTATTCCCTGCCTTACTTAGCTCTTTGGAAATAACCCATTCCAAATCAGTCTTAAAACCATCTGTGTCTCCGGTTAAATCATAAAGATATTTCGCTCTTCCCCATCGATTAACTAAATAATTTGGACCAACTTCAATAGCTTTTAAAAATTCATCGTTGGCATGTTCCTTACTACCCCCAAATTTCTCAGGTACCGCTATATAATACAATGCGCGTGAAAAGTAATTTCCACCACCAGCCCAATTAGCATCTAATTCATCAATGCGCTCGATCATTTTATTATTTTGAGTTATCATTTTTGTATTCATTACTCTACCCAAAGATTTTAAGCATTCTTTAAAATAGTAAAACCTCGCAGTATACCAATATCCCATAGCATCAATTTCATTGATAGATAATTTACAGAAGGCTTCAGTTATATCTTTCACTTTTGACAGTCCAGCAGAAAAAGTTGTATTTAAACTCATGGCTTTCTCACAATATTTAATAGCTTCAAGATAATAAGTTTTCTTATCTTTTTGTTTCGTAGCATATGCAGCTCCCATTAAAATATTGTAATTCCCAATTTTCCATAATGCAGTATAATTACTTGGATCTGCTTGTTCCACTTTTTTAAACGCATCAATTAGTAACAGCACACTCTCAGCTGATGAAGCTGTAGATTCGATTTTATAAGCTTCTTGAAATAATACTTCAATATTTTCCGAACTAGATTTGGTACTAAATTCATTCCACCCAGATTTAAAACTGACGCAAGATTCAAACATTAGAACTAAACTCACGAAAACTAAACATTTAATACATTTTCTTAGGTTTTTCATTTGTTTTTTTATTAATCGTTAAAGATAATCTTTAGTCATAAACAATAGTATACAAAAACATCAGAAGTGTCTTTTAAATTTCATTAAAACAAACCAGTATAGTCGTCATTTTTTCGGTCTGTTGGTTTCGGTTAAGCTAAGAAAAACCTTGCCGTTCTGCAGAACAGCAAGGTTTTTTTAGGGAGTGTTATGGGCTAGCTATTTTCCTTCTTCAACAATCAGGAATTGCAGGTAGTCATAATTTTCGCTGAATTTTCTGACAATTGCCCATTTCTTGAATTTCCTTCCATTATTTTTCGATAGGAAGAAACAGTATCAAAAAAGTAAACCACTTTCAATGTGAGTGTATTTTGTTGTCCTGCACGTAAAACGTTATCTACATTTCTAAAATAAGAAGTTTGAATATCCTG
>Ga0115568_10003200_pt1 | contig 11215 bp, 12 predicted proteins | sample COGITO_mtgs_1204_FD_87296 | JGI IMG/M metagenome (GOLD analysis project Ga0115568, IMG submission 87296) | Pelagic marine microbial communities from North Sea - COGITO_mtgs_120426 | ecosystem: Environmental > Aquatic > Marine > Epipelagic | place: Germany:Helgoland, sampling site Kabeltonne...
CGGTTTTCTTTCCTTTTGTCCGGTCGTTTGAGAATAAACTTCACTTCGTAGATCATTGGAAAAATGCTTTTTTTGCAATTGGATGTGTCGCATTACCTTTTATTCTTTGGGATATATTGTTTACACATATAGGCGTTTGGGGGTTTAATGAAACCTTTCTGCTCGGTATTAAAATTTTTAATTTACCAATCGAAGAGTTACTCTTCTTTTTTACTATTCCTTTTGCCTGCCTTTTTATTCATGCAAATACTTGCAAGTTTTTTATCCTTAAATCATCAAAACTATTCATTAATATCAACCTAACTATATACACGCTGTTTGCTATGTATGTAATTTACAATAATCCGCTTGGATATTATTCTCTCTCCGTAGGAGTAACAGTTCTTTTATGGCTTGGCGTAAATTGGAAATATAATAATACGGAAAACCTACAGGCCTTATTTATATCATTTTGTCTCACACTAATCCCCTTTACTCTTGTAAATGGCCTATTAACAGGTTCTTTTATTGAAGAACCTATTGTCTGGTATAATGACAATCATAATTCTCAAATAAGATTTCTAAATATTCCTATTGAAGATTTTCTATATTGTTTACTGCTTATTGGACTTACAATTAATGTAAAGACTTATATAACCCGCAGTTATTCAAGACAGAGCCTAAACTAACTGTAAACTTTTAACTGAAAGGAAATTATTAGCTTAGATATCCAAAGCTATTTCCGAGCTTACCAAATTAAATATATTATCTATTCGTGGATTTAATTACTAGTGCCGTTTAGAGGACATTTCCTGATATAATAAGGTATAAATATAATTGTCGATAAGAGCATGATATACGTTTTATAATCCAGGTTAATGTTATTGTGCAGCTAATGCATACTGCGTTATCAATGCTTTATTTTAATGAAAAAACTGCAGCATATTATTCTGATTAAAAAAATAGCAAGTTAAATTTTATGTAAAAAAGCTAATTAAATTGGGGTTCAAGAATAATTAATTTAGTACTTCAGTAAAACCTTTACTATACTTGAATTACAGCAATTATGTTTAACTCTTTTTAAAAAAAAATAAACAATAGTTTGGTTAAAAATATATTTTGGTCGTTATTTGTTTAACGTTTAACCAGAAAAACTAAACAACATGTCTTCAAAAGAATTTAATCAGCAATTACTGAATTATCAAAATCCTCTTATTGCTTTTGCTATGTCGCTTACCAAAGATTATGATGATGCTAGAGATTTAGCACAAGAAACAATGACCAAAGCTTTGCTATATAGGTCAAGATATTCTGAAGAATTTAATTTTAAATCTTGGATATTTACAATAATGAGGAATTCTTTTTTTAATGTGCACAAGCGAAAAAAGAAAACGCATTCGATTTTTTCTTATGAAGACGCCTCTGAAGTAATTAGCTCAGATAATAATTATAGTCCTGAAACATTTTATAACTATAATGAAATTCAAAATACAATTGGCTCTTTAGATAATATTTACCGAGTACCGTTTGAGAAATATCACCAAGGATATAAATACCGTGAAATTGCTGAGCAACTAAATCTCGAAATTGGAACTGTTAAAAGCAGAATTTTCTTTGCAAGAAAAAAACTTGCAGCCCGATTGACCGATCACAAAGTATGAATTTTTTACTGTGGATATTTCTTTTTGCGTATTCGCCATCGATTAACAAAGAGCACGCAATTGTTAGACAGTACTTTGAAAAATCTGTTAATTGTGAGATAGATGCAATAAATTTTCAAAACCAATTTGATAAAATTAAAAACCTGCCTCCAGATGTTCATTCTGCTTACAAAGGTATGACTTACCTTATTATAAGCAGGTATAAAGGTACTTGGCTAGAGAAATATGATAATTTCAATGTTGGAAAATCATATCTTGAAAACGCGATTAATACTTCGCCAAATAATGTTGAATTTAGGTTTTTGCGGCATAGTGTTCAATCAAACACACCATTGTTTTTATTTTATAGGGACGAAATCGAAGTTGATCTAAAAATTATAGAAAAATTCATCTCTGTGTCTTCCAATGAAATCAAAGACAAATGGTTATTTGATAGTATAATAAAATACCTTAAAAATAAATAATGAACGAAGAAAACGTAATACTTGTAGATAGGTTAGACCAACCCATAGGAACAATGGAAAAGATTGAAGCTCATAAAAAAGGTCTTCTACATCGCGCTTTCTCCATATTTATTTTTAATACTAAAGGAGAACTATTAATACAAAAACGTGATTCTAAAAAGTACCATTCACCAAACTTATGGACCAATACCTGTTGTAGTCATCAAAGAGAGGGTGAGACGACGAAAGCTGCAGGACACAGAAGACTTATAGAAGAGATGGGATTTAATTGCGAATTAACAGAAGTCTTTTCTTTCACATATAACGTTGGTTTTTCAAATGGGCTATTTGAACATGAACTTGATCATGTTCTTTTTGGATTTTTTGAAGGACACGTTCTGCCCAATCCTTCAGAAGTTTGTGACTACAAATATATCTCTAAGGACAAACTCCTTCTTGAAATAGAACAAAATCCAGATAATTTTACTGAATGGTTTAAAATTTGCTTGGATCGTGTTGTCTCTAAATGGCCTATTGGATGTACAATTCCTAAAAACTATTGAGTCATTAAATTATTTGTATTGGCTTTCCACGCCACAATTAAGATTATAATTGAAAAGATTCCTAATTTCATTACTTCAGGTAGCACTTCTATAATTCCGTAACCTCTAAGAAATAAGTCATTAAAGCTTTCCATTCCCCAATTCAAAGGTGTTAATCTTCCAATAAACTTAATTGGATCTGGCATTGCAAACAAGGGTACCATAATACCTCCTACAGCCGCCATAATAACATCGATTACTGTACCAAAAATAGTGGCCTGTTGGTAAGAAGAAAATATCGTACCAATTAATACCCCGATACTAGTAGCTGCAAAACTTAGCATCAATGCAACAACAAAAACTGCAACAATACTTCCCCCTAAATTTAAGGCTGGTAGTCCAAAAAATGGCATTAAGTATATTCCTACCACCATCATCAAAGAAAATTGAATCAAACAAATTGCTACGTAAAATAATAGCTTGCCAACTATCAAAGTCATTTGCGACCCTGGAGAAACTTTTAAACGCAACATACTTCCCCCTTCTCTTTCTTTAATCATATTGCTGGCTAGGGGAACAACAATTAAAAACATCGCAAAAACAGTCCAAGCTGGAACATTATGCTGAACTGAATTGGTGAACAACTGTTCATTATTATTAATCTCTCCAGACGGATAAATTTCTTCAAATTCGATTAAACCACTTTTCATTTCTTGTTTGCCCGATTCACCATCGGTCATTTGTGCATAAAAACCCTGAATAATCATTCGATTTTCAACTTGAGCGGTAAAACTTTTTATAGAACTAGTAACAGTATTTGCAAACGATTTTTTTACAGCTGGATCTAAAAATATTTGAATTACAGGTGAATCCATTTGCTTGGCATTAATTGAAGGAGAAATAGGCATACCAAACTGAGACAATGTAGTACTGATCATTGCATCTACCTTTCCATTTACAAATTTTGTCGCACCTTGGGGAATTACTACACCTAAAATAAACCGTCCTTCTTTTACAAGTTTTTCAATTGAAGAGCGGTCAAGGTTATTTGGCCCAAATTTATCTACAACTGAGAATATTTCTGAATCAATTAACCCACGCTCAATAATATTACCAAGTGTATCATTATCCTCATTAAGCAATACTAACTCAATTCCAGCTTCTTGGTAATCTCTAAAAGGGGCATCCATAATTAAAGCCATAACCACAATTAAAAACAAGGGCATAATAAATAACATTGCCAAGCCTGCATAATCACGAAAGACTAACAAAAGTTCTTTATAAAAGGAGGCCACTAATCGTGTTATCATTTTAATCTCTTAATGATTTACCTGTTAGTTTCAAAAAAATATCTTCCAGTCTTTTGCAATCTCCATTTTGTTTCAAAAGATTTTTAGGAGACCCTCCTGCTATAATAATTCCTGTATCTATGATAGAAATATTTGTACACAAATACTCTGCCTCATCCATGTGATGGGAAGTATAGATTATTGTTATTCCTTGGTTCCGGTTAATTTCTTTCAAGTGTTCTACAATTACTGTGCGAGAATGCACATCAATACCCACAGTTGGCTCATCTAAGAATAAAATTTGTGGTTTATGCAATAGACCAGCGATAAGGTTTACCCTCCGTTTCATGCCACCAGAAAATTTTCCAACTTTCTGGTTAATTTTATCGATTAACCCGAATTTGTTTAACCAAATATCTATTGATTCTTGAAGTTCTAATCCCTTTAAACCATATAGTTTACCGAAAAAAGTGAGGTTTTCCTTTACTGTAAGCGAGGGGTATAAAGCGATTTCTTGGGGCACTACTCCAATTATTCTTTTTATATCCTCCAATCCAGACTGCATCTCAATTCCATTTATTTTTACCTGCCCTGATGATGGTTTTACTAGCCCACATAAAATTGAAATTATAGTAGTTTTTCCAGCCCCATTAGGGCCAAGTAAACCAAAAATTTCACCTCTTCCGACTTCTACCGAAATCCCATCAACCGCATTTAAATCGACTTGACCATAGCGTTTAACAAGATCTTTTATTTCAATTATTGGTTCCAAACTTTAATTATTGACTAGTTGGCATATTACCACTATCTTGTACAAAAATCTTCATATTACAGGAGGCAATAACTTCACCTTTTAGTTTTATTACTCCTTTTACCATGGTGATATCGAACACCTGATTTTCAACAGATAATGTCGTTTCAATATAATCTCCAACTCTTGGTAAGTTGGCGATTTTCAAGTTCTTGATTGCTCCTATATAGCCAATAGGGGGAGCCAGACTATCATCTTTTTCTTTTAGTTTACTATACATGTAGCCTGCCCGGATTGCCCCTGTTTGTGCAATATTTTCGATTAAACCTGGCTCAATGAATTCACCATTTTGAGTGAATATATTCTCTTTAGAAATAGTTAATCTACTTATTGAAGAAACATCATCTGAACTAATCAATTCGTCTAGCATAACAAAAGGTTTCTTTTGTGGAATCAGACTTAATACTTTTTCGATATCTAATGGTAAATTCATATTCTTGAATTAGTCGACAAAGTAAGTGATTTTCAAGTATTATCCCCAAAAATTGTAATGATTAAACCATTGATGCGGATGGGCTCTAACGACTTCTTCCAATTTAGCAACGTAATCTTTCATGCACTCGTCTAACTTACGGCTGTATAGCTTGGGTGCAGTGGCTGAAAACTGATACGACTGTTTCCCTGTTTTTATTACGAAATTAAAAGTAACTGGAGCTCCAAAACGGGTTGCAATAACAAATGGTCCTTTGGGAAACTTTGCTTTTTTGCCTAAAAAATCTAGTTCTATCGTCTCTGCCCCTTCAATAAATCGGTCTCCGTGAACGCAGATAAATTCATTCTTTGTTAATGCATTTTTAATATTTATGACATGCGACAAGTCTTCTTTTATTGCAATAATGTTAAACGCCTTTTTTTCAGATTTAGCTTCCACGTACTTTTTAATCTTTTCATGGTCTTCATCTTGCATGATCACATTTATTTTTCCCATTAGTTGTCCTAGGAGCTGTGCCCCTACCTCAAAGTTTCCAACGTGTCCGCTCATTAATATACCTCCGGTTCCGCTTTTTGTCATTTCTTCAAGATATTGCCCGCCCTGATGGGTAGTAGAATATTTCGATTTCCCTCCGGACATTATAGCAAATTTATCAATCAAGTTCTGTCCAAATTTAAAGAAGTTGATATATGTCGCCCAATAGGCTGATAGGAAGGAATATCCAAGTCGCTTGTGGAAGAAATAGAATACAGAATTTCTTGATTTTCCTACGAAAAGAAAAAAATATAGAGCGACAAAGATTAATATAAAATAGGCGAAGCTTAGACCTAAGCTCTTTAAAGCGATTACAAATATTTGATGACCAAAGAGATTACCTCTGGTTTTACCGTCCCAAGACATTTAATACGATTAGATTTAAAACGCTAAAGTAAAAGTACCTTAACTAAACACTATCATAAAACTAGCTTGCTACTTTCTCAGCAACTTTTATTTCTACGTAATCGTAGAAATTTTGAAAAGTTTTAATCTCAACAAAATCTTCACCTTTAACTTTAAATCCAAAGTTACTTTCGATTACTACAACAAGGTCAACGTAATCTAAACTATCTAAATCCAATGTTTCTTTGAGGTCTGCTTCAGCGGAAATACTGTCTGGATCGACTTCAAACTCATCAACTAAAAATTCATTAATTTTTTCGATTACCTCTTCTTTTGTCATATTACATTTTCTTTATTATTAGGGATGAATTTGTTCCCCCGAAACCGAACGAGTTCGACAAAAATATATCAATATTTGTTTCGATTGTCTTTGAAACGATATTTAATTTCGCAGAAGCTTCATCTGGGTTCTCAAAATTAATATTTGGAGCAATAAAATTGTTCTGCATCATTAGCATAGAATAAACTATTTCGCTAGCTCCAGCCATCCACATTTCGTGACCAGTCATAGACTTTGTAGAACTTACATAAGGCTTATTGGTTCCTAAAATAGCATCAATTGCCCGTGCTTCGTTGCTGTCGCCAACTGGAGTTGAAGTAGCGTGAGCATTTACATAATCAATGTCTTTTGCTTGCAATCCTGCTTGCTTTAGTGCTCTTTCTAAAGATCGTGATGGACCTTCAACATTTGGGTTAGAAATATGATCCCCATTAGATGAAAAGCCATAAGAAACCAATTCTGCTAAAATAGGTGCGCCACGTTTGACTGCACTTTCGTAGTCTTCAAGAATCACTGTAGCTCCTCCTCCGCCAGGAACTAAGCCATCTCGATCTCTATCAAAAGGCCGAACTGCTTTAGTCGGGTTTTCCATATTAATTGAAAATGCGCTAAGACCGTCAAAACTTCCCATTGAATGATAATTTACCTCCTGACCGCCTCCGCAAATAATAGTATCCTGCAACCCATTTTTTATATACATATATCCCAAGCCTAATGCATGAGATCCGCTAGCACAAGCTGCACTGACTGTCATGTTTATTCCTCGCAATTTGAAGATAGTAGAAAGATTCATTGTAATGGTTGAGTTCATTGATTGAAAAATGTATCCTGATCCAATTAAGGAAGTGTCTTTTTTCTCTCTAATGATGTCTGTTGATTCAGTAACAGCTCTTGCTGAGCTATCATTTCCATACAAAATTCCAACTTCATTCGCCATTAAGAAATCCATATCGATTTTAGCATTTTCTAAAGCCTCAACAGTTGCCATATATGCATATTCTCCTTCTTCGGCTAAACCAACACGTTCTCGTCTTTTTAAAAAACCCTTTAAAACTGGCCTCTCAACAATTCCTGTTAACGCAGAACGAAACCCCATTTCTGTTCGAATGGGATCTAATCCAATTCCTGACTTACCTTTATACAGTGAATCTCTAACTTCGTCAAGACTGTTTCCTAAACATGAATGGATCCCCATACCGGTTATTACGACTCTTCTCTCCATGCTTTAAGTATATAGCCCTCCGTTAACAGAAATAACTTCACCAGTTACGTATGAGCAGCCTGACGAGGAAAGAAAACCAACAACATTTGCGACTTCTTCAGCAGTGCCAAACCTTCCTGCAGGAATTAATGATCTAAATTGTTTGGGATCGATATCTTCGGTCATATCAGTTTTGATGAACCCCGGAGCAACCGCGTTAACTGTAATACCTCTACGTCCAACTTCTTGCGCTAGTGCCTTGGTAGCTCCAATAATTGCTGCTTTAGCTGCAGAATAATTTGTTTGCCCCCCCATTCCTTTAATACCGGAAAGTGAAACTACGTTAACAATTCTTCCGGACTTCCTTTTAATCATTTCGTTCACAACGGGACGAGTGATGTAGAAGAATCCGTTTAATGAAATATCCAAAACATCATGCCATTCGTCATCTTTCATCCACATCAATAATTGGTCTTTTCTTATACCTGCATTATTAACTAGTACTTCAATGTTCTTATCTTCTTGAGCCATCCAGCCATCTAAAACAGCATTAATTTCATCTTTTTTACCGACATCAAACTTTAGTAGCTCGCAAGAAACACCTTTTTCTTCAACCATCTTTTGAGTGTCCTTCGCAGCTTCATCGTTAGAACGATAATTGACAAGGATATTTAACCCCATATCGGCAAGTTTAAGAGCACATGCCCTTCCTATTCCTCTTGATCCTCCTGTAACTAATGCAAAATTCATATTCCCAAGTCCTTATATTGCTTATTAAAATCGATTAAAACGTAATTCTGTATTCTTTAATGTAATTTGTCATATCCCTTACTTCATTGTACTTTGTCGTATCTGTCTTAAAAGGAGGCACTACCCCTCGTAAATAATCAAATATTTCTTTTGACTTTGGCGACATTCGATCACTAAACTCCAAATAATCTATCGCCTGTATCAATGTAATCAACTCAATGGCCAAAACCTGAAAAGAATTATCTATCACTTTTGCAGCCAACTGAGCAGCATTTGTACCCATACTCACGATATCTTGATTATCGTTATTACAAGATATACTGTGAATTGACATCGGATTTGACAAGGTTTGATTTTCCGCAGTTGTTGATGTTGCCGTAAACTGAACACCTTGCATTCCAAAGTTCAATCCTAAACGTCCCATGTTAGCAAAAGGACGCAGTTTATTGTTTATCTTATGGTTCATTAAATAGTTTATCTGTCGTTCCGCCAGCATGCACATTTTTGTGATTGCTATTTTAAGCTTATCCATTTCCAAGGCAACGTAATCTCCATGAAAATTTCCTCCATGGTAAACATTTTGGGTTTTTACATCGATTACTGGATTATCATTAGCCGAATTGGCTTCATTTAGCAAAATTTCCTCAGTATTTTTAATGGTATCTAAAACAGGACCCACAATTTGTGGAACGCACCTTAATGAGTAGTATTCTTGGACCTTGTCTTCAAATACCGTTTCCTCACTCGCACGGTCGTATAAATGTTCTGATCTAGTTTTAATCAGTTTACTACCCTCCAAAATTTTCCGCATAAAGCGAGCAATTTCTTGCTGACCAAAATGCACTTTCGCACCATTTAACTCTTCTGAAAAGTGATCATGGTATGTTTCAACAATCTCATTTAAAATGGCAGATGCAGCAATGGTCCAGTTCATAAGATTTTTTGCTTTTAGCAAATTAACCATACCAATTCCCGTCATTGCCGCAGTTCCGTTCATTACGGCTAAACCTTCTCTACCTTGAATACTAAAAGGTGTTATATTATGCTCTTGAAGCACACCTTCGATGGGTACAATTTTTCCTTTGTAGTGCACTTCCCCCTCACCAATCAATCCTAGAGCAAGGTGCGCTAACTGAACCAAATCGCCACTAGCGCCCACACTTCCATGCTCATAAATTACAGGACAGATATCTAGATTTATATACGTAGCCAATAGTTTGACTAAATCGGCGTGTACACCACTTTTACCCAATAATAAGGTATTCAACCGCGCCAACATAAGTGCTTTGACATGAATCACCGGAATAGGTTCTCCCGTGCCCGAACAATGACTTCTTATAAGGTTATACTGGAGTTCTTCTTGATGCTTTTCGTTGATACGATATTGAGCCATTGGACCAAATCCAGTATTAATGCCATAAATAACCTTATCTGCAGAAAACTTTTGAAGAAAGCTAAAACTTTCCTCGACCCTTTTCACCGCTGAATCACTAATTGAAAGTAACTTACCATCAATTAAAATTGCTTCAACCTGCTCTAAAGTTAATTTACCATTTCCAATCTCTACCATGTTTTGCTCCTTTGCCCTATGCCAATTGGCACTTTAATATACTATGACTTACACCTATCTCATCAAATTGTTCGACCACTTTTAAACCAGCCAATTCGACACACTCTATAAATGGATCTAAATTATACATTCTACTGTTACCATTCGCTATAGAAGTAAAATACAACGAGGTACACAATAAGCTAAACTCTGATGCGGGATACTTTTGACGATCACAAAATGTTTCCATGATATAAATTGAACCGTCTGGCTTAAGTGCAGTTTTTACACGAGCCAAAATGCTTACGATTTCAGGTTTTGAAAAACAATCTAAAAATTGACTCATCCAAACTACATCCGTTTGGCCTTCAAATTTTGAATTCTGATCTAATAAGTTCATTTCGTAATAATGAACTCGATCTGAGTTTGGATGTGACTTGAAATTCTCTTTTGCCATTCCCAATTGCCCAGGAAGATCAACCATTGTTACATTTACATCATCAGTATATTCTATACATTGAGTTGTAAATTTTCCGGTATTACCTCCAACATCATAAATCATCTTTGGATTATCAGAAAAAACGACAGGTAACGCTTCTGCAAAACTGGTATCTGAATAGTAGTGATCAAAATCAAACCAGCTTTTCTGAACATCTTTTGGCAATTGACTAAGTGCTTCATAAACTGTATCCCATTCACCAAAAACCTTTAAACCTTCAGGCTTGCAATTTTTAATCGATAGATCTAAATCGTGTAAACCTTGGTAACATACATCATTTGTAAAATTGAAATTTACTTTGGTTAGCGTGTCACGCAATAAGAAGAATCCAATTTTCGTGATTTTATATTGGCCATTTTCCGACTCAACAACATTAACGTTTTCCAATAGCTCAAGTAATACCTCAATACCATAAATAGAAATACCGGTTTTTTCTGCAATGCCTTCGTTATCTATACCTGTTCTTTTCTTACTGATTGCCTCTAAAATCCCCAAGTTTAATGCTGCTCGTACAGCTTGAAATACAACAGGGGCAAAAGCGATCTTTTGTGCTTCATATTTAGCATCCAATGCTGATATATCCATGAATATCTATTTTAAGTGAATAATTTGCAGCAAATTTGCAAAAATAAAGAGACTAATCACAATTAATTTGACAGACCATCCACTCTTACGCTCTACTTTGAGAATGATGCCATTATACTGTTGCTTTCTTTGGGTAAGCTTTGCCTATGGTCAAAAAACGATATGCACTGGTATTGTAACAGATTCGGAGACTGGAAAACCTTTACCCTATGTTACTGTCGGCTTTGTAGATAGTAAAATTGGTACAGTTTCAG
>Ga0115568_10003209_pt1 | contig 11202 bp, 13 predicted proteins | sample COGITO_mtgs_1204_FD_87296 | JGI IMG/M metagenome (GOLD analysis project Ga0115568, IMG submission 87296) | Pelagic marine microbial communities from North Sea - COGITO_mtgs_120426 | ecosystem: Environmental > Aquatic > Marine > Epipelagic | place: Germany:Helgoland, sampling site Kabeltonne...
AGTGGAATGTGGTTTGAACGTGGAGACAAAGTTTTTGTTTCTATGCCGGGAGTTCCGTATGAAATGAAGGCAATGATGCAAGAATCCGTATTGCCTATGATAAAACACTTTTTCAAGGTAGTTCCACGGGTGTATAAAACCATTATGACTGAAGGTATTTCTTAGGCGAGGTTAGCTGATAAACTCCAGCATTGGGAACAACAATTAAGGGTAGAAGGGTATGGCCTAGCTTATTTGCCTTCTCCAGGAATTGTGAAGCTTCGCATAATGGGTATTGCTGACAAGCAGCAAGACGCATTAGCATTAGTCTATACGAAGGTGCAGGAGGTTAAACCATTAATCGAAAAACATATATTTGGTTATGATGGTGTGTTGCTGCAAGAGGTAATAGGTAAATTATTACAGGAGCGAAAAGGCACAGTTAGTACCGCTGAAAGCTGCACAGCGGGTTATCTCGCCAGCCAGATTACAATGGTTCCGGGCAGCTCAGAATATTATTTAGGATCTGTAATTGCCTATTCATATGAGTCCAAAACTTCAGAACTGGGTGTTTCACCGGATTCTCTTATTAAATATGGTGCGGTGAGTGAGAAAGTAATCATTCAGATGGCAAATGGTGTTCGAGAAAAGTTTGATACGGATTATGGTATTGCAACGTCAGGTATAGCAGGACCTTCAGGAGGAACACCAGATAAACCAGTAGGTACTGTTTGGATAGCCGTTTCCAGTAAAAAAGGAGTGGTTAGTAAGTGCTATACATTTGGGAATAATCGAGTCCGAAATGTGAAAAGAACTAGTATATCGGCTCTTTCTATGCTACGTAAAGTCATTTTAGGAAAAGAAGATTGGATCTAATGACTAATTAGGGAAATAGCCAATATTATTTGTTTGAACCCTCTCTTGTTGAAACAATTGATATATTTTTTTGAGGCATTATTGATTGTTAGAATAAAAATCACGTAATTTGCGCTCCCGTTTCGGGGATTTTAAAAATATTGAACGATGTCAAGAGTTTGTCAGATAACAGGAAAAAGGGTGATTACAGGTAATAATGTGTCTCACTCAAAAAGAAGAACCAAAAGAAAGTTTTACCCAAATTTGGTCACTAAAAGATTTTATATTCCGGAAGAGGACAAGTGGATTACTTTGAAAGTGTCTACTTCTGCTTTAAGGACGATTAATAAAAATGGTATCTCAGCTACAATCAAAGAAGCGAAGGCCAAAGGATTTTTGAAATAATTGGTTATTAGAACTGATTTGAACGCTGTTACGATGTAACAGCGTTTTTTTTGTGCCAATAAAATGTGTCACAGAATCAAACGTTATGTATATTACTTGCTTTTAAATGTAGACATGATTCAAAAAATTTTCTGTGTTGTTTGTTTTTCATTAGGTATCGCTGGCCATTACGGTCAGGAGATTCCTGAACAAAAAGAATTGAAAAGTGATGTCATAACTATTTACGATCAAGATTTACTTACGGCTTCTTTTCATTCAGAAAGAAGGCAAGAACTTCGTAAAAGAATGGCGCCAAATTCAGTTGCGATTTTTTTAGCAAATCCAATACGGAATAGGTCTAACGATATAAATTTTGAATATCATCAAGACCCGAATTTTTATTATTTCACTGGGCTCAATGAACCCCATGCGTTAATAATGATTTTTAAATCGCCAACTAAAATTGACGATGAGGTGGTCGATGAGGTGGTTTTTATGCAGGAAAAAGATCCAGAAACAGAGGTCTGGGATGGTAAACGCTATGGTACCTCGGGGGCTCAAATGATTTTGGGTTTAGACATGGCAAAAGAGAATCAAACTTTTCATAAAACGAAAATTGACTTAAACGATTTTAATGTCGTGTATGCAGGTAAAATTCACAAGGATATTCGAGATGTTCCGTTTAAAAATGGTGACTTGTATGATTTGAGCGCTAAGCTAATGGTGAAGTTAGATAAGGTTAAAGGAAAACAGCGCAATAATGAGCTTACGATGTGGTGTGCCGAATTGAGGGAGAAAAAGACCAAAGAGGAGATGATTTTACTTGAAAAAGCAATTAGCATAACATGTGAGGCCCAAAAAGAAATCATGCGGGCATTAAATCCTGAGATGAAGGAGTATCAGGCAGAGGCTCTGGTAGAATTTGTATTTAAAAATAGCGGTGCAGAGTATCCTGGGTTTCCCTCAATTTTAGGCAGTGGAGAGAACTCATGCATATTACACTACACATCAAGTAGAAAACCAATGATGAAAAATGATCTGCTGGTTTGTGATATTGGAGCTGAATATCATGGATACACAGCTGATGTAACTAGAACGTTGCCTGCTAGTGGTAAATTTTCTTACGAACAAGAAACCATTTACAAAATTGTTTTGGAGGCACAACAAGCAGGCATAGACGCTTGTTTAGATGGTAATAATTTTTGGGATCCGAATATTGCAGCAACTACTGTTTTGTCGCAAAGAATGAAGGAATTAGGAATAATTAAGAATTCTTCAGAATTGCGACGTTATTTCATGCATGGCACCTCTCATTACCTCGGTTTGGATGTGCACGATGTTGGCCGTTATGGAAAATTAGAAGACAAGCAGGTGATTACCGTAGAACCAGGAATTTACATCCCAGCAGGATCTCCGTGTGACAGGAAATGGTGGAATATTGGTGTTAGAATTGAGGATGATATTCTAATTACCCCAGGTAAACCTGTTAATTTAAGTGAGTGTGCGCCTCGAACTGTAGAAGATATTGAAGCTTTGATGTTGGAAAAAAGTAAATTCAATAATTAATTTTATTTGGTAAGAAGGATTTAATGCGTAAATTCGCAGCCCGTTAGAATTAAGAAGAATGGCAAGAAAAGGAAATAGAATACAAGTTATTTTAGAGTGCACTGAACATAAAACAAGCGGTGTGCCCGGTACTTCAAGGTATATAACTACAAAGAACAGAAAGAATACTCCCGATAGAATGGAATTGAAAAAATACAATTCTGTGTTAAAGAAGTATACTATCCATAAAGAGATTAAATAAAATAAGTCATGGCAAAAAAGGCTATAGCATCACTGCAAACCGGAGGCGGTAAACAACACACGAAAGTTATAAAAATGGTAAAGTCGCCAAAAACTGGAGCATATATGTTTCGAGAAGAAATAGTGCACAACAGTAACGTGAAAGACTGGCTTCAAAAAACCAAGTAATGTGTGCTGTTTTGAATGGACTAAGCTTCTTCCTTATGGGGGAAGCTTTTATTGTTTATAGACAATGAGTTGGAAGAATTTTTTCACAAAAGAGAAGAAAGAAAGCCTAGATAAAGGTTTGGAAAAAACGAAAAGTAGTTTTTTTCAAAAATTATCTCGCTCTGTTGCTGGTAAATCAAAAGTAGATGAAGAGGTCTTAGATAATTTGGAAGAAGTATTGGTCACTTCTGATGTTGGTGTGGAAACTACTTTGAAAATTATAGAGCGAATTGAAGAGCGCGTAGCAAAAGACAAGTACATAGGTACAGCAGAATTAAACAATGTTTTAAAAGAAGAAATTGCTGTTTTGTTACAGGAAAACAATTCAGGTGATGATGCTGTTACTATAGAGATTCCTGAGGTTGAAGGTCCATATGTTATTATGGTGGTAGGTGTTAATGGCGTTGGAAAGACTACTACAATTGGCAAGCTGGCACACCAATTAAAACAAGAAGGGAAAAAAGTAGTTCTCGGTGCCTCAGACACATTTAGAGCCGCAGCTGTAAATCAGCTAACCATATGGGCAGAGCGTGTAGGTGTGCCAATTGTTCAGCAAGGGATGGGTGCCGATCCAGCCTCTGTAGCATTTGATACGTGTCAATCAGCAAAGGCATCAGGGGCAGATGTGGTTATTATTGATACCGCAGGGAGGTTACACAATAAAGTTAATTTGATGAATGAATTAACTAAAATTAAGTCGGTTATGAATAAAGTCATTCCTGGAGCGCCTCATGAAGTATTACTAATTTTGGATGGTTCTACTGGTCAAAATGCCATTGAGCAGGCTAGACAATTTACAAAAGCTACAGAAGTATCTTCTTTAGCGCTAACAAAATTAGATGGCACCGCAAAAGGTGGTGTAGTGATTGGAATTTCTGATCAATTCAAGATACCCGTTAAATATATTGGTGTTGGTGAAGGAATGGCTGACCTTCAGGTTTTTAATCGACATGAATTTGTAGACTCATTATTTAGCTGATGAAGACCAGGACACTTAAGAAGAATAAGGTAAATGTAATTACTTTGGGATGTTCCAAAAACATCTTCGATTCAGAAGTAATGATGGCACAATTAAAAGCCAATCGATTCGACGTAGTTCATGAGTCGCAAGATCTTGATTCTGAAATTGTTATAATTAATACCTGTGGTTTCATTGAAAGTGCGAAAGAAGAATCAATTAATGCAATTATAGAATACGCAGAAGCTAAAAAGACAGGTGATTTGGATAAACTTTATGTAACGGGTTGTTTGTCTCAGCGCTACGGTTCAGAATTAGAACAGGAAATTCCGGAAGTTGATTCATTTTTTGGAACGAAGGAATTGCCGAAGCTGCTCAAGACACTGAAAGCAGATTACAAGTACGAATTGGTTGGTGAGCGGTTATTAACCACTCCGAATCATTTCGCTTATTTTAAAATTGCGGAAGGTTGTGATAGGCCATGTTCGTTTTGCGCAATCCCTTTAATGCGAGGAAAGCATCGATCTACGCCTATTGAAGATTTGGTAAAATCTGCTAAAATTCTCGTAGAGAGAGGTACAAAAGAACTGATTCTGATTGCCCAAGATTTAACGTATTACGGGCTGGATCTGTATAAGAAACGAAACTTGTCGGAGCTGTTAAAAAACTTATCGGACATAGAAGGATTGGATTGGATTCGGTTACATTATGCCTATCCAGCTGGATTTCCTATGGATGTTTTAAAGGTAATGGCTGAGCGAGAAAATATCTGCAATTATTTGGATATGCCCTTGCAACATGGGTCTACTGAAATGTTAAAATCCATGAGAAGGGGCATTACACGTGAAAAAACTTCTGAGCTTTTATCGGAAATACGACAACAAGTTCCTAATATTGCGGTTAGAACTACTCTGATAACAGGATATCCTGGTGAAAGAGAATCGCACTTTGAGGAAATGAAGGAGTGGGTAGCCGAAAGTCAATTTGACCGATTGGGCTGTTTTACCTATTCTCATGAGGAAAATACACATGCGTATGGACTCGTTGACGATGTACCTATGGAGTTGAAAAAAGCCCGGGCTGAAGAAATAATGGAAATCCAATCAGCAATATCGTTACAGAAGAATCAGTTGATGATTGGGAAGTCATATAAAGTGTTGATTGACAGAGAGGAAGGTGGTTATTATGTGGGTAGAACAGAATTTGATTCTCCTGAAGTAGACAACGAGGTGTTGATTAAAAAAATGGATAATGACTTAAAGGTCGGCGAGTTTTTTAATATTGAAATTGAAAAAGCTGATTTTTATGACTTATATGGAAACTCGAAATAGTAAATGAAGAACTTAGTTTTAATTTTTGCCGCATTTGTATTGTTGTTTTCGTCATGCGACAACAATGAAGTTTTAGATTCAGAAACGTCATACACGGCTACAATTTGGTTGGGCACATACGATGCTATGCAGCTAGTTGAAGGAGAGGAGACCAACAGCAAAGAAATGCAAGGGAAAATAGATGTTTTAATGTTTTTAGCGGATAAGACATTTATTGATTGTTCAAAATATACAATACACAACAAAGAAGCAACCAGTACCTTTGAAATTGAGGTAAGTGGTCAGGATACTGTGAAGGTGAAGGAAGCACTTAATTCATATTTGGACATTATCGAGGGAGGTTACGAAATCAGAGTTATTGAAGAAACACACCCTGTAGACTAGTTTCATCTAGCTATTTCTAATTCATTGCCTTCAATTATTCCATTTTTATATAAATGGATTGGCAATAAAATAAAGGCTTCGAATAGTTAGTTTTTGTCTTTGTGCCGTTTAGTTTATTATTTGGCATTCTTTTCGCTTAACTTAAATCGTTAAGATCATTATTGACTAAATGTAGCAGTTTAGACAATAAAATGAGAAATACTATTAATACATTTACTTGAATTATGACACACATTAAAAACAACTTTTCATTCTTATATTTTTCTTTGTGTTTAGGAATCTTGTTCACGTTTTCTGCTTTTAAATCAGGGGATTTACCGGATGATATTAAACCTGTTACAACCCATCAGGGGTTTGATCAACTTCTAAAGAAATATGTTTCTACTGCTGGAGCTGTTAATTATGCCGGTTTTAAGAAAGACAGGGTAGAACTGGATTCTTATTTGAAGTTTTTATCAAAATCTGTGCCTACCAAAGTGTCGACTAAAGATGAGAAGCTTGCCTATTGGATGAACGCTTACAATGCGTTTACGATAAAACTAGTGGTAAATAAGTACCCCGTTTCGTCCATAAAAGATATTTCATCTAAACCATGGGATATTAAGTTTATCAAACTAGCTGATAAAACATATAGTTTGAATGATATTGAACATGAGATTTTAAGAAAGATGAATGATCCTCGAATACACGTTGGTATCAATTGTGCTTCCGTATCTTGTCCGAAGTTATCTAACCGGGCTTTTACGGCAGCAAATGTGAATGAGGAACTAAACAAGCTTGTGAGGGTATTTTTGATGGATAAATCCAAAAATAGAATCAAGCAAGATGAAATAGCCATATCTAAGATATTCAGTTGGTTTAAAGATGATTTCACTCAAAAAGGTACTCTTATTGATTGGATTAATACCTATGCTGATATCAAGGTTAAACCTACTGCGAAAGTGAGCTATTTAAAATACGATTGGAATTTGAATAAGTGATATGAAGGTTACAAAATCACTCAAAAGTCAAGGTAGTCAGCTTTCAAAATCTTCAGAGCAGATTGAAATTCTAGAAAAGTCTATTTCATCCATAAAATCATTCAAAGAAAGCATGGGGTCATGTGGCTTACATCCACTTAAACCTAAACCCCTAGAGGTTTTGCAAATTAACCTGGGTTACATGTGCAATCAGGTGTGTGCTCATTGTCATGTAGATGCTGGCCCAGACAGGAAAGAAATCATGACAAAGGAAACCATGAATTTTTGTCTTAAAGCCATTGAAAATTCCAATGTCCATACTGTTGATTTAACTGGAGGTGCACCGGAAATGAACCCTCACTTTTGTTGGTTTGTAGAAGAACTGAGTAAGCGAAGTGTTAAAGTAATTGTGAGAAGTAATCTGACCATATTAGTTGCCAATAAGCGATTTAAAGAATACCCATCCTTTTTCAAAAAACATAAATTAACGGTTGTTGCTTCACTGCCTTGCTATACAGAGTCGAATGTAGATAAACAAAGAGGGGAAGGGGTTTTTTTAGACTCTATTCAGGCCTTAAAGAAATTGAATGAATTGGGTTATGGAGTTCCTGCATCCGGCCTAGTATTGAATTTAGTTTTTAATCCTGGAGGGCCATCACTACCACCTGATCAACAGCAGTTGGAGGCCGATTATAAATCGCGTTTGCTGAAAGATTTCGGCATTCGATTTAATCAACTTTTTACTATTACAAATCTGCCAATTAGTCGATTTTTAGAATACCTCCTTGCTTTAGGTAAATACGATGAATACATGACTAAATTGGTCAATGCTTTTAATCCTTCTGCAGCAGATGGAGTTATGTGCAGGAGTACCTTATCTGTCGGTTGGAATGGTAAATTGTTTGATTGTGATTTCAATCAAATGTTAGAAATAGGTATTGAAAGCGAAAATATAGACACCATTCAAGATTTTAATGATGCGTATTTACAAGGTCGAAATATTGCTGTAAATCAGCATTGTTATGGATGTACAGCTGGAGCTGGTTCTAGTTGTCAAGGCTCATTAGTTTAATGAAATACCTAATTTTAATATATTATACATTGTTCGGTTTGTCAGCACATAGTCAGCACACATTTAACGAAATGGTGGATGGTTTAATTTCCAAGGAGGTTAATGTAATTTCAGTTGTTGCATTACATGAATTAATTAAAAGTGAGAATAATATTGTTCTTTTTGACGCCAGAGAAAGACAAGAGTATGCAGTTTCCCATATTACAGGTGCACATCATTGTGGGTATGATGAATTCAGCAATAAATTGGTAAAGAAGTTTGACAAGGCAGATGCAATTGTTGTTTATTGCTCTGTGGGCTATAGAAGCGACAAAATCGCAAAAAAACTATTGTCGCTGGGTTTTACCAATGTAAGAAATTTGTACGGCGGCATATTTGATTGGGTAAATACTGGATATCCCGTTTATACGGATAAGGGAAAAACGAATCGCATTCATGGGTATAACCAGAAATGGGGTAAATGGCTAAAAAAAGGTGAAAAAGTATTCTAATAGGGATGTACTGATTGTTTTTGTGAAAAACCTAGAATTAGGAAACGTAAAAACCAGGCTTGCCAATTTTATTGGAGATCAGAATGCACTCATTGTTTACGAAGCTTTGGTCGATAAAACAAGAGAGACAATAGAGCATTTGAGTGTGAAAAAAGCCATTTATTATTCTAATTATATCGATGAGTACGATAAGTTCTCAAATGATAAATTTTCAAAAAGGTTGCAGCTGGGGGATGACCTTGGAAATAGAATGCACAACACGTTTCAGTCTGTTTTTAATTTAGGATTCAAAAAAGCAGTTATAATAGGCTCAGATTGTTGGGATTTAACTCCAGAAATAATTGAAGCAGCATTTGAAAAATTAGATACTCATGATTTTGTTCTCGGCCCAGCGGTTGATGGTGGTTACTACTTAATGGGTATGAAAGAAATGCTATCAGATGTGTTTAATAATAAACAGTGGAGCACAGCGAATGTGTTGGTGGATACTTTAATTGATATTGATAACGCTTCTAAAACCAAGGCACTTCTTCCAACTTTGAGCGATGTTGACTATTTGGCTGATTTACCAGCTGAACTAAAGCTACTCATTGAATGATAAGCATAGTAATACCAACATATAAAGAGTCTGGTACAATTGAAAAATTACTTCTGCATTTAAAAAATAATAGTGCGGGTTTAATTCATGAAACAATCGTTGTTGATGCCACGGGTTGCGAGATTACAAAAAAGCATGTTATTAATCATGGTGGAATTTTTCTTGCTTCCGAAATGGGTAGATCTTGTCAAATGAATGCAGGTGCTTCTATTGCAACAGGTGAAATATTGTATTTCCTCCATGCAGATAGTTTTCCTCCTAGCTCCTTTGATAAGAGTATTTCCGAATGTGCCATAGGCAAGAGCCCTGCAGGTTGTTTTACAATGAGGTTTGATTCAAAACACCCATTACTAAAGTTGTTTGGATGGTTTACTAGGTTTAGCGGAAATTGGTGCAGAGGTGGGGACCAATCCTTATTTATAAATAAAGAATTGTTTCATGAGATCGGTGGTTTTAACGAAGAGTTTGTTATTCTTGAAGACAATGAAATTATTCCAAGGATAAAACACCGAACAAAATTTAATGTGATTCAACATAAATTAATTACTTCCGCTAGACGCTACCAAGAGAATGGCGTTTTTAGGTTACAGCTATTATTTGGTCTAATCCATTTCGGTTATCGTATAGGTATATCTCAAAAATCACTACTAAATTTTTATAGAAAACACGTCCATTAAATGAACAATGAACTCAATGAATCGGTTGCTTTTTTAAAGCATAAAGGAATGCTAAAGCCTGAAATTGGTATCATTCTTGGCACTGGACTTGGTAAGCTGGCGAAAGATGTTGAGGTGGAAGTAGTTTTGCCATATTCAGAAATACCTGGTTTTGTAGATGCCTCAGTAGAATTTCATGAAGGGCAGCTGATTTACGGTAAAATTGAAGGAGCTCAAGTAGTCGTTATGCAAGGCAGATATCATTTCTATGAAGGCTATTCAATGCAGCAAATTGTTTTTCCAGTGCGCATTATGAAGTTACTAGGGGTATCTAAGCTTTTTGTTTCTAATGCAGCAGGCTGTATGAACTTAAACTGGTCAAAAGGAGATTTGATGTTAATCAAAGACCATATCAATACTTTTCCCTCTCATCCATTAAGAGGACGAAATTTAGACAATTTGGGTAGGCGATTTCCAGACATGTCAGAAACCTATAGTAATAGACTGAGAGCATTACTTAAAAACATAGCGAAAAAGAGAAATGTAGTACTGCGAGAAGGTGTTTATGTTTCAGCTCAGGGGCCTATGCTCGAAACACCTGCAGAATATCGGTATTTAAAAAGTTTGGGTGGCGACGCTGTTGGTATGAGTACGATCCCCGAAGTAATTGCAGCAGTTCATATGGGTATTGAAGTGTTGGCTATTTCAGTTTTAACGGATGAATGTGATCCAGATAATTTAAAAGCTGTAAATATTGAAGAAATCATTGAAATAGCTAGTCGAAGCGAGATAAAGTTGATTGAGTTAATTATTGAATTAATAAAGGAATTGAAGAATGAATGATTATTTGGAAGTAACCAATGATTTGTATAGAAGTGCGGCGGAATTACCGGATGTGGGTTTGTGTTGTACGACAACACCAGTTTGGCAATTACCTCAATTGGATATTCCCAATATTATGCTAGAAATGAATTATGGCTGCGGAAGCACTGTTAATCCAAGAGACCTGGTAAATGAACCCAAAGTATTGTATGTAGGAGTCGGTGGGGGAATGGAGCTGCTTCAATTCGCTTATTTTAATCGACATAAAGGTGGAATTATTGGTGTTGATGTATTGAAAGAAATGTTGGATGCTTCTCGTCGAAATTTTAAAGAAGCAGAAGAACTTAATTCTTGGTTCAAAGAAGACTTTGTCGATCTTAGAATTGGTGACGCCTTGAATTTGCCAATTGAAGATGAAACAATAGACGTTGCTGCACAAAATTGTGTCTTTAATATTTTTAAGTTAGCTGATTTGAAGAAAGCACTTGAAGAATCTTATCGCGTATTGAAGCCGTATGGAAGATTAGTGATGTCTGATCCAATTTGCGAACAAGAAATGAGCGTGGCTTTAAGAGAGGATAATCGATTGAGAGCCATGTGTTTAACGGGTGCTATTCCTTTGTCTGATTACATTGATATGATTACAAGTGTTGGATTTGGAACGGTGGAGATAAGAGCTAAAAGAGCTTATCGCATATTG